>Ga0209490_10003815_pt1 | contig 14039 bp, 14 predicted proteins | sample MAT06_FD_187209 | JGI IMG/M metagenome (GOLD analysis project Ga0209490, IMG submission 187209) | Freshwater microbial communities from Lake Fryxell liftoff mats and glacier meltwater in Antarctica - MAT-06 (SPAdes) (version 2) | ecosystem: Environmental > Aquatic > Freshwater > Ice > Liftoff...
CGGGCGAGTTCCTCCTCCGGCACGAGAAGTATGCCGGCGCACCGGCGCAGTATTGGGTCCGCTTTCACGAGACCGCGGCCAGGGAGATCGGGCATCTCACCGTGTGGAGCCCGCGGCTGATGAACCATCGCTTCGATCGGGTGCGCGAGCGATGAACGTGACGGCGGCTCGCCGCGCGTATGATCGCACGCACCGTCATGCGGCGGGTGCCGGAAGACACGATACCCCTGTCAGAGCCGGAGTTTTCCCATCCGGGCGATGACACTGCCCGACAGTCTTGGCGTCTTTCGTGGGCCACCCGGTAGCGCTGCGGTCCGCGCCGCGAGGTCGTCCCGACGGAAGAGCCGCCCGTTCAGGACGACCGCTCGTGCTGCGTGAACGCGAATGTCGGCACGTTCCAGACGCCCGCGGCCACGGTGCGCGACGAGCGAGGCGATGTGTGAGTCGTCGATCCGGTTCCAGGCGATGCTCCAGTCGCGAAACGATGCGTCGCTCGGCACGGCCGCCCAGGGAGGGAGCAGCGCTTGGATGTAGCCGCGAAAGTGCTCGATGGATGCGTGCCGCGCGGCCAGCGCGCCGTCGAGCCCGACCTCGAGCGGCACGTGCTCGGTGACCTGCACCCCAAGCGCACGCGCCACCGCGACGACGGAATCGTAGACGGGCCGTGCCAGGTGGTTGTAGACCTTCACAAAGTCGTACCCCGCGGCGCGCTGGCGTACGAGCTCTGCGCGCACGGCATCCGGGAATTCGAGCAGCACGTTGTCAGGGTGGGACAGCGGCGCCGCCTCCGCGACCGGCCCGGCGGTAATGATGCGAGGCCCGATCATGCGTCCCGACGCGACGCGTGCACGCATGCCGAGCTGGCTGGTGTCGCCCGCCATGTTCCGCACCGTCGTCACGCCGTTGGCGATGTATGTAAATAAGTCGCGGCGGATTGTCACGCGCGACCGGTTTATCGCGGTGCTGTATACGTTCTTTATCGGCCCGATCCGCAAGGATCCGCGATTCGCGGCGGTGGCGAAGCGCGCGGGATTGCCGGCGCTGGCGCGGTGATCAGGGTCTGTCTCGCCGATTAGTTGCTGTACGACCGAGCCGTCAGGAACCCGACGCCCGGCGCGTCGCCGTGAACGGATAGCTCCCCATGGGCTCCGGCAGCACAATGGTTCCGACCATGCTATCGCGTCCTTGCAGCATGCCGATCACACGGACCTCGCCCGGTGCTCCCTGCATGGTGAGCGGGAACGTGAATCGCACGGTGTCGCCACTCACCGTGCCGGTCAGCTTGGACGAGCCCACCTGATCGATCTGTATGTCGCCGAGCAATGACGCCGCCGACTGGGTCAGGCGTAGGGTCGACGCCACCGGCCCGCGCGGAGAGACGCCGGACACTTGCCACGTGCCGGTGAGGTCGATCGACGTCAGGTTCGACTTCATCGCCGCGGCCATTCGCAGGTAGGTCGCGAACGTCACGGCCGTTGTGGTCCCGATGGTATCCTCGCGCATGTAGATCACGGCGATGGTGTCGTGGTCTGGCGAGAGTACGTTGGTGAGCCGCTGTGTCACGCGCGCGTTCTGCTTGTTCACGATCTCGTTCACGAGCGGCGAAACCGCGCGCACTGCGGCGTGCGTTTGCCCCGCGTTGCCCGTTACTGGCATATCACGGCCGTCGAACTCCGTGGTGTACCACCAGCGCGTCGTGTCACCGCGCGCGTTCACTGCCTCGATCGTGACCTTCATGCCGCTGGCACCGAACGGCTCGTAGGTCATGACGTTGCTCGCGGGGGCCGGGGCGTCGCTCTTGAGCAGCCAGCGGCCGAAGCGTGGGTTGGCGTTCTGCGCCTCCATCACGGCGGGAGCCAGCGACATCAGCGCGGCAGCGAGCGCCGCCAAGGGGCGCGAGAACGACGGGCGGGCAGGCAGCGACATGAGGCGCTCGACGAGTGGGAGATGCTGGGAATGCAGCACGTCAGGGAGCACCGCCGAGACCACAGCCGTACGTGCCGGACCCGAGAGAGATTCCAACCGTCGGCGGCCGTTCCGTCAAGTCCGGCGGCGGCGATGCGGATGCCCACTCCCGCGCCAGACCCGCTGAACCCAGCCGGTCCTCGAGACCGTAAGTGAGGAACTCCCTCTCCCAACCGCGCATGATTGACATTCAGTCGCTCTCGAAGACCTATCCCGGCGGCGTCACGGCGCTGCAGGGGATCTCGCTGCACATCCCGCGCGGCATGTTCGGCCTGCTTGGGCCGAACGGTTCCGGCAAGACGACACTGATGCGCATCCTCGCCGGGCTGCTCGAGCCGACCAGCGGGCGCGTGCTCCTCGATGGCGAGGACGTGGTGGCGCATCCGGAGCGCATCTGGCCGCGGTTGGGATATCTGCCGCAGTACTTCGGCTTCTACCCGGGACTGAGCGGTACGGCGATGCTGATGCACATGCTGCGGCTCAAGGGTGTCGAGCATATCCACGGGCTCGACGCGTTGTGCGCCGAATTGCTGGAGCGGGTGAATCTTGGGCTTGCGGCGAGTCGTCCGGTCAAGTCGTATTCCGGTGGCATGCGGCAGCGCTTGGGGATCGCACAGGCAATCGCCGGCAAGCCGGATTTGTTGATCGTCGACGAGCCGACGGCGGGACTCGATCCCGAAGAGCGTACGCGATTCTATCAACTGCTGGCCGAGCTGGCGGAGTCTTGCACGGTATTGCTGTCGACGCACATCGTGGACGATGTCGCCGTACTCTGTCCGCGGTTTGCCGTCATCCGGCATGGACGCGTGCTGACCACGACGACGCCGCAGGAGGCGCGGGCGGCGATCGCCGGCACCATTTACGAAGGTGAGATCGGACGGCACGAGCTGCGCGACATCACGGAGAGGTTCGAGGTGACGCAGGCGTATCTCGTCGAGGGTCGCCATCGGGTACGCGTTCATGCGCCGCCGAATGATGTACCGTCTGGTTTCGAGCCGGTCACGCCCACGCTGGAGGATGCGTACATGCTGCTGACGCAGCGGGATGCGCGGGAGCGGCCGTTGATACCGGGGGCAGCGTGAATCGTCGCCGCACCATGATGGCGCACGAGCTGCGTACACAGCTCACGAGCGCGCCCTTCGTGGCTCTCCTGGCGCTGCTGCTGGCCGCGACCAGCACGCTCAACCCCGTGGCGATGATCCCGGGTGGCGCCGCCGCCGACGTTCCCATTCGCGCCGTCGCCAACTCGGCCTACGCGCTCGCGCCGACGTTCGCGATGAGCGGGTTCTTCGTGTACCCGTTTTTCGCGGCGCTGATGGCCGGTCTATCGGTGTTGCGCGATGACGAAGCGGGCATATCGGAGCTGCTGCACAGCACGCCACTCACGTCGACGGAATACCTCTGGACCAAGTTCGCAGGTGTCGCAGCAGCGTTGCTTATCGCGGTCACCGTGCACGTGCTCATCGTGATCGTTTTTCGAGAGGCCGGTGTGGGTGGTGTCGCGCGGGGACCGTTCGACCTCGCTGCGTACCTGCTGCCTGCAGGCCTTTTCGTGGTGCCAGGCGTGTTGTGGATGGCCGGGATCACGTTCGTGATCGGCGCGCGAACGAAGGCGCCGATGGCGGTCTACGTGATGCCGCTGGCGCTATTCGTGCTGGAGTTTGTCCTGCTCTGGAACTGGCATCCGCGTGGCATCGATCCTACGCTGGATGCGCTGTTGATGGTGGTTGATCCCACGGGTCTCCGTTGGCTGACGCATTCGCTGTTCAGCGACGATCGCGCGATCGTCTGGTACAATTCGGCGCCACTCGCAGTCGATCGTGTCCTCGTGCTGGGGCGCGTCGTCACGATGCTGTCCCCCCTGGCTGCCGTCGCGCTGCTGGCGCGCACGAGGACTGGTCGTGCCGCCGTACCTGCCGTGTCCTCGGCATCAGCAGCGGCCGCAACCGCGACCGCGAAGGGGAGGGCGCGCTCATTCGGCAGCCTCGAAAGCCTGTCGATGCGCCGCCGCACGCCCCGGGTACTGCGCGCGACCGCGACGATTCTGATGGCCGAGTTGCGGTCACTGATGCGGCAACCATCGGGCTATCTGTTCGCCGTGTTTCTCTTCGCGGTAGTCGCCGAGCTTGGTGGCGCCGAGGCGGATGCATACGGCTCGACGCCAGTGCTTACTGCTGGCGGCATTGCCATCAGTGCCCTACCGGCGGTGACGGTACTCATCTGTCTCTTCCTGTTGTTCGTGATCGTCGAAAGCCTGCATCGCGATCGTGCGACCGGGTTCGACGCGATCGCGTTCAGCAGCCCGGTCCCGACGATCGCGTTCGTGATTGGCCACGCGCTCGCCACGACGGCATTGATTGGCGTATGCATCGTCGTGTGCGTCGTCAGTGGCGGAGTCTTGTTGCTGGCGCAGTCCGGGCCAGCGGTATCGTGGTGGCCGCTGGTTCTCGTGTTCGGGGCGGTGCTCGGGCCGACGTATCTGCTCTGGACGGCATTCGTCACGGCAGTGATGTCGGCGGTACAGTCGCGCACGACCGCGCTGGCTATTGGATTCGTCGCTCTGCTGTTGACGGCAGCGCAATTTATTCGTGGTTCCATGACGTGGGTGACCAACTGGCCCTTGTGGGGATCGCTGCGCTGGACAGAGTTCGCCCTCTTTCCGTTGGACGGCGAGGCGCTCATGCTGAATCGGGTGTTGGCGATGGGGCTGGCGCTGGCCCTTTTCGGTGCCGCGCGCCTACTGTTCGTGCGGACCGAACGTGATCCTGCGGCGGCGCGCGCACGTCGTACGCCGGCGGCTGTCGGACGACTCGCCCTTCGCGCATCACCATTGATCGCGTTGCCGCTGTTCACCGGTGCGTTTCTCGCCGTGCGTGTGCGAGACGCCTTCGATGGGCCCACGGCGGCGCGGGCCGTCGCAGCCTATGAGTCGTCGAATCAGCGCCGATGGGGATCGGAGAGCCCAGCCGTGATTCAGCATGTCGATGTAACGGTCGATATCGACCCGGCCCGTCGTACGCTGGATGTCGACGGCATGTATGAGCTGGTCAATCGGACCTCGATCTCGATGCCGACGTTGCCGTTCACGGTACCCGCCGCGTTCGGGCGCGTGCACTGGCGCGTGCGCGGTGTGTCGATGAGACCGACCGGTCTCGACGGGATGCACGTTCTCTCGCTGGTGGCGCCGCTCGCACCCGGCGACACGGTACGCGTGGGATTCCGCTACGCGGCCCGCATCAACGACGGCATATCGCGGAACGGCGGACCGGTCGACGCCTTCGTCATGCCGTCGGGGATTCTGGTGTCGACGCATCGCGGTGACTTCCTCCCCATTCCCGGCTATCGCGTGGGAACACCGGTGTCGTTGCAGCCGGTCGGCAACACGGCGCGCGCCGCCGATGCAGCGGATGGTACTGTGGTCAGCCGGTCTGATGGCGAGGGGTTGTTCAATCGCGGGTGGGCGTTCACGGCAACCATGCGGGTGCGGGCGCCGAACGCACTGATCATCAACGGGGTCGGGGAGCAAACGGCATCGCTGGCGCTTGATGGCGAGACGGTCACTACGTGGGAGACACGCGAGCCGGTATCAGCACTCAACCTGGTCGGCGCCGCGTATGCGGTGCGCCGCGCCGAGGGCGTGGCGGTGTACCATCATCCGGCGCACACGCGCAATCTCGACGCCATGGTGACCACACTCGCAGCGGCGCGGCGACGCTACTCGGCGTGGTTCTATCCGTATCCGTGGGATGAACTCCGACTGAGCGAGTACGCGGACCTGTCATCGCAGGCGACATCGTATCCCACCAACATCGCGTTCTCCGAAGGACTCGGCTTCCTTGCCACCGATGGTGCGCACGGCGGTCTGGCGTTCGCGGTGACTGCCCACGAGGCGGCCCATCAATGGTGGGGACACCTGCTTACAGCGGGCACCGGGCCCGGCACGGGACTGCTGGTGGAAGGCATGGCCGATTATGCCACGCTATTGCTGTACGAGGCCGAGCGCGGCGAAGCGGCGCGTAAGGCGTACGCGGTGTTGCTCGAGCAGCAGTACTTGGACGGGCGCGTCGGAGCGCGTGAGCGGGCGCTCGTGGACACGCGTGAGGAGGACAGCGCCGATGAGGCTGTGCTGCAGAAGAAGGGGGCTTGGGCGATGTGGATGTTGCACAACAGCCTTGGTGCAGATCACGCATTCGCCGGTCTGCGCGCGTTCATCACCGAGCATCGTGCACCGGGTCGATTCGCGACGCCTGAAGGCCTATTGCGCACGCTGCGATTGCAGGCGCTGGACACGGCGCAGTTCGACGCGCAGGTCGGGCAATGGTTCCGTAGCACGCAGCTGCCCGAGTTCACGCTCCACGATGCACGGTGCGTAGAGGTCGAAGAATCCTGGCGCTGCACGGCGTCGCTGCACAACATCGGAACCGGTGAGGCACGCGTCGATATCGCGGCGATGCGCGGCGACACCGTCGTGGCCGGAGGTACCGCGCGAGTGAGCGTCGGTGCCGGGAAGGCCGTGCCGGTTCGATGGACGCTACCGCGGCGACCCGATCGTCTGGTGGTCGATCCAGACGTAATGGTTTTGCAGACGCGGCGTGCTCTGGCGGTCGCGGCACCGTGAGATGCGGGATAGGAAATTCAATCGGGGTCGGTCGAGAATCCGCCGGACGCACGGCGCATCGCCGACCACGCGAGGGCCGACGGGCGCGCAGCGGCCTGCCCGCCGCCCGCCGCCGCGCCTCGGTGGATGTCCGGTCGGCGTGCCCCGTGGGCGCCCGGTCGCAGCGGGGACCGATCGGACGCCCCGGTGGGACGGACGCGCTCACCGAACGTCCCCGCGCGTGATCGGGGCGTCGGGGTGAGACGTAGTGAGTCCGGTGGGCTGCGGTGGGTCGTCGCGTGACGCCCGGTCCAGACGGTCCGCCGGTCGCGGGGGGACTCCGCGCGCCGCCCTCGTCGGCCGTCGCCGCGCGGGCGCGGCGGTGCGAGAGGATCTGGTCGATCGCCGACGGGTGCGTGATGCACGCCACGATCCGCATCACGCCGTGGCAGGCCGGGCAGGCGAGGGGATCGACCTCGACGATCGGCTGGAGCAGGGGGGTCGCCCAGCGGCGGGTGACCTCGGACGGCGCCAGCCGAGGCGCGGGGACGATCGCGGGCGGCACCGCCGCCGCCGAAGGCTCCGCCGTGCACCGCATGCCTCGCGGGCGATTGGCAGACCAGCCGTCGTACCGCGTCGTGACGTGCCCCTTGTCGGGGATGTGGACCAGCACCCGAGCGAGGAACTCGAGCGGGTCCACGGTCTCGGTGCCCGCCGTCGGGCCGTCGGACGTGTCGGAGCGGTAGGTCACCGCCTTCGTCGTCCGGTCGTACGTGAGTCGCTCGACGGCGATGGGATTCCGGGCGCAGTCTCGCGCGAGCCGGGTCGCGAAGGCGCGGTCATCCTCGGGCACCCACACGGCCGTGTGCCAAGGCATGGTACGTCGATGCGCGCGAGATCGAAATGAAGGTCAAGGAGCTCATTCTACGGGAGCGTTCGAGCGAGGAGTTCGAGAACGAGGTCCGTCGTTTCCTGGTTGAGAAGCAGAAGTGCAGCCAATCGTCCGCGAACAGCGTTGCAGACGCCGAGAAGCATCTGCGGGATCGTCAGGGTGCGTTCGCGCGAGGTGCGAAGGTCCTTGCTGCGGTCATGTCAGTGGACGCGGCGCCGGTGGGCGGCGACGAGGTTTTGACGGAGCAGTTTTCTCGACTCCGCCGACAGGTCGCTATTGCCGAATCGAACTTGAAGAGGGCGAGGAAGCATGCCGAGTCGGGCGAGCGTGCCTTCGAGAATCTCTCGTCCCTGATCCACGAGACTCGGAACATCGGGGAGGCGTGGGTGCGTCTGGGCGAAGTCGAGCGGCGGTCGATCTTCGACCACTGGGTGCTCGCGGTGTACATCGCTGTCGCGCCGATCGAGGGCATGCGCCGCGCAAACCGGAAGACGGCCGTGGTCGTGCTGCGGACCGATCCGTATGCACCCCGCCACTTCGAGGTGCCCAGATCCTACGTGACGATGGGGCCCAGCGCGGCGCGGAGCTCGGCGACGACCGACGGGTCCGACTCGATGCCCAGCCTCGCCTCTAGCGCGGCGGCCGACACGGCGCCGCCCAGCCTGCCGAGCGCCCAGGCCGCATGCGAGCGCACCAGTGGCTCCTCGTCGCCCAGAGCGGCGGCGAGGGGCGCCGCGGCGTCCATGGACCCGCTGTTGCTAACGCCACCGCCACGTTGCGCAAGAACCCGCGCCGCTTGGTGCGTTTGATCGGCGACCCGGCGGAGAACTCTCGCCACGCCTCCACCGACATGGTCATCCAGTCGAGCGGCGACGACTCGGTGAACTGCGGTCTGGAGGCGAATGAACCAGATGTCGCAGGTTCAGAAAATTTACGGTTCCACGGACACACTTCTTGAGAGATGTGTCGGGATAACCGTTTTGAGATTCCGCTCCGTACCGGCCGCAGCACTCGCATCTAACGAGGCTGTAGAAAAAGGTCGTCGCCGCGCCTGATTCTTGCACGGGGTATCCGTAGCGCTGTGCCTCGAATCTGTGCCGTGGACCTCTCGCCCTCGAGCCCTGCATGCCTCGTTATAAGTATATCGACACGAATCCCAAGTTCCTGACCGTAGACTTGGCTCGGCAACTCCTCCCGGGGACCTTCGAGCACGCGCTGAACCATCTGCTCGACCACGAGCTCGAATTGAGCCGGTTTGACGCCCGGTTTTTGGAACGACGAGACGGGCGCCCCAGCCTACCCGCCCGCGGTGCTGCTCAAGGTCGTACCCTTTACCTACGCGCGTGGGATCGTCAGCAGTCGGGCCATCGGCCGGGCGTGCGGCGAGCATGTCACGTTCATCGCCCGCTGTGGCGATCAGGCGCCGCACTTCACGACGATCGCCCACTTCGTCAGCACGCTCAGCGACGAGATCGCCCACGTGTTCGCGGCGGGCGTCGCGATCTGTGACCGCCAGGGCCTCATCGGCCGCGAGATGTTTGCGATTGATGGCTTGAAGCTCCCGAGTAATGCGAGCAGGCAACGCAGCGGCTCGCGAGAGGAGTTCGTACGGCAGGCCGAGAAGCTGGAAGCAGCCGCGCAGGTCATGCTGACGCGCCACCGCACGACGGATACACGGCCGCTGCAGCCGGAGCTCGACGCGAAGGACGCCGCACGCGTCGCGCGCTTGCAGCACGATGCCGCCGAGTTGCGCACCTGGCTCACGGCATATCCTGACGAGCGGCGCGGACCGAAGGGCACCCTCCGACAGAGCAATCGTACGGACAATGAGAGTGCGAAGAAGGCCGCCAGCACAGGCGTCAGCCAAGGCTACACGGGCGTGGCCGCCGTCGATGCACACGCGCAGATCATCGTGGTGGCGCACGCCCATGGCACTGGGTCAGAACATGAGTTGTTGGTGCCGATCGTCGACGCGCTGGCGCCAGTGCTCGCGCCGGCGTCGCTCGTGACGGCCGACGCGGGGTATCACAGCGAGGTGGCGTGCCGGCTCCTCGAAGAGCGCGGGATTGACGCGCTCCTCGCGGACAACACAATGCGGCAGCGTGATGAACGCTTCGCGACGCGGGGTCGGCATCAGAAGGCGCCGGCACCGTTGCATGACAAATCTCGGCGCGTCAGCGCGACCAAAGCCACGACGTTTACGCCGCAGGATTTCGTCTACGATCCGGTGGCACGCACGTGTGTCTGTCCGGCGGGGGGTTCTGCAGCGCGTCGCCCGCGGCGGGACGCTCACGGCGGCTGGAAGGAGAGTCGGCTGCGGTCGCCAAGCGCATGAGACACCGAGTGCGATCTGGCGCACCACGACTTCGTAATGCTATATTTGTCTGACAGATGTATTTAGGCTCTCGTTAAAATACAGGTTCGCGATGCCTGAGCCGTTCACGCAGCGCCGTCTCCCTGCGGTGATCGTCGCCGCGCTGTTGACCACGCCGCTTCAGGCGCAAACGGAGGTCGCCGCACCACGCGATCGTTTGCGTTTCGCGGAACTCACGCTCGGCCTGGACGGTCTCGTGCTTCCTGCCACCACGACGCTGGCGGCGGCTGGCGCTGCGGCCCGTACCGTGAGCGTACCGTCGCGCCTCATGCCACGACTGACACTGGGCGGCACACATTTTTGGGGGTGGGCGGAGTTCTACCTCGCGTTCCCGATTCCGTCTGCGGCGATTGGGAGCCGCGGACCGACGGATGCGCGCTGGGGCTCGAACGTCGAAACCGGCGCGCGCATCTACAGTGGCCCGCTGACGGCCGGCACCGTGCGCCCGTTCGCCGCGATCGCGCTCGGGCGTACGTCCGTCCGCGAGCAGCGCGAGGCTGGCGCCGGACCAACAGTGACCAGTCTGCGCGCCCTGCCATCCATCGGCGCATCGTGGGCAGTCGGACGGGTAATCGTCGAAGGTGGTCTGCAATGGCTGGGCGGAGGGACACTGCCGTCGCCGATCGATCGCCAGACCGCTGGCGCATTTGCGATACCGCAGACGGCGTTCTGGTTCGGCGCCAAACGACGACTCGAGACCACCAACAACGCGGAGATGCGTGCGCGCCTGGCGGGCGAATCGGGCGGAGATGCGCTGCTTCGGCGTGAAGGCGTTCCCGGCGGCGCGTTCATTGGTGTCGGACCGACCGCCGCCTGGGCGCTCACCGCGTCGACGCACAATGCGCGTGTCTCGCCTCAGCTTCCAGGGCGCGATCCGAACGCCCGTGCCATCGAGCTCGCCGCCGGCTGGCACTTCAAGTCGGCGAGACTGTCGCTCGCGCTGCCCTACCGCCGTTTCACATCGAGCAACGAAGGGTTCGGCCTCGCGCAGAGTCGCCGACGCGACGCCATCAGCATCGAGGCACTGCGCTTCATCGGCGACTACACCGGATTCGTTCCGTTCGTAGGTGCGGGTGTAAGCGGGGAGCGGTACACGGTCACCGAACACAACGGCAGACAGTCACCAACGCGCTGGAGTCGATCACACCTCGCACCCGCCGTCGTCGTGGGTTGGGATATCCGTCCGACGCGGCAGGATCGTATCGTTTTGCGCACGAATCTCCGGTACACGCCGGGAACCTCGCTTGATATTCCTGATCGCGGCCGCGTGCAGCTGCCGGCGTTCGAGTTCAACTTCATTCAGCTCATCTGGCACATCTGAGGCCATCCGAGGTGACCATTCGACCGACTACTCGCACACCATTCGCCATTCTTGGCGTCCTGGCAATGCGTCCGATGAGTGGCGCCGAGATCCGCCGCTGGCTCGATGAACGCATCGGAAACTTCTGGCGCGAAAGTTCGGGACAGCTCTATCCCGCCCTCACCGAACTCACAACCCAGAAGCTGGTCCGTTCCTCTCCGCGCGTTCACCTGGGCGCGCGAGGTCGTCCCGCAACCGAGTTTACGATCACCGCCGCCGGACGAGTGGCGCTCACGCGCTGGCTGGAGGCGCCAGTCGCCAGCGAGCCGCGACGGATCGAGCTGCTGCTGAAGCTGTTCCTGGCCGCAGAGGATCCCCGCCAATCGCTGGCCCATCTTGCGCGCTGTCGCGCCGAACAACTTGAACTCCTCTCGCACTACGCGCGGATCGATGAGGAACTCGAGCACCTTGCGGTGGAGCGTCCCGCCGAGTCCGCGAAGTTCCGCGTCACGTTGCGGTACGGAGTCCGTGTCGCGGACGCGCTGCTGGCGTGGACGGATGAAGCGGCAGGGGTGCTGTCCGCAGGTGCGGCGGCAGAGCTCGCCGTGCCGCGTGCGGAGCGTCGGTAGCGCAGTGCGTCACCGATCTCGCGCCGTACTGGATCCGGCCGAGCATGGGGTCCGAGTCCATGACCTCCCCTGCATGTCACGGGCGCAGGGCATGCAAGAGCAGGGTGACTGGTGGCACGTCATCCTTGCACCGAGAGTGATGGGTGGATCGGCATTTGGAGACTGCGGGCTTGTGTACTCCCCGCAATAGCCATCCACGGCGCACGTTCACTCCGCCGTCGGCACCCGCGAGACCAGCGGGAAACTCGCCGGCGCCCTGATCGACGACACCGCCAGGTCCACATCGAGCATCGGCCAGTACAGATGATCAGCCGTCGGCCACTCGACGGTCGTGATCTGCTCGATGGTCGCGGCGCGGAACCACGGAAATTCGTCGAACGGCAGGTGCAGTTCGTCGCCGCCGAGCAGCAGCCAGAACCCATGCCGCGAGACATACGCGACTTCAGCGACCGAAGTGGCGGACCCAGGCATCGCGAATCTCCGGCAGGTAACGTAGAACGATATCCTCAGCCTCGGCAACTTGCCGCGGGGAGAGCCCGGTCACGACGCTGGTTGTGAGGTCCGGCGCGATCCAGAACTCCGCCTCCCCGTCCTGATGCGCCACAGGCACGTGCATGCGTGCTTTCTCACGCGAGAAGAAGAAGAGCCGGAACGGCCCTTCACGAAGGATCGTCGGGGACATGCGCGGAAGCTAGCGCTCCGGGCTGTTCTCCAGTACCACCGCCGCAGTCCGCTGCAGCCCACGCAGCTTCGCCCGCTTCATCGGCGACTTCCGGAACGCCGCACTGAACGCGTCCCGGTCCAGCGCCACGATGTCGCGTGCGAGTGTGAGCGCGTCCTTCCCCGCAACGAACTCCCGCGCCGCAAACGGCGACCCCGCCGTCAACTCCTGCGAGAACTTCTGATTCCAGGGACACACCTCCTGGGAGATGTGTCGGTATAACCGTTTTGAGATTCTACTGTCCACAGGTCTCGGAACGGTAGGATTACCAAAGGGTCAGCGGGAACACGGGGGGCGCCTGCCAGCTGCTCCGAGGCGATCAGCAGCTGGCGATGGATCGCGGCGAGGCAGCCCGCGCCAACCTCCGCGCATCCCGGTGCAACGGATTCTCCTACGGGCAGCTCGATCCGAGCAATGCTGTCATGGTGACTGACATCTGGTCTGTGTGGTACGATTCATCCTGTCACTGCGCGCATGGAGTCAGAGTCCATGTCCTTAAAATGGGTCAAGGACTCTGACCCCTTGATTCGCAGAGGTCGAGACTGGTGCGGTTGCTCAGCGAGACGGCTTTTGTCGAGCCTTTCGATCGAACGACCGCATTTGCGCAAACGCGAGATCGAACGCATCGAGTGACGCTTGGTGCAACGCGGATCCGGCTTCGATCACGTCGCCAAATTCCATGTGCTGGTCCGAGGAGGTCGCATACCGCGGCCACTGCGGCATTCCGTCGCCTTTTGGATTCGAACTCTTCGCGAACTGCAACCAAGCACCACTCATCGTGCGCGCGAGCGTGCTGTCGACGGCACCATACGGCGACGGTTCGTCTTTCGGCGCACGTAACACCCCGAACACGTGCGCGATTTCGGCCGTGTGAAACACCCCCATTTTCCGACCTCGGATCGGCTCAACGGGCGGCTGGTGACTGAAGCCGTACAGGTACACCGGCACTCCACGCTACGAGACGGCGCGTGCGACTGCGCGGGCAGAGCCATGGAAATACCAGTCGTTCACCCACCGTATTCCCGCGGGCACAATCTCTTCGGCGGTCGCTACGGCATAGGTCGATTGTACCAGCGATTCCGCGCCCAGACTCTGACGCGCGAGATACTTCTTCCAGTCGGGCGGCGACTTTGCGAGTGGTAATGGTTCGAGGAACGTCGCGAAAAGTGTGGCTTCGTCGGTGTTCGTTCCGACAATCAGCGGAACCCGGTAAAATCGACCTGCATCGAACAGTGTCGCAGGTTCGTCTGGCAGCGCCGTACCGTCCACGACTGGCCAGTACTCGTTGCCGGACTCGCTGTACATCACGTCCCATCGGGTCGCTGCACGTTGCAGCAACTCGGCCGCCGGTAACGCGCGCAACACGCGGATGTCACCGCCGAGTGCGGCACTCGTTTGCTCCGCAGACGGCCGACCGTAGCGCGACTCCGTGCGATGCGTGAGTGGCGCGTAGATCGAGGCGCCACTCTGCGAGATGGCGCGCGCGAAAAGCCCCCGTGCGGCAGGGGCGACCATGAGATACAACACCGATGAACCACCGCCGACTCGCCGAAGATGGTCA
>Ga0209490_10003823_pt1 | contig 14022 bp, 11 predicted proteins | sample MAT06_FD_187209 | JGI IMG/M metagenome (GOLD analysis project Ga0209490, IMG submission 187209) | Freshwater microbial communities from Lake Fryxell liftoff mats and glacier meltwater in Antarctica - MAT-06 (SPAdes) (version 2) | ecosystem: Environmental > Aquatic > Freshwater > Ice > Liftoff...
TGTGTCTGATGTCTTGTGTCTGAAGTCTTGTGTCTGAAGTCTTGTGTCTGAAGTCTGAAGTCTGAAGTCTTGTGTCTGAAGTCTTGTGTCTGAAGTCTTGTGTCTGAAGTCTCCTGCCTCACCTCGTCAGCACAATATAATCGCGGAGCAGGGTTTTTAAGAACTCTACGCGGTCGGCGGGGCGGGTTTTAATCTGCAAAATGGGCATTAAATGCGTCACTAAATCTTCTACCACTTCATTATGTGCCTGATTGTTGTATGCCTTTCGGCGGTCTAACACGGTTTTGATAAAAATCATGTCCTGTTCACTCAGGCTGCGCACCTGAGAAAATACCGGTTCATAATTGTCAGAGGAAGATATTTTTAGGATGTCTGCCAATTGAAAATTGTATTTCAAGTTGTACAATTTAATCACCGTGGTATTGGCGGCCATGTCGCCTAATCGTTGGTGTCTGCTCGTGGTTTTAATCAGCAAAGCCCCAATCACGCCCATACAAAAAATGGAATCTGCTAAATGCAACAAGGTACGCAGCAGCACGTCACTCCATTCCGGTTCTTTGCCATCCAGACGAACAACCCGGATACCCATGGCTTTTTTGCCTGGAGTTTGTCCCTGCCGTGCAATTTCAAACAAAACATTATAGGTAAAAAACGAAATAAATGGAAAAGTAGCCACTATCTGTGTCCAGCCCATACTACCCAGCCATTCGCTCCCTACGGTGGTGGAGATCACACTAATCAGCATGATATACACGACTAATAAAATGAGTATATCTAAACAATACCCCATTGCCCGCTCACGCAGGGTGGCTAATTCGTACTCAATGGTAACGTTTTGAGCGGTGCAAATTTCGATAGATTGGGCCAAAGAGCGTTGAAAAAAGGAAATAGAGCGGGTAAGAGATTCCTTACAATCTCAATATTTATTTGTTTTATTGTTTCGGGGTGCAAGTTACGGATGTTAAATAACATTTCCAAAACCTTTTTCTCAATACTCAAAAAAATCACCTCGCCACCACCAATTTCCCCGCCCAAGCCGGCACCCCGCCCCCGCGCTGCACCCTTACAAAATATAACCCCGGCAGCCAGCCCCCATGGACATTTCCGGTAAAAGCATAACTTTAGGAACGCGTAAATAACAACTTAATCATAAGATGTGCCCCTTTTAGTACCATAATACCCATCTTTTTGCTTAAAGAGGGCTACTATTAGCGCAAAAAGATGGTTGTCTGACTCAAAAATGATCTACCTGAAATGAAAGGTATTTTTTACTCGTTCCTTACCTCCCCAATCCTGCCGATTTGCCACCCCGACAGGCCCTTTCCTGACAAAAATACCGCTGCTTTCTGCCACAAAACTGACAATCCGTCAGCCAAATTTGTATGGCATACCAATTGCTTATACTGTTCGGAACGACGGCTAGTATTTTCCAAACCACGCCGCTTCAATTGATCTTTATTAGAACTGTTTTTCACCACGAAAGCATTTTGTTTATCACCAAAATGAATACCCCGCTGGGCAACAAAATCTTTCGTGTTGAGATATTTTTTTCCTAAACACAAAACCGCAAACCGGATATATTTAGAAAAACTATGGGTAAAATTATAGGCATTGACCTCGGCACTACCAACTCCTGTGTCTCCGTAATGATTGGCGGAGAACCTACCGTAATACCAAATGATGAAGGCGCACGCACAACGCCTTCCATCGTTGGTTTTTTAGACAATGGTGAACGCAAAATTGGCGCTCCTGCCAAGCGGCAATCCATTACCAATCCCGTCCGTACCGTATCGTCTATCAAACGTTTTATGGGTATGCGTTTCAGCGAATCATCCGCTGAAATAACCCGTATGCCGTATAAAGTAGTACGCGGCGACAACGACACCTGCCGCGTGGACATTGACGGACGGCTCTATACCCCGCAGGAAATCTCGGCGATTGTCCTGCAAAAAATGAAAAAGATTGCCGAAGATTACCTCGGCGAAACCGTTACCGAAGCCGTTATTACGGTTCCGGCCTATTTCAACGACTCCCAGCGTCAGGCGACCAAAGAAGCCGGAGCTGTAGCCGGGTTGGATGTGAAACGCATCGTGAACGAGCCAACCGCCGCAGCCCTCGCTTACGGCCTTGATAAGCAATCTAAAGACTTAAAAATTGCCGTTTATGACCTCGGCGGCGGCACTTTCGACATTTCTATCCTTGAATTGGGTGGTGGTGTATTTGAAGTAAAATCCACTAATGGCGATACCCACCTCGGCGGCGACGATTTTGACCACACCATTATTGACTGGATGGCCGGGGAATTTCAGCGCCAGGAAAAAATGGACCTGCGCAAAGACCCGATGGCGTTACAACGCTTGAAAGAAGCGGCGGAAAAAGCAAAAATAGAACTTTCCAGTGGTGCTGAAACCGAAATTAACCTGCCTTATGTCACCGCCATAGACGGTGTGCCTAAGCACTTAGTACTCAAACTCAGCCGTTCAAAATTTGAACAAATGACGGATTCGCTGGTACAGCGCACTTTGGAGCCTTGCCGCAAGGCGCTTCAGGATGCTGGCCTGCGCACCACCGATATTGATGAAGTGATCCTCGTGGGTGGTTCTACCCGTATCCCCCGTATTCAGGAGGAAGTAGAGCGCTTTTTTGGCAAAAAACCCAATCGCAGCGTAAACCCCGATGAAGTGGTAGCCATTGGTGCCGCCGTGCAGGGCGGTGTATTGAGCGGCGATGTCAATGACGTGTTGTTGCTCGACGTAACGCCTTTATCGCTGGGTATTGAGACGATGGGTGGCATTTACGACGTGGTGATTGAATCCAACTCGACTATCCCGACGAAAAAATTAAAAACGTATTCCACGGCCAGCGACAACCAGCCAAGCGTGGAAATACATATCCTGCAAGGCGAACGCCCGATGGCCCGCGATAACCGTTCAGTTGGCCGGTTCACGCTCGATCAGCTGCCACCTTCCCCCCGTGGTGTACCACAGATTGAAGTAGCATTTGATATTGACGCAAATGGTATTCTTTCCGTATCTGCCGTGGACAAAGGCACTGGTCGTCAGCAAAACATTCGGATAGAAGCCAGCACCGGCCTATCAAAAGAGGAGATTGCCCGGATGAAAGCAGAGGCGCAAGCCAACGCCGAAACGGACCGCCAAACCCGCGAAAAAGCGGAAAAACTCAACGCCGCTGATTCCCTGCTTTTCCAAACGGAAAAACAACTGCGCGAATACGGTGACAAAATTTCGGCTAATTTTAAAGAAAATATTGAAAAAGCGCTGGGCGACCTGCGCGACGCACATAAAGCACAAGACTTGGCCCGTATTGATACCACCAGTGAAGCCCTCACGGCTGCCTGGAATGCAGCCAGTCAGGAAATTTATCAGGCGCAACAGTCGGCACAACCCGGTGGCGATGCCGGAAATCCATATAACGGAGCAACCGGCGGCCCAACCGGCGGAGCCGGAACGGAAACCACGCAGGATGTAGAATTTGAAGAAGTGAAAAACTAAGGTTAATTTGATTTGAAGATAAAAAAAAGGCCAGATCGCTGAAAACAGCGGTCTGGCTTTTTTTTTATCCACTATTTGTTTTTCAATAAAACTTCCTGTAACTTTGTCGCGGATAAACAACACCGCTTGGGAAGATGATTTCTATCAAGAAAATTTTGGGAAAGTCTCCGCAAAGTGCTGGATAATCCACCGTAACTATAGCACACAAAATCAATCTCATAGCCATTTAGAATGCGTATTGCCATTGCCCAACTCAACTACCATATTGGGAATTTTGAAGGAAACCTGCAAAAAATGCTGGCCTCCGTCGAATCTGCCCGTCAGCAACAAGCCGACCTGATCTGTTTTGGCGAATTGGCGGTCTGCGGCTACCCGCCGCGCGATTTTTTAGAGTTTGACGACTTCATCCGTAAAAGTTATGCCTCCATTGACGCGCTCCGCGCAGTTAGTCACGGCATCGGCATCGTGGTGGGGTCTCCCACCCGAAATCCCGTAGCCGCCGGTAAAGACCTCTACAATACGGCTTATTTCCTGTACGATGGTGCCATTTTGGGTACTCAACACAAAGCCCTGCTGCCCACCTACGATATTTTTGACGAATATCGCTACTTCGAGCCGGCTACCGAATTTCACACCATTGAATTTAAGGGAAAAAGAATCGCCTTGTCGGTCTGCGAAGATATTTGGAATGTGGGCAATGAAAATCCCTTATATACCGTGTGTCCATTGGATGAAATGATGCACGAAAAACCGGAGTTGATCCTCAATATTTCCGCCTCCCCCTTCGATTACGCCCACGCCGCCGACCGAATTCGGGTGGTTAGGGCCAACGTGCAGCGCTATGGTATACCCCTGTTTTACGCCAATCAAAATGGTGCCCAAACGGACATCATCTTCGACGGCGGCAGCCTCGTGATGTCGCCCGACGGGATGGTATTTGATGAAATGCCCTATTTCGAGGAATGCCTCCGGGTGTATGAGTTGGATGCAGTGCTGCACGGCGGACGGTCGCAGGAGCAGCCAAAAGAAAAAACTGCACTCATCCACGACGCGCTCATCACGGGTATTCACGATTATTTTGCAAAATTGGGCTTCAAAAAAGCCATTTTGGGGCTTTCCGGAGGCATTGACTCGGCGGTGACGGCGGTGTTAGCCGCCAAAGCACTGGGGGCCTCCAACGTCCGGGTACTGCTCATGCCCAGCCAATTTAGCAGTGATCACTCCGTGAATGATGCTCGCCAATTGGCCCAAAATTTGGGTATTCAATACGACCTGATCCCCATACAACCCATCTACGAAGCGTTTGAAGGGGCCTTAAAAAACCAATTTTGGGGGCAATCCTTTAATGTCACCGAAGAAAACATTCAGGCGCGGGTGCGCGGCACCCTGCTCATGGCGATGAGCAACAAATACGGACACATCCTCCTCAATACCACCAATAAAAGCGAAATGGCCGTGGGTTACGGCACCCTCTACGGCGATATGTGCGGCGGCATTTCCGTTTTGGGCGATCTGTATAAAACGGAAGTCTATGAACTGGCGCGTTACCTCAATGAAACCACGCCTTCCATCGTGGGGTCAGGCGGGGCGATACCGCTGAGTTCCATCGAAAAACCACCCAGCGCCGAGCTGCGACCCGACCAAAAAGACAGCGACAGCTTGCCACCCTACGATATTTTGGACAAATTGCTATTTCAATACATCGAGCGCCGACAGGGGCCACGCGAATTGGTGGCAATGGGATTTGAAGAGGCTTTGGTCAAACGCGTGCTGCGCATGGTCAATATCAATGAATTCAAACGCGAACAGGCGGCCCCGGTGCTGCGGGTGAGCAGCAAAAGTTTTGGCATGGGCAGAAGGATGCCCATTGTGGGGAAGTACTTGTCGTAGAGGCACGCTGGAGAGAGGAGACCACTAACTAATTACATGAATAAAGAGAAAAAACATATCAACCTTTCCAATGTGGCGAATGTGAAAACGGCCTTGAATATCAATAGTATTGCCAAAAGCCCATATCTGGAGGCATGGGAAAACGCTCTTGGTACTATTGCGCCAGCCCATCAGGTTGTTTTGGATCAAACCCTAGAACAACTCCGACTCAAATTCAATACCTGGAACGAAGAAGAACTAAAAACGCCAATCAATACCCTATTTATGGAGCATGGCTACAAGGTGATATTTGGCGTTTTTCTATTCTAAACGGCAGTGACTATTGTATTAGCCGGTCTTATGTAGCCTCCGAAGTCGATAAATTGCAAAAAATTGTATATATGATTCGGTTCTTAAAAACTGTCATTTTGAAGCAACTAAGGAACCAGTAAATAATAAATTGGTCATTTCAGGTAGATCATTCCTAAGGGACGAGTAAATAATAACTTGATACGTTTAGATAGGTTATTTTTTGTTCAAACAACTATCTTTTTGGGCTAATGGTGGTTCTATTTAAACAAAAAGATGGGCAGTTTGGGCGGAAAGGAATCACAGCCTATGGTTAAGTTATTAGTTACCCGTTCCTAAGTTATCGTTTACTCGTTCCTAAAGCAGGCTTGAACAGCAAAAGGTTTTGGCATGGGAGAAGAATCCCCGTTGTGGCAATTTGACTACTTTATTCTGACACCGTTCCTATTACCCAAAAATACGGTGTCTCCTCCATTATTTTTCCTTTATCAAGCATACTCCGCGTAAAATTCAATTCAGGATCGGATAAAAGATTAGGTGCTTTTGGGTAAAAATTTGACGCTTTCGCGTACTTTTTTTCCACAAAAATAACCGGATGACGGGCCTCCAGGTCACGAATAAGTAAGTGCTCAAACCCGCCAATTTCTCGTTTGACCACCCAATCTAAAGGCAGCGGCGGAAAGGTTTTTGTCAGAAAATTGCTGTACGGAAATGCGGGCAGTGTGGTAAAATTCGGGCCGTAACGGGCCGACAAATCTTTCATATCCCTGTACAAAGCCGCCGTTTCAGCGTCGGAGTAAATGCCCCCTAATTGCGGAAAAACAGCCCCCGTAGAAACCGTCATTTCGCTCCTGCGCCCGTCTCGGTAAATAAATTCAGCGGCACAGCGAAAAGTGAGTAACAGGAGGCCAAACAACAACCATTTCCCTAAAAGATTGAGCGAATGATCCGAACGCCTTGAAATTTCGGGGAAATTACCGGAAATCACCAGCACCGCATACGCAAAGGGCGTAGAAAAAAAAATGGGTAAATTGTACCCCCAACTGACCGAGGCACACCAGCTGATGAGCAGTAAACTCGCCAATATCCTGTTGGGTTGATCCAAAACAGGCCACCCGCTCTGATAATTTTGCCAGATTTGTCCACCCAAAACCCCCGCTGAAAGCCAAAACAAGAGCCGTATTTGTGCAAATGGCACCGTCGTTTCCTGCCCCTCGTACATACTCCAGCCATAACTGACCATCAACCAGCCAATCCACCCCCAAAAAGCGATGGCCAACCACCTCGGAGAAAGGGCCGTCCCCCCTGTTTTTGAGGTACCATTTTGAAGCCACCACCTGCCGGCCCAGGCTGCCAGCACCGCAGTCGGTAGCAGCAAGGGCAATCGGATGCGGAAATAATCTACAACACCGTGCTGCAGCGCCTGCCCGCCGTTCGCGGCACCATTGGTCATCGCCGCAAAATTATCAACAATATGGTGATTAAACAACCAGTAGGCAAACGCTGATCCCGCCAAGAGAAAACCCGCTATACTACCCATCCGATGAGCCAAAGTAGCCGCCGGAAGCAACGCCAACAAAATAACCAAGGGATAAAATGACTGTTTGCACAACAGCGCCGCAGCAAGCGCCACACCTGAACACACAGAAAATAGCGTACTCCCTTTGAATGAACCGCCTTGCACCGCACAAAAAACCGACACTACTGCCCAAAAGATACCATCCACGGTGTGCCACGCGGCAGCGGGATAGGCGTGCACAGAAAGCACAAATCCGAAGGCTGCTATCCAAAATGGGCGGGCATAACGCTGCGATACCGTACCCTGAAATAGCTGGTTTTTGCTCAATACTATCGCTGCCAATCCCGAATATAGCCCAACCTTAAAATAAAATATCCAGCGCTCCCCCAACACACTCCAATATTCTGGGAGCAACTTCAATTCCAACACCCGCATCCACACGGATACTGGAGGCCGCACATAAATAATGTCCTGGTACAGCGTTTTGCCGCTCAATACCTGCCACGCCAAACCCGTTAGGAAACCGCCGTCTGTTTCATTAATGCCATAAGGAGCATACACGAGGGCATACAGGACAACTAACAGGGCGTAACAGGAAAAATAGCGCGCAGAGGAAGGTACCCGTCGAGTTAGCATGGATACGGCGAATCTACCCAAAAACCCTGGCCGTAGCGCAGGTAGGGCTGGCGGTTGGTGGTGCGCAAGTCGTGTGACGTACCAGCAGGCGTATCCGTGGCTAAGGCACCTTCCGCAATCATCCGAACAAACTGTATTTGTCCGTCTTCGGCAGTGGCCCGTCCGCCACGTACCGCCGTTCGGTAGGCGGTACAAGACCGCAGGGCCTGGTCATTTAATGGCGAAAATATGCCCAAGTTGATTTTTGTCTGCACAACCCGTGCCTCGGTCGGGCCATTCCAGGCAAACGGCACCATTTCTATACCTTCCAAATGCCCGCATCCGGTATAGCGCTCTCCCCCAAGACCAGTATCAGCTAATACCTGCAGCGCACATTGGTACTGTTCATACAAGTCACTTTGCTCAAATACCGCCTCCGTTTCTTGTAAAAAATAAAAATGAACCCGCAAATCGGGTGTCAGGGGTACCTTTTTTCGGTCGAAAAGCCGCGAATTATCGGCAATTTGCAACATAGTGCGGAAAAATAACCGCTCATCCTGCTCCTCACTGTGTATTTTTATTTTTGGTACCGTGTCTTTTCGGAAAAATTGCAGGCTTTTGGCTGCCGATATTTCGGAGCCGGTGAGCTCGCTGCGGTGCATCAAAAACCGCTTTTGCAACAGCACATACTGCGCCGCATCCGTGGCATCCTGCAAATAGTGGGGGGTCACCCCGGCCTCCCATGCTTTTTGCGAAATGAACTGCACACCGGCGTAGCGGCTGCTTTTATCGGGCAACAGCGTAGACCAATGCGCTGGTGCAGGCAGAAAAAAACGCCTGCGTCCACCATTGGCTAAACAGTAAAATGCGGAAGAAATGCGAATTTGCTCCAGTTTGAACGCCATCACCAAATCGGGAACCGACTCCGGGAAGATGTCAGCAAAGACGTTGACAATCGCCGAAAAAAGGGTGTCAGCGTGCGGATGGTCATCCGTATCCTGCAAGGCCATGTTCACATCGGGCGATACCCGACCAAAGTGGAACTGGCTGCCAGGCCGCAATTTTAGCAAAACAGCCTGTATCATTGCACTAATGCGGACAGATTAGCGGAAAAGGTTTTCACGGCTGCCGCCCATTGATCGGCGGCTATGGTTTTATACTTTTTGCCTTCAATCATTTTCACCTGCATGACGGGTGCAACAAAGGACACCTTACCGTAGCCCCTCGACCCCTGCCCCCCGATATAATCATCCTGAAGCAACTGGAGGGCTAAATACAAGGCATCCAAATGGTCGGACAGCTTTTGCGGGATTTTTTCGGTGTCTTCCATCAGGTTATAGATCAGCTCATACTCGAAACGGCAGCCTTCCGGCACCCGCTCCATTTGGCGGGGATCGCGGGCCGTACCTTTGCTGCGGTCTATCTGGGTTTCCCATTTCACATCCGAATATTCAAACTCCGTACGGCGTTTTTCCTCCGGGTAACGCGCTTCATAATCATTTATATCCAAAAAAGCATCGCGCACCAGCAACCGCGTGATCTGGCTTTTCTCTTTATCGTTGGTGTCCACGTGGCCAAATATTTCGCGGATGTACAGATCATCGTATTTAATATCGGTGTGTCCTTCTTTTTTGGCCAACATAGAACGCAACTTGCCTTTCAACGAACTGCCGGGAATGTACGGTTGCCCATTGGCGGTTTTTACCACGTTGAGGTCCACGCCGCCAATCTCATAAGAAGATTTGGAGCCGCCAATGTGCAGCCCTGTTTTGGTCTCAATGAGACCCGTCAGGATGATTTTTCCGATTAATTTACTCATAAAGTAATGATTGATTTATTTGTTTTTATCGCCAAAATGAAATTTATGAAACGCTACGATGCTTTCAAAAAAATGTTGCACATTTCGGACTTCCATTTGCGCATTTTTATGATCTTCCGCTTTGGCATCTGCTGCCGGCGTACGCACTTTCTCCAATATCTCATTGAATAATTTAATGGCCGCCTGTGATTTTTCATCTTGCCGCCCGGCAGTATACGTCAGGAAATTGCGGGCTATCTGCAATTTTCCCGGCGTATCGGCGCGTTTGATGCGTCCGAAAATGTTTCGGATTTGATGCGTTCTAAGCTCGCCACATTGATGTAACACAAAACGGCTAACTTCCGTAATGATTTTCCCGGCTTTCGGGCTTTGCTCCAACCAGAGTATCTCCTGGAGGTTGTTCCGGAGATACTCCAAGCCGACAGGTTCTCTTTTTTCTGATGATTCTGGCATAAGTGAGTATTGAGTTTTGAGACAAGACATAAGACGGGACACCATGAATCATGTTGTTGTACCTGACTGTCTGCCTGTTTTGACTGTTTGACTGTGGACTTTCTGATTATTTTGACTATCGCCTTGGGAACAAAATAAAGTCTTCAATTTTTACCGAAATAAAAAACGGGTACGCGTTTTTATCTGTAAATGAATTAGTTGATAGTACTTGCAAAAAAATTTATGCGAGTACTATCAACTAATTCATCCCCGTGTCGCTATCTCCCCCTACACCGCAATTCCGCCCAGCGGGCCGCCACCGGAAAAACCATGGGATTGAGGGTTTTCCCCTTCACTCCGGCGGTGAGCAGCGCCATTTGGCAATCCTGCAAAATATCGTTGATAGTTTTTTTTGAACTCAGATCTTCATTTTTTCGCTCGCGATATGATTCCCCCCGCAATTTGCCGAGGTAAAAAGCCATCCGACTGACAGCGGTAAAGTGCAACGTGCCTTCTTTCACAACGCGGCGCTGGAGCTGGTCATAACCGTAGGCTAAGTTTTTCAGGCGATTGATGAGGTTGCGCGAACGCCCTTCTGCTTTGATCAGGTGTTCTAACTGATCGGCATAACGCGCTGCTTTTTCATATTCCTCCCAGGTAAGGGTCTCCCCCAATACATTGATTCTGTTTTTGGTCGGTAATGATTCTCCCGGTTCGCAATGGGTTTTGGCCTCCTGAATGGCATCTTCCACCAATTCGGCCATGCGCACCACCGGAAATTTATCGTGTACCGCTATCAAACCCGCAGAAAACGTTAACGCAGGCAATTGCTTTTCTTTCAGGTAGGCGGCAAAAGCCTTGCGCAAGTGCAATGCCCATTCAAAAATGGCATCCCAGCCGCCGATAAAAAAACAATCGTCGCCCCCGGCAAATACCGTGTAGACGTGTGGCGCATAAGGTTCAATCTGGGTCGGTTGCCCCCGACGCGACCGCATGGGCAGGTACTGAAAGGTGTCTTTCTGGAGTAACTCGGCCATGTAGGGGCCAAAAAAATGTTTCAGGTGCGCAGAAAGCGCTTTTTTTTCGGCAAGTTTGCCCGGTTGCTCAAACAATTTCCCCAAATCATCGAGGTCAATTTTCAAAACCCCCAATTTATCCGACCCGCTGCGTTGTTTGGCAAAAGCCGCCATGTAATGGAAAGAAATGAGGTTGCCCGAAGCGGGGCGGTCGTCTTTTTCGGAGATTTCCACGCGCTTTTTCACCACTGCTTCGTAGGCTTGCAGCAGTGCGGTGGTGTAGCGCGGCATGGCATACAGCAACGCCTGTTGCTCCCTGCCTTTTTCCGAAGAGCGCAAAGTGAGGCATTGCGCTAAAATACGGAGGGTATTTCTTTCTATTTTTATTTCGCGCCCCGCCGCCGGCTGCCATTGCGTATCGGCGGCAGCCACAATATGATTGGTCAAACCCGCCCATTCGGGCTGCGAAATATTTTTTTTCCGATTAAACGGCGAAAACCCACCGATATCGCCCTGAAAATGCTGCAAACGGTCGCGGGCAGCCGCCTCATGGAGGCTTTTCCACAAGGGTCCGTAATTCTCCTCCTCCGCCGCCGCTTCGAGAGGAAGTACCGACAAAGTGAGGTGCAGGTCTTCCGTGCGAAATGCCTGTTGGATGTCCGATTGAAGCGTTTCTAAAAAATCGGGAGCCGTGCTGGCTGCGATCAGGTAAAAATTACCGCCGCCTTCAAATATTTCTTCGGTGTGTAACACGCCGGGAAGGGCCTGAATGCGGCGCACCGCCGCCGCAGCCAATGCAGCCACAAAAAAAGACCTCGCCTTGAGGGTCTTGGCGGCCCGCTCCGACTTGATGTTGAATACAAAGGATTGTATGCCGGAGATATCACCTTTGACGAAATAACGATTGCTCTTCAATGCTTCCCGGAAGTTAGGTTGGTACAGTGGCACGAGAATGAATTAGTTCATGGTACCCGCATAATTTTTTTGCAAAAAAACTCATTCGGATACCATCAACTAATTCATTTACGGATAAAAACGCGTAATAAATTTTTATTATGACACATATTCTTCGATGATCTAGATGATCTGAAGAGGGTGCACCCATTACGGTGCAGTCTGCTACGGATTTTTTTGCTGCGGCAAAGATAGTGTTTTTTTGAATTTTTGTATCTCCGCAAGATATTTTTTTTCGTTGATCGGGCCATCCACGCCCGACCAACATCTACAAAGTCTGTCGCAATCCTGCCTTAAAATGGATAGCACTCCTACATGCTCGGCAAAACGGTCAGCTTTAACCTAAAAACTGTCGCAATCCTGCCTTAAAATGGATAGCACTCCTACCTTTAAACAATTTTAATTTTAATTAAGATGAAAAAGTCGCAATCCTGCCTTAAAATGGATAGCACTCCTACTTTCCTGACTGCGGAATCGTACGTATTCCCCGACTGTCGCAATCCTGCCTTAAAATGGATAGCACTCCTACACGTTGCCAGGCATGCCAGACATCAAAATCGTTAACGTCGCAATCCTGCCTTAAAATGGATAGCACTCCTACCCTTGTGGCCATCGTTTTTCTAAGCTTGACAAGTGTCGCAATCCTGCCTTAAAATGGATAGCACTCCTACTTCATCAAAAAAATTTAATATGAAAAAAATTTTTGGTCGCAATCCTGCCTTAAAATGGATAGCACTCCTACATTTTCACAATCTAAAAAATAGAATATGAAACGTCGCAATCCTGCCTTAAAATGGATAGCACTCCTACCGGTGGTATTTACAACTCGGGAATAATTTCCACGTCGCAATCCTGCCTTAAAATGGATAGCACTCCTACTTATCATTTTTCAACATTTTTTATTGTGAAGAAATGTCGCAATCCTGCCTTAAAATGGATAGCACTCCTACCTTACGCATATAAGCTCGAAAATAAAATTTTCATAAGTCGCAATCCTGCCTTAAAATGGATAGCACTCCTACCTTACGCATATAAGCTCGAAAATAAAATTTTCATAAGTCGCAATCCTGCCTTAAAATGGATAGCACTCCTACAATTATGAAAAATTTAAAGCAAAGTATCGCATTGTCGCAATCCTGCCTTAAAATGGATAGCACTCCTACGCAACTTTCAAAGCGTCAAAACGAGTTAAAGAAGAGTCGCAATCCTGCCTTAAAATGGATAGCACTCCTACAAAAGACGCTTGACCGTCTCGAACGGAGACGAAACGTCGCAATCCTGCCTTAAAATGGATAGCACTCCTACAATCTGCTTGCGGTTCTTTTACGTGGAACGGAATGTCGCAATCCTGCCTTAAAATGGATAGCACTCCTACACAATAATTATGAAAAATTTGCGCATTATCGGATTGTCGCAATCCTGCCTTAAAATGGATAGCACTCCTACACAATAATTATGAAAAATTTAAAATATCTCGTCGCAATCCTGCCTTAAAATGGATAGCACTCCTACATCCTCGCATTAGCATCTGTTTTTACTGCCTGCGTCGCAATCCTGCCTTAAAATGGATAGCACTCCTACAAGGGAGGCCAAAAACTTTTTATTATGAAAAAATGGTCGCAATCCTGCCTTAAAATGGATAGCACTCCTACAAAAAATGAAAGCAAACAGGATTGGTTGGATAATGTCGCAATCCTGCCTTAAAATGGATAGCACTCCTACCATCCGGCTCAATACCATCTCCGTTATTGGCTACGTCGCAATCCTGCCTTAAAATGGATAGCACTCCTACTAACAATGAAATCCATAGCATCTTTTTTCATTTCACGTCGCAATCCTGCCTTAAAATGGATAGCACTCCTACAGATGTCACAATTGATTTTTTTTATGAAAAACGTCGCAATCCTGCCTTAAAATGGATAGCACTCCTACGTGCTGCTCGCCGCCGGCAAGAAAGTCTTTAAATGGTCGCAATCC
>Ga0209490_10003827_pt1 | contig 14015 bp, 12 predicted proteins | sample MAT06_FD_187209 | JGI IMG/M metagenome (GOLD analysis project Ga0209490, IMG submission 187209) | Freshwater microbial communities from Lake Fryxell liftoff mats and glacier meltwater in Antarctica - MAT-06 (SPAdes) (version 2) | ecosystem: Environmental > Aquatic > Freshwater > Ice > Liftoff...
CCGAAAGTCGCCGCCGACATACGGGGCGAGCCGCCACGGATAACGCTGGGCCTCCTCGTTGACGACGCGGCCACCGCTCTCGTCGAGAACCCGCATCGGACCGTTGACCATGGCCGTCGTCGGATACCCCGGCAGGAGCGCGCCCTTGGAATCGTCGCCGTACAGGGTGAACGCGACCATGACCTGTTGCGCGCCGGCCAACTCGCGGGTCTGGCGACCGAGCCGGCGCGCTTTCCCCAAGGTCGGAATAAGGATCGCGATCAGGATCCCCACGATCGCGATCACGACCAGCAACTCGACCAGCGTGAAGGCGCGGCAGACCCTCAGGAAGGGGCACCCCGCAACCGTCTCGTTCCGTCCGAAAACCTTTCCGATCACTCGCATTCCGCGGCCCTCACAGTGGCCAATACTATCCCGCCTGACAAGAATCTTTCTCGCTTGGCAGCACTTCACCCGGGCGAAATCGGTCCTTTGGAGATTCTATGCGACTTTTCCTTCTCGCCATCCTGGCCGCCGCCGCTCCAGCCTCTGCCCAGTCGATCACCCTGACCGTCCCGGTCACCAACGACCGGTGGAACTACCCCTTCAACTTCGCCGCCGGCGATGAGGAGAGAGCGCCGATCTTCGCCGCCCTGCGAGAGCCGGGCTTCGACGACCGGGATTCCACGTTCCTGCTGGGCTTCGCGACCGGGCCGGCCATCCCCGCCGGCCTGGGCGCCGGACGCTACCGCGTGGTCGGGGCGCGGCTGAGGGTCGTGGTGTCGTCCGAGCCCCGATTCGCGTACGACCCGACCTTCGACGCGGCGACGACGTCGTACGCCGCCACCGACCCGCTGCACACGCCGGATTCAGACGCCGGAAAGCCCATGGAGGTCTTCGCGGCGGGATTCCGCAACGGGGTGACCCCAGCCACGTACACCGAGGCGACGCCATACAGCACCGTCCCGTCCTTCCCGCCCCAGGAGGGGACGCGGAGCGTCTTCCCGGCGACGTACAACGCGGCGGGCTCCGCCACCGACGTGTCGCGCCACGTCCGCCAGCGCTTCGAGGCCCCGCCCCTGGCCATCGGCCAGACGGACGCAACCCCCGGCCAGCTCGTCCCCGCCGAGGCGATCGTCACCTTCGACCTCGACGTCGACGCGGCGGGCTTCGCGGCGTTCGCCGGGCGGGGGCTCGATGCCGGACAGGTGGTGCTGGTGGTCACGTCGCTGCACCCCGCGACCGGCGGCCCCGGCGGGGGCATCGGGCCGCGGATCTACCCGGAGTTCTACGCGCAGGAGGCGGCGGTCGCCCCGGTGCTCGGCTACATCCCGACGCTGGTGCTGGCGGTGATCATCTCCGGCTCGACCGACTTCGACGGCGACGGCGACGAGGGAACCGACGCCGACATCGAGGCCTTCTTCACCGTGCTCGCCGGTGGCGCCTGCCCCACCGGCACCTGCGGCAGCATCGACTTCGACGGCGACGGCGACGAGGGAACCGACGCCGACATCGAGGCCTTCTTCTGCACCTTGGCCGGCGGAACGTGCGGGTGACGAAGCATTCGGCCGCGGCGGCGGTCCGTGGTCAGAAGCGGCGGTCGACGACCGCCTCGGCCATGGCGAGCAGCAGGCCCTTGGCCGGCGTGTCGGGGAGGGACGCGATCGACCCGACGGCCGATGCGACGTGCCGCTCGGCCGCGCGCCGCGCGTGGCCGAGCGAGTCCGTCCCGTCCAAGGCGCGGCGGAGGCGAGGGGTGGCGCCCGCGTCCCCCGAGGCGGCCGCCTCGAGCAGCAGGAGCGTCCGCCCGCGCTGGGCGGGATCGGCGCGGGCGAGGTGGTGGATGACGGGAAGGGTGGTCTTGCCCTTTTCGGCGTCCTTGCCAACGGGCTTGCCGACGACGGATTCGAGGCCCGTGAGGTCGAGCAGGTCGTCCTGGATCTGGAAGGCCACGCCCAGGCGGCGGCCGAACTCGGCCATCGCCGCACGGGCCGCGGGCGTAGCCCCCGAGGCCGCGGCCCCCAGCTCGGCGGACGCGGCGATGAGCTCGGCGGTCTTGCGCTCGACGATCTCGAGGTACGTCGCCTCGTCGAGGGAGAAGTCGTCGCGATGATGCAGCTGCAAGAGTTCGCCGGCGCAGACGACCATGCTGGCGCGGCCGATGCGCAGGGCCGCCTCGCCCCCCTCCAGCGTCGAGCAGAGGTGATATGCCGCGGCGATCAGGTAGTCCCCGAGGATCACCGCGGCCTCGTTGCCGTGGAGGCGGTTGACGGTGTCGCCCCGACGCCGGACGTCGGCCCCGTCGAGCACGTCGTCGTGGACGAGAGTCGCCATGTGGACCATCTCGCAGACGGCACCGACGGTCAGGTGTTCACCCGTCAGGAGGGCGGCGAGCGCGGCGGCATCGTCTCCCGCCGCGGCGGCGCGCGGGTGGGTGGCCAGCCCCGACAGCAGGACGAGCGTGGGACGGAGCATCTTGCCCCGATACCGCTCGACGTGGGCGACCAATGCGGAGACGGGGGGGAGGTCGGAGGCGAGCTGGTCGTCGAAGACGCGGCGGACGCCCTCGAGGGCGGCCGCGACCGCCTCGCCGACGGGGATGAGAGATGCGGGGAGGTCAAGGAGGTCGCGCACGGAAGGAGCGTAGACGGCGGCGCGATCCGCCGGGGTCTACTTCTCGGCGGTGATGTACGCGATGAACGCGGCGCAGGCCTCGCCGACCTTGCGGGGGCGGAAGACGCCGTTGCCCCCGCCCTTGCCGTCGTCCCCCTCCCAATAGACGGTGACGTTGCGGAGGCCCGCCTCGGCGAGGAGGTCCAGGATCTCGGGGAGAGTCCAGAGGCGCCAGCGGTAGGTGAAGGCGCGGCGGAGGGGCGGGCCCTTGTGGAACTCGAAGTGGATGTGGCAGGTGAGGTCGCCGGTGATGGGGTCGTACGCCTCCTGCTCCCAGACGTAGCGGAAGCCCTTGAGCCGCCGGCGCTCGGTCTGGAGCTTCATGGATTCCCAGCCGCCGTAGGTGTCCATGAAGAGCACGCCGTCGTCGGCGAGGGAGGCGCGGACGGAGGCGAAGTAGGCGCGGAGGGCGTCCCGGGACTTGAAGAGCCAGTAACTGAAGTTCATCGCCAGGACCGCATCGACGTTCGTGGCGCGGGCCGGGGGCATGAGGACGTCGCAGGGGATGAGCTCGATCCGCGAGCGGGCCGCCGCGGGGAGGGCGGCGACGTTGTGCTCGCGCCCCCAGGCCAAGGTGGGGCGGTGGAGGTCCAGGGCGGTGGCGCGGTTGTCCTCGTGGCGGCGGACGAACTCGCAGGCGGAGATGGCGGTGCCGCAGAAGTCCTCGCGGAGGACGCGGAGGGGACGCTCGCGGAGCCGGCGGAAGGTGCGGGTGACGAAGTCGATCTCGGCTTCGGGGCCCTGCACGGCCAGCTCGTAGAGGGCCAGGGGGTCGGCGGTGCGGGCGCTCAGCGGCGGGACGGGGCGGCGGGCGGATCGACGGGCCGCTCGACGGGCGGGGGGCTTGCTCTTCGCGGGTGGTCGCGTGGCCTTTGGCATGGGGGTGGTCGTACGATCGGGGCCGTTGCGGGGGGCCGGTGCGAGGGGGGGCGGGAAACGGCCGATACGGATCGGCCCGGCGCGTCGTCGGCGGACCGTCCGGGTCGGAAGTCCGGGAATGTAGCGTGCCCGAGGCGGCTCGGCGGGAGAGGATCGAGATGCGTTTGACGATGGTCGGCACCGGGTACGTCGGGTTGGTCACGGGCGTCTGCTTCGCCAACACGGGCAACGACGTGACGTGCCTCGACGTGGACGCCGGGAAGATCGAGAAGCTGCGCCAGGGGGTGTGCCCGATCTACGAGCCGGGGCTGACCGAGCTGATGCGGCGCAACGCCGAGAGCGGGCGGCTGAAGTACACCCTCGACAAGGCCGCGGCGTACGAGCAGGCCGACATGATCTTCATCTGCGTCGGCACGCCCAGCGACGAGCGGGGGCACACGGACCTGCGGTACATCCACGGCGCGGCGGACGACATCGCGGACGCGCTGAAGCGGCTGGGGCCGGGGCAGAAGCGCAAGACCATCGTGGTCAAGTCGACCGTCCCGGTGGGGACGACGCTCGAGATCAAGGCCCGCATCCGCGACCGGGTCGGGCCGGACGTCCCCTTCGCCGTGGCGGACAACCCGGAGTTCCTGAAGGAGGGGGACGCGATCACGGACTTCAACAAGCCCGACCGCGTCGTCGTGGGGGTCGAGGACGAGGCGACGGGGGAGGTCTTCCGGCAGCTCTACGACCCCTTCGTTCGGAACGGGCACCCGATCTTCCTGATGGACATCCTGTCGGCGGAGATGGTCAAGTACGCGAGCAACAACTTCCTGGCGACCAAGATCAGCTTCATCAACGAGATGGCGAACCTCTGCGAGGCGTACGGGGCGGACATCACCCGGGTCCGCGAGGGGATGTGCTCGGACAGGCGGATCGGCAACCAGTTCCTGTACCCGGGCCTTGGGTACGGCGGCTCGTGCTTCCCCAAGGACACGCTGGCGTGCATCATGATGGGGGACAAGGCGGGGATCGAGGCGCGGCTGAGCAAGAGCGTGCACGAGGTCAACCAGCGGCAGCGGGTCCGCTTCTTCGAGAAGATCCAGAACCACTTCAAGGCCGAGGGCGGGCTGACCGGCAGGACCGTCGCCTTCTGGGGGCTGGCGTTCAAGCCCCGGACCGACGACATCCGCGAGTCGCCGGCGCTGACGCTGATGCGCAAGGCGCTGGGGCACGGGGCCGCGGTCCGGGGGTACGACCCCGTGGCGGCGGCGAACGCGCGGGCGGAGATGGGGCCGGCGGCGTCGATCGTCGACGACATGTACGAGTGCGCGACGGGGGCCGACGCCCTGGTGATCTCGACCGACTGGGACGAGTTCAAGAGCCCGGACTTCGCGCGGCTGGCGTCGGTCATGCGGGGGCGGGCGATCTTCGACGGACGCAACCTCTATCGCCGGTCTCAGATGACCGGGACCGGGTTCTCGTACTACTCCGTGGGTCGCGCCCCGGTGAAGGCGGGATGAGTCCTTCGGGCGGCGGCGCCCTCCCGGGCGTGGTGTCGCGGGCGGACTGGCTGCGGGGCGTGGCGACGATCCCGGCGGCATCGGTGGACCTTCTCTACGCCGACCCGCCGTTCAACACGGGGCTGGCGAGGCGGGGTCGCGCGGGGGCCTTCGCGGACTCGTGGCCCGACGCGAGGGCGTACATCGCCTGGCTGCGGGAGCGTCTGGTCGCGACCCTGCCCGCGCTCAGGCCCTCGGCGTGTCTGCTGCTGCACGTGGACTATCGCGTGTGCCACCACGCCAGGCTCCTGCTGGACGATCTGCTGGGGGCCGACCGGTTCGTCAACCACCTGATCTGGAGGTACGGCCTCGGGGGCTCGTCGGCGCGCCGGTTCGCCCGCAAGCACGACGACATCCTCTTCTACTGCGTCGACCCGCTGCTGTACCGCTTCACCCCGCCGCGGGTGCCGGCGACGAGCCGGCGGATGGCCGGGGGGACGAAGAAGGCGACGGACGTGCTGGACGTGCCGTCGCTGAACAACATGGCGGCGGAGCGGACGGGGTATCCGACGCAGAAGCCCCTTGCGCTGCTGGACCTGCTGGTGCGGGCGTGCTGCCCGCCGGGTGGAGTGGTGCTGGACCCGTGCTGCGGGAGCGGGACGACGCTGGTGGCGGCGGCGCTCGCGGGGCGCGTGCCGGTGGGCTTCGACACGGGCGCGGCGGCGGTCCGGCTGACGCGGGCGCGCCTCCGCGCGACGACGGGCGGGGGCTAGAGTTACGCCCATGGGCCGTCTGACCGAGCTCTACGACCGGCGCATCGTCAACGTCAACGTCAACGTGATCGTCGCCGGTGTGCTGGCGATGGGGATCACCGTGGGCGTCATGCACTCGGCGGGGCAACTCGGGCTGGACACCGAGGGGGAGACGGACAAGTACCTGGTCACGGGGCTGACGTTCGTCGTCGACCTGATCGCCGACGTGGCGGTCTACTACCTGCTGCACTGGTTCGCGAACCACATGCCCCGCAAGATCGCTCGGGCGCGGAGCCCGCGGTACGCGGACCTCTCCTTCGTCCGCGACGCGACGCTCGTGCAGTTCGAGCGGGCGGTGCTGTCGCCCCTGCTGTACCTGATCGCGCTGGGGACGCAGCATGCGCTGCTCCGCTACGACTACTCGATCGCGGGGGCGACGGCCCTGGGGTTCACCCTGGGCATCGCCACGACCCGTATCCTGCACACGCTGTACATGTACCGCATGGAGGCGCGGTCACGGGTCCGCTCGGCGGACCGGGTCGTCGAGATGGCGGCGAAGGCGGGCGTGGACATCCTGCACCCCGCGCCCGCGCCCGAGGCCGCGCCCATCCCCGGCGCTGAGCGGATCGAGCGCGTCGGCGACGCCGCGGCCCCGCGCGCGGTCGCCTCGGCCGACAGGGCGGCCCGGTAGGGGGCGCGTCCGCCGCGGGTACGCTCCGGGCGTGTGCGGCATCGGCGCGATCCTTCGTCAGTGGCCTTCCGGCGGGGCACCCCCCGCGGGCGACTCGATCCCAGCGCGGTGGATCGAGGCGCTCTCGGTGCGCATCGCCCCGCGGGGGCCCGACGGCGCGGGCCTGCTCCGCGATCGCGCGGTCGGTCCGGGGGGGCGGACGGTCGACGTGGCCCTCATCCACCACAGGCTGTCGATCATCGACCACGCGGGGGGCGGTCAGCCGATGCGGAGCGAGGCGGGGCGCGGAGGGGCGCCGGCGCCGCTCGTCGCCATCGCCTTCAACGGCTGCATCTACAACCACCGCCCGCTGCGGCTCGAGCTCGCGGGGATGGGATATCCCTTCGCCAGCGATCACAGCGACACCGAGGTGATCCTGCACGGGTATCGCGCCTGGGGGCGGGGCGTGTTCGCGCGGCTCGAGGGGATGTGGGCCGTGCTGATCTGGGACGCGGCCCGGGCGGAACTGATCGCCCATCGGGACCGCTTCGGGGAGAAGCCGCTGTACCGGCTGGCGGGTGCGTCGTGCGAGGGCGCGGCGAGCGATGCGCTCGGCCTGGCCCGCGTCGCGGCGCTGGCGGGCGACCGGCGGGCCCTGGTCGCGCCGGCGGCGGTGGCGTCGTGGCTCACGTTCGGGCACGATCCGGTGACGACGCCGTTCACGGCGGTCGCCCAGCTCCCGCCGGGGACGGGCGTGACGCTGCCGGGGGGGGACGTCATCGCTCCCACGCCGCTCCCCGCGGCACCGCCCGTGGAAGCGCGCAACGCGGCCGCGCTGGTGGCGGCGACCGAGGCCGCGATTGATGCATCGGTGGCGGGTCGGTTGGAGGCGGATGTGCCGCTGGGGTGCTTCCTGTCGGGAGGGGTCGATTCGTCGATCGTGGCCGCGCTCGCGGCGCGGCGGATCGCGGGGCTCACCACGCTGTGCGTGCGCATGCCCGACCCGCGGTACGACGAGTCGCGGCACGCCGCGGCGGTCGCGTCGCACATCGGCACGAGGCACGTCACCGTCGACGCGGAGGCGGATCCGGCGTCGGATCTGGTGCGGCTGATCGGGGCGCTGGGGTTGCCGTTCGCGGACAGTTCGCTCCTGCCGACGTGGTGGGCGTGCCGCGCGGCCCGGGGGCACGCGAAGGTGATGCTCTCGGGGGACGGGGGGGACGAGCTGTTCCTCGGGTACGAACGCCACAAGGCCGCCCCGTGGCTGGGTCGGCTGGGCCCGCTCGGCTTCCTCGCGCCGCTGATCCCCCACGCCCACGCCCGCAGCCGCGTGGCGAAGCTTCGGCGCCTGCTCGGGGCGGCCCGGGGCGCGGGATATGCCGACCTGCTCGCCCTCTTTCCGACCCCGATGGCCTTGGCGCTGGGGATGTCACCGCCGGCGCGGGTGGAGGTCGGTTCCGCGCTCGATGCCCGCGGGCACGACTTGGCCTTCACCCTTCCCGGGGACATGCTCCGCAAGGTCGACGCGGCGTCGATGCTCGCGGGGGTGGAGGTCCGGGCGCCGCTCCTGGGGGCAGGCGTGGCCGCGTTGGCGCTCGGGTTGCCCGCATCGGCCCTGCTGCTGAACGGCCAGCGGAAGGGTTTGCTGCGGGCCGTCGCGAGGCGGCACGCGCCGCCGGTGATCGTCGACCGGGCCAAGGCGGGGTTCGCGATTCCGCTCGCCGAGTGGTTTCGCCGGGACTTCGGCGGGCTCGGGCGGCTGCTCGAGGACACGTTGCGGACCCCTGACGCCTTTCAAGAAGGGCTCACCGGGTTCTCGCCGCCGCGGCAGGTCGTGGCGCGGATGCTGGAGGAGCACGCGGCCGGCACCCGGGACCACACGGGGCGGCTGTACGCGTTGCTGGTTCTGGCCGTGTGGGGACGCGGGGTGCGATCGGCGGGGGGATAGGGAGGTCGGCGGGAGTGGTGGGTCGGTTGGAATCACCCGACCCCAGAGCGCGGCGCAACCGCTGGAAGCGGCTCGGGAAGAGGATGGTACAATCGCCCGCGTCGCCCCGCCCGACCTTTCAACCTTCGCGCACTCCCCGGCCGATGAACGCCCCCGTGGACACCCCTCTCTCCCGACGATCGATCCTGCACGGCGGCCTGCTGCTGGGCGCCTCCGCGGTGCTGACCGGCTGCCAGTCGGCCCGATCCGCCGCGGGGCTGCCGGGGCCGGTCTGGCCGGACAAGGAGCGGCCGCCGGCGCCGCCTGTGCGCGTGCCCACGGCGGTCCGGAAGGCCCCGTCGGGGATTCCGCCGGGTGTGATCTCGCGGTCGGCGTGGACCGATGGGCAGCCGCGGTGGAACCTCTCGAAGCCGATGAACGGCGTGCAGCGGATCACGGTGCACCACGACGCGGTGAATTCGCAGGGGTTGACGGCGTACGCCGCGGTCGCGCGTCGGCTGTCGGGGATCCGGCAGTCGCACATGGCGCGGGGGCGGGAGTGGGTGGACATCGGGTACCACTACATCATCGACCCCACGGGGCGGGTGTGGGCGGGGCGGCCGGTCTCGATCGAGGGGGCGCACGTCGCGGCGACGAACCCGCACAACCTGGGCATCATGGTGATGGGGAACTTCGACGAGCACCGTCCGACGACGGAGGCGCTCGCCGCGCTGGACTCGTTCGTGGCGGACCAGATGCGTCGGCACCGGCTGTCGGTGGGACGGGTGTACACGCATCAGGAACTCAAGCCCACGGCGTGCCCGGGGCGGAACCTGCAGCGGTACATGCTGGCGACGCGGGCCCGCAGCGGGCGGCTCGCGAGGGCGTGAGCGACTTGGGTTCCCCGACGTTCAGGATCTGGAACGCGGAGATCGTGATCTGCGCGTTGGGTAGGACCGCTCGCTGACGCGTGCGGCTGCGTTCAGCGGTCGTCCGCGGGCGCGTCGGGCTCGGGGGCTTCGGGGGGGTCGGTCTCCTCGGGCCTCGACTCGCCGAAGATCGACGAACCGACGCGGACGAGGTTGGCCCCCTCGGAGATGGCGACCTCGTAGTCGCCGGACATCCCCATCGAGAGGATGTTGAACGGGGCGGACTCGCCGAAGCCCATCGTGGACATCTCCTCGAAGAGTTCGCGGCAGCGGACGAAGGTGGCGCGGGCGTCCTCGGGGCGCTCGCCGTAGGGGGCGATGGTCATGAGGCCCCGGAGGCGGACGTTGATCATGGTGGCGATCTGCTCGGCCAGGGGGATGGCCGCGGGCATGGGGCAGCCGTACTTGGCGCCCTCGCCGGAGCAGTTGACCTGGAGAAGGACCTCGACGGGCTGGTCGCGGCGGAGGGCGATCTGCTGGAGTTCCTCGGCGAGGCGGAGGGAGTCGACGGAGTGGGTAAGGCGGACGAACTCGATCACCTTGCGGGCCTTGTTGCGCTGAAGGTGGCCGATCATGTGCCACCGGACACCTTCGCGGGCGCCGGGCTGACCGGCGACGGGCTTGAGCTCGACCTCGGGCGCGGCGGGGAAGAGGGACTCGGCCGCGGCGTCGGTGTTGAGGCGGCGGGTGCCGGGGAGGAGACGCTGGCGGGCGAGGAACTCCTCGACGATGGCGGCGTGCTGGGCGAGTTGCTGGACGCGGTTCTCGCCGAAGTCGCGGTGGCCCAGGGCGAGCAGGGTCTTGATCTGCTCGGGGTCGGCGTTCTTGGTGACGGCGATGAGGATGACGTCGGCGGGCTTGCGGCCAGCTTGCCGGGCGGCGGCCGCCACGCGCTCGAGCACCTCGGCGTGGCGTGCGGCGAGGGACTCGTCGTGCAGTCCGACGGGGGGCGTGGTCGGGAGGGGCGCGTCGTGCGTGGTCGGGGTCTTGGGGGTGGCGGTCATCGCGATCCCTTCTCTGTCCGCGCTCCCGATGGGACCCTCTGAGCGAGGGGCGTGGCAACACAACGCCCAGCCGTGGCCGCCGACGCCGCGTCGTCGGTACGATGCGCGGCCCCGGGAGGACGCGCCAAGCATACAGGCCGCCCGCGTCGGCGTATGGCAACCGACAAACTTCCCCCCGGGATGGGGTAGAAGGCCCCATCGGCCCGCGGGACAACGACCTGACCGCCATCACCCGGGAGTTCCGAACCATGTCCAACGAGCACCTGACACCCCGCGCCGCTCCCTCCGCCGTCGGCGACGCCGCCCCGGACTTCACCCTGCTCGATCAGGACCGGAAGGACTGGCGGCTGTCCGACGCGGTGAAGCGGGGCGATGTGGTGCTGTGCTTCTATCCGCTGGCGTTCACGAGCGTGTGCGGGGTGGAGATGCGGTGCGTGAACGACGACATGGCTACCTGGTCGGCCAAGGGTGCCCAGGTGGTCGGGATCTCGTGCGACAGCTTCGCGGTGCAGAAGGCCTGGGCGGAGAAGGAGGGGTTCGGACAGCCCCTGCTGGCGGACATGCACCGGCGGGTGTGCAAGGCCTATGGGTTGTACTGGCCCGAGCTGAACGTCGCCAGCCGCGGGACGGTGGTGATCGGGAAGGACGCCTCGGGGACCGGGCGGGTGAAGTTCGTGCAGGCCCGGGAGCCGGGGAAGGCGATGAAGTTCGAGGAGATCCTGGAGACGGTCTGAGCGGGGATGGGCTATCGCGTCTGGGCGAGGAGTTCGTCCTCGTCGGCGCAGGGGATGAGCACGTCCTCGATCGCGACGGCGTTGCGTCGCCAGGTCGCGTCATGGGAATCGACGGGAGACAGGGACCAGGCGAGGAAGTCGCGGTTTCGGGTGCAGCAGCCGGCGAGCGTCGCCGTGGCGGCGAGCAGGAGGGCGGCGAGGGGAAGGTGGGTCCGGCGGCGCATCGATCGACTGTACGGTCCGCGGGAGCCGGAGGGCTCGCCGGGGATCCGGGCGTACGGTGCCGCGCCGCGGGCGGCGGCACGCGGCGTATCCTCGCGCATGGCCCGTGAAAGCCCATTGCTCCCCGCGCACGAACGGGCCGACGCCTTGGTGATGCCGTACGGCGGCGAGGGGGGCGTGGGGGCGATTCCGGTGGTGGCGACGTATGGCGAGCTCGAACTCGAGTACGCCGCGTTGCGCAAGGGCGTGGCGCTGATCGATTGCCCCCAGCGGGGGGTGCTGGAGATGACCGGCGCGGAGCGGATCGGGTTCCTCAACCGCATGGTGACGCAGGAACTGAAGGGGCTGGGCGCGGGGGCGGTGCGGCGGAGTTTCTGGCTGAACCGCAAGGGGCGGATCGACGCGGACCTGCGGATCGTGGAGCTGGGAGGGCGGACGCTGCTGGAGGTGGATGCGCACGCCGCGGCCCGGACCTTCGCGGGGCTGGGCTCGTTCATCATCATGGACGACGCGACGATCGCGGACCGGACGGAGGCCGTTCACCGCTTGTCGCTGCACGGGCCGCGGGCGGCGCGGCTGCTGGCCGCGGTGGGCGCGGAGGCCTTGGCCGCGCTCTCGCCGGGGCTGGCGGCGGAGGCCGTGATCGCGGGGGCCTCGTGCGTCGCGTGGCGGGAGGACTCGGCGGGCGTGCCGGGGTTCGAGCTGATCGTTCCCGTTGCGGACGCGGCGGGGGTGTACCGGGCGCTGGTCGAGGCGGGGCACGACCCGGAGCACGGCGCGGCCGCGCTTCGGGCCGAGTCGGGGAGCGCCGCTCGGGAGATCGGGCTGCGACCGGCGGGGTGGCACGCGTGGAACATCGCGAGGATCGAGGCGGGGACGCCGGTGTACAACATCGACTTCGGGCCCGGGTCGCTGCCGGCGGAGACGGGGGTGCTCGACGATCGCGTGTCGTTCACCAAGGGGTGCTTCCTGGGGCAGGAGGTGGTCGCCCGGATGCATTCGCGCGGGCACTCCAAGCAGGCGCTCGTGGGGGTGCGCTTCGGGTCGATCACCGATGAGTCGACGGGCCTGGCGCGGCTGCCCGAGGCGGGGGGCACCGTGACGCTCGCGTCGGGGGAGGCCGTGGGGGCGATCACGAGTTCGACGCTCGCGCCGATGCTCGGTTCGGCGCCGATCGCGTTCGCGGCGGTCAAGGTGGCTCACGCCGCGGCGGGCACGCACGTCGTGGCGGAGGTGGGGGGGACGGCCGTCGCGGGGGCGATCACGGCTGGCCTGCGGTTCCTGGCGCCGGCGTAGCGGGGACGGCCTCGCGTCGGTAGGTGAGTTCGACGTCGTCGCCCAGGCGCTTGACGCGGCAGAGGCGGAAGCGGCGGGCCTGGGTGAGGCTCGCCGCGACCCTTCCCACGGCGACGCTGCGGGCGAGCTCGTCGCCCAGGAGCATGGGGGCGACGTAGACCACCGCCTCGTCGATCAGGTCGTCGTCGAAGAGCGAGCCCAGCAGGCCGGGCCCGGACTCGACCAGCACGGTCGCCACGCCGTGATGGCGGGCCAGGAGCGTGAGGAGTTCGCGGAGATCGAGCCCGCGACCGGGGGCGTGATCGGCGACGGAGAGGAGCTCGACGCCCGCCTGGTCGAAGGCGGCCCGCTTCCTGGCGGAGAACGTGACGAGCGTGAGGGATCGCTCGCAGGCGACGATCGTCGGCCATTCGCGGGCGGTGCGGACGAGGGCGCTCGTGAGGGGGATGTCGAGGTCCGTGTCGGCCACGACGCGGCGGGCCACTCGGCGGACGCGGGAGACGTCGCGGGCCGTGAGCATCGGGTCGTCGGCGAGCACGGTGCCGATGCCGGTCAGGACCGCGTCGACCCGGGCGCGGAGGCGATGGACGCGGACGCGGGCGGGCGCGCCGCTGATCCACTTGCTCTCGCCGGTGCGGGTGGCGATGCGGCCGTCGATGGTCTGCGCCCACTTGGCGATCACCCAAGGGAGGCCCGTCGCAATCCGCTTCGCGAAGGGGGCGGCCAGGCCGGTGGCCAAGGGGCTCGCGTCCGACTGTTCGCAGCGGACGCCGCGGGCCCCGAGGAATCTCGCGCCGCCGGCGGCTGCGGGATTGGGATCGGCGCGGGCGTAGACGACGCGGGCGACGCCGGCGTCGGCGAGGGCGGCGGCGCAGGGGGGCTGCTTGCCGTGGTGATTGCAGGGCTCGAGGGTGACGTAGCAGGTCGCGCCGGAGGCGGTCTCGCCGCGGCGGGAGCAGTCGTCGAGGGCCTCGCGTTCGGCGTGCGGGCCGCCGAAGCGACGGTGGTGCCCGCACCCCACGAGGCGGCCGTCGTTGACGAGCACGGCGCCGACCATCGGGTTGGGCTCGACGTCGCCGCCACCCCGGAGGCCGAGGCGCGCGGCGAGGTCGAGCCACTTGCGGGCCGCGCGGGGATCCGCGGCGTCGTCGGCCGGGGCGGCGTGATCGCTCACGCGATCCTCACGAGCCGCGCGCGGTCGTCGGCGGTGAGCAGCGGCGCGGCGTCCTCGAGCCAGCGCCAGGCGTCGTTGCGGTATCCGGCGGTGGGCCTGAGTCTGGCGGTCGCGTCGCCGGGAGGGCGCTCTCCCAGGACCTGCGTCCAATGGTCGTTGAAGCGGAGCATCGCGAGCTCGCGGACGAGCTTTGCGACCATGGAGGCGAGCGCGACGGGGAGGTGGGCCTTCTCGCCCTCGCAGAGGAACGCGATTCCCGCGCGGCGGGGGACGCCGTCGGGCCCGGTTCCGC
>Ga0209490_10003832_pt1 | contig 14008 bp, 17 predicted proteins | sample MAT06_FD_187209 | JGI IMG/M metagenome (GOLD analysis project Ga0209490, IMG submission 187209) | Freshwater microbial communities from Lake Fryxell liftoff mats and glacier meltwater in Antarctica - MAT-06 (SPAdes) (version 2) | ecosystem: Environmental > Aquatic > Freshwater > Ice > Liftoff...
TATGTGTTTGATGAGGATCGATATTTTGAAGCAGGCGATCGCCCGAATCTTTTTGTCCTGAATATAGGTGCAGGTCATAATCTACGGATTGGCGTGACGATTTGTGAAGACATTTGGAATGACTATAAATTCTGGGGCAAGCGTTTCTATACGTCCGATCCAGTCACCGATCTAGCTCAACAGTCAGTAGATGTATTGGTTAATCTCTCTGCTTCGCCCTACGCTGTGGGTAAACCAAAACATCGGGAATCCATGCTTTCCCATAGTGCGATCGCCCATAATTTACCAGTTATATATGCGAACCAAGTTGGAGCTAATGACGATCTAGTTTTTGATGGATATAGTGCGGCAATCAATAGACAAGGGCAAGTTATTGCAAGGTGTTTAGGTTTTGTCTCAGATTTATTAATTGTGGAATATGACCTAGAAACCCAAGATTTACGACCAGAATCTGTCATGTCCTCGGAGCAATTACCTGAAGCAGAAATTTGGCAGGCTTTAGTGCTGGGAGTGCGAGATTATGCCCGCAAATGTGGATTTAAAAAAGTGGTTTTGGGTTTGAGTGGGGGGATTGATTCGGCTCTAGTTGCAGCGATCGCCACCGAAGCATTAGGAAATACCAATGTTTTAGGCGTACTGATGCCCTCTCCCTATAGTTCCGATCACTCCATTAGCGATGCCTTGGAGTTGGCAAAAAATCTAGAAATCTCCACGGAAATTATTCCCATTGCCCCGATGATGTCAGCCTTTGATTCCGCCTTGGCTAATATATTCACAGGTAGAGAAAATGATATTACCGAAGAAAATTTGCAATCTCGAATTAGGGGTAATTTACTCATGGCGATCGCCAATAAGTTTGGACATTTACTTCTATCTACGGGCAATAAATCAGAGATGTCAGTGGGTTACTGTACGCTCTACGGTGATATGAATGGGGGCTTAGCGGTAATTTCCGATGTATTTAAAACTAGGGTTTATGCTTTATGCCAGTGGCTAAATCGAGATCAAGAGCTAATTCCCCAAAATATCTTAACAAAACCACCCAGTGCCGAACTGAAACCCGATCAAGTCGATCAAGATTCTTTGCCTGAATATGAGATTTTGGATGATATTTTAGAGAAATTAATTAGCGATCGCCTGTCAATTTCCCAAATTATTCAAACTGGACATGATCCGCAGGTGGTCAAACGAGTAGTTCAGCTTGTAAATCGGGCAGAATTTAAACGTAGGCAAGCACCACCAGGTTTAAAGATTAGCGATCGCGCCTTTGGTTCAGGCTGGAGAATGCCGATCGCTTCTAAACGTACTTCTTCTTCACAATTTTAAAATCACTTTGGAGTTATACAATATGAAAACTCTCTGCACCTTAATCATCTTTTCTAGTGTCCTAATTTCCCCAGAAGCGATCGCTAAACCCGTAGTTGATAATGGCAGTTGTTATATTATTAATTCGGCGGGCAAAGTCATTAAATTGCCGACTTTATGTGGCTCACCGAATAATAGCGGGGCAGAACTTAGACCAGTGCCTAAAGGGACATTTCAAACCAGAATTAAACGCAGGGATGGTGGAATTCCCGTGATAGACGTAAATTTTGGTAATCAGAAATTTGAGATGATTGTAGATACAGGTGCAAGTGGCACGATCATAACGACCGATATGGCGCAGGCTTTGGGAGTGGTGACTGTGGGCAAAACCTTGGTTAATACCGTAAGTGCCAATAATGTGGAAATGCCCTTGGGCTATGTGTCAAGGATTGAAGTAAATGGAATTGTTGCCGAAAATGTTTTAGTTGGCATTATTCCCGTCTTGAGAATTGGCTTACTTGGACATGATTTTTTTGGAAATTATGAAATGACAGTGAAGCGAGATACGATTGAATTTCGGACTCCTTCTAAATAAATAAAAAGATAAAGTTATTAATTTAAAGTTTGAGCAATTACCCTTGTCCAGACGCTATAGCCTGCGGTTGAGGGATGAAACTTGTCTTGGGAAAAATTTAACTTGGGGAACCGTCGAAAATCTGGCTCTGTCCCTCGATAAATATCTACAACTTGAATATTTGGTTCCGTTTTGGCGATCGCCTGAATCATCTCATTAAATTTACCTGCCTGCCAATGAGCTGCGGATTTATAGGGTTCCCAAAGTAAAGGGCTAGTAGAAAAAGCAGGAATATTTAGCAAGACAATCTTGGCATTAGTGCGGGTTAGCTGTTGCAAAATCATGGTGTAATTACGGCGAAATTCCTCGCCATTTGTTAACCCCGTCACGTCATTAGCCCCAATGGAAACCATAATTAAATCTGGATCAAGGGCGATCGCTGCATTTACTTGTTTGGCTAAAACATCGCTAGTCTTGGCACCACTCACCGCTAGATTATAGATTTTGATAGCAGGATGTTGTTTGAGTAAAACTAGCTGAGCGTACTGACAACTATAGTTATCGGTCTGATCCTTTGCCCCCTGCCCCAAACTGGTACTATCCCCAAGCACCACATAACGCAAAGGTGGAGATTTTTGATCCGATGATTGCTGTGTTAATTGATCTATATTTTGAGAAACTTCTCGACTATAAAAAAACTCTGCCCCCGGCTTAAATGCCACGGTAGGATAATCTTTGAGGGCGTAATTCAGCATACTGTTATAAGCGATCGCCATGTAAGCAACACCTAGAACTACAACTATAAAGATCGGGGTTAGCACTTTAAATATTCTTTGCTTAACTTTTGCCATGAACTACTACTCGATTCTGTCAAACTATAATCTAATTACGCAAAGTTACCGCTAAAAAACTGTATAAATCATCAAAGAATTTTCGACCATGACGGCATTAACAGAATTAACCCCAGAAATTATCGATCGAGTTATTGAAATGGCTTGGGAAGATCGAACTACCTTTGAAGCGATCGAGTTTCAATTTGGTTTAACCGAAACTCAAGTCATAGCTCTCATGCGGCAAGAAATGCAAGCCTCAAGTTTTCGGATGTGGCGCAAACGGGTGACAGGGCGCAAAACCAAACACCTTAAAGCCCGATCCGCAATCATTACTAGGTTTAAATCATCAGATCAAAAAAATCGGCTACTCTAACCCAATAGCTGATACTTTTCATGGGCAATGCGATACAAAGGTCGCCACACCAAGCGATTAGTCATAACTACTAATAAAGACATCACCGCCGTGGCTGCCAAGAGTAAAGGAAAATTACCACTAGCCGTAGCTTGGGAGATAGTAGCCCCAAGTCCCGGAGTTGAGACAGTTTTACCCTGAAACTCAATATACTCACTGACAATACTGGCATTCCAAGCCCCGCCCACCGCCGTAATAATCCCTGTAACCAAATAGGGGAAAATCCCGGGTAAAATCACAGTCTGCCAGCGTTGGAGTCGATTCAGCTTATAAACCTTTGCCACTTCAAATAAATCCGAAGGAATCGACTGCGCCCCTGCAATCACATTAAATAATACATACCACATGGTTCCCAAAAGCATTAGAACTATGGAGCCAATTTGCAATCCGCCCCCAATTTGAGCAAGGGCAATTAATAGGATCGGAAATAGTGCCGTAGCAGGAACAGATGCCGCAATTTGGACAATGGGTTGCAAGAGCTTTGCCAATTGAGGATTGCGCCCGATCGCCACCCCTACAGGGACAGTCCAAAGTAAGGATAAAAACAAAGCTACCATCACCCTCAAAGCCGTTAATACCGCCCCCGTCAGCACCCTACCCCAATCCTCAATACTGATTTGGAGTAAGAGCATTAATGCTTCCCAAGTTCCCCACAATACAAGCAAGCCCAACCCACTTAAAAATATCCAGTTCGCCCATTGCCTAGTTGCAGAAGAGCGGCGATTAGATCTAGAAACAATGCTGCGAGGCGGAAATGCCCGAACAATACCTTGATCTACAACTGTACCCAAGGGTTGCCATATATTTTTAGCAAACGCTTTTAAGGTGGGCGATCGCCTAATCCAATCTAAAACTACAGATTCAGGGGGAGTTTGTCCGCCACCAGTTTCGTACTTAAACTTTTCTGCCCATGCGATCGCTGGTTGCCAAATCAAAAAATCAATAATAATAATTACACTAATTAAAACTATTAAACCCCAAGCGATCGCCCCGAAATCTCCCTTAGCTGCTGCTGCTGCTAGAAATGAACCCAATCCCGGCAAGCGGAAATCTTTATTGCCCAAGGTAAAAGACTCAATCGCAATTAAGAAAAACCAGCCCCCCGCCACCGACATCACACTATTCCACACCAACCCAATCACGCCCGAAGGCAACTCCAATGTCCAAAATCTTTGCCAAGCATTTAAGCGGTAGGTATTTGCTGCCTCGACTAGCTCACGGGGAATACTAGATAGGGATTGGTAAAAACTAAAGGTCATATTCCATGTCATGCCCGTAAAGATCAAAACCACAGAGGCAATCTCCACCCCAATTCTCTGTCCAGGAAATAAAGCCACCAATGCCAAAACCACACCTGGCAAAAATGACAGCACAGGAATTGACTGCAAAATATCGAGTAATGGCAATAAAATTAATGCTGCAACTTTAGAACGATAGGCAACATAGGCATACACCAAGGTAAATCCTAAGGATAGTAAATATGCCAAAGTCATTCTCATTAACGTTTGTCCTGTATAAGCAGGTAAAACCCTAATATCAGTCTCAATTTTTAAATCAGAATTATAAACACCGCTAAACTCCGAGCCAAGGCGAATGATGGCAAAAATCAAAGCAATCAGAGCCGCAAATAAAATTAAATCTCGTAAATCTAAGTAAGAGTGTGACTTAACTTTGCGATCGCGATCTACAGGGTACATGTTCTATAAAATTAAGAATTAACTTGAAAAGTAAAGCGAAATGCGTAAATTAATCCAATATTCCCGATAGATAGGCAACGGTAGGCGGAAATATTAATGTGAATCGTATTTTCCCATATCCCTTAGCTTAAGTCCTCTGGAATTTGAATTGTTAATTTGTCTTAAGTTATTGCCAGTTCTAAGCCCTTAGATCAAACCTCTAAGATAAACTTAGTTTTGATTAACCTGTAGCTAGATTTAGCTGCAATATCACTGGAGTAGTACAAAATGTCCCATTCAGTAAAAATATACGATACCTGTATTGGTTGCACTCAATGTGTAAGAGCATGTCCTACTGACGTTTTAGAAATGGTTCCTTGGGATGGGTGTAAGGCAGGTCAAATTGCCTCATCTCCTCGTATTGAGGACTGCATTGGTTGTAAGCGTTGCGAAACTGCTTGCCCCACTGACTTCTTAAGTATCCGCGTTTATCTTGGTGCGGAAACTAGTCGTAGTATGGGTCTAACATATTAATTGTTATTATTTTTAACATATTCTCAAATATTTAATGGAGTGTCTTAGGGCACTCTTTTTTTTCATTGCCAAGAAGCTAGTAAGAAACTTAAATTAATGTGAGTTTGGGATAACAAAACCTGAAACTCCTATCTCTCCAGCGTGATCCCACCGCCCAAGGGGGATGATCATATTAATGGTTATGGCAAGTTTGGATTGATTAATCTCCAATCTTTAACCCGAACTGACGTTAGCTATGAGTAATGCTAGGAAAGCGTTTCGGAAGTAGGTCAAACAAATTATGACGCATCTAAAACTTAGAACAATTATGTAAAAATCTCTTTACCAAATGGGTTTGTGCGCCAAAATGGAGATGCAGGTAGGAAGCGTGAACTTGATACTTTTGCCAACCTTCATGGGGATAGGAACTCTGAGAGTCAAAGCCCGATCGCTTAAACAAAGGAAATTTACTAGAATCTGTCACAGTCGAACGATGGAATTCATGTCCCCAGAGGCGATCGCCTGTTTGTACTAAGCAACTATCCGCCAAAGCCTGTGCCTGTCGATAGCCCAAGGTTAACTTTTTTCCCATCACCGCCGTCGTTGGTAAAATTCCTACCATTTCATATAAATTATGCTCAAAATCCTCAAGGCGATCGCATAGATACATTAAACCGCCACATTCAGCAATAGTTGGGATTCCTGCTTGGATTAAGGTTTTTACCGCAGATCTTGCTAAGTGATTTGCCGCTAATTCTTGGGCAAAGACTTCTGGGAATCCGCCACCAAAATATAAGCCTTGCACCCCTTCTGGTAGTCTGTGATCTTGAATTGGACTCCAAGGGATTAAATCGGCTCCCATTTCTTGGAGAATGTCTAAATTATCGGCATAGTAAAAGTTAAAGGCTGGATCTTGAGCGATCGCAATTCTGATTTTGGGTTTAGTCGATGCTAATTCTGAAGTATGAGCATATTTTTTTATAGCATTATTCGCCATTAACGGTAATAATTTTTCCCAATCAAAGCAGGCTTTACCCAATTTCGTCAGGCGATCCAACACTATATTAAAATTAGTTAATTCGCCTGTGGGGACTAATCCGAGGTGGCGATCGGGAATTGTAATATCATCTTCACGGCGTAGCACTCCTAAAATTGCCAGATTTAATGGCTCCAAAGCCTGAGTTAATAATTCCAAGTGGCGATCGCTACCCACCCGATTCAAAACTACGCCAACTATATTAATCCGAGGGTCAAAAGTCCGATAACCATGGGCGATCGCCGCAATCGATCGAGATGTACTAGCACAGTTCAAAACTAGTACCACGGGAATTTGCAGCAATCGGGCAATGTGGGCAGTACTAGCAGTATCATCATGTCCTGTAGCCCCATCAAATAAGCCCATTACACCTTCAATTAACGCATATTCAGCATTTTGAGAATGTTTAATAAAACAGGACTTTACATATTCTTCGGAAGTTAAGACTGGATCGAGATTACGGCAAGCTCGCCCTGTAATTCGACTATGAAACATGGGATCAATGTAGTCAGGTCCCACCTTAAAAGATTGCACCTGTTGATCTAGCGATCGCATTGCTGCCAACAAAGCCAAGGTTACAGTAGTTTTGCCAACGCCACTACGCTCGCCTGCAATAATTACAGCCATAGTAATTTAGAGATTAGTTTTAATGAATTGATATTTCTACTCAGTGCAAAAGCATAATCCTCATAACTGAGGTTCATGTAACTAATCTTAAAGTAAAGGCTGGAACACTTGTTGGTATCCTGTACTTTAGTAAATAATTCAAGTAAACCTTAAAAATTTAGGATAAATCTAATGGCAGCAAGTTACTTACCCCCAATTTTTGTGTTACTAACTGGACTTGTATTTCCCGCAGTAGTAATGACATCTTTATTTCTTTATATTGAACGTGAAGCTTAACTGTTCTTTATAGATTGGTTTAAGTTGGTTTAAGCAAAAAAGGAATAACTAAAAATTAATTAAACAAAAAGCGTCAGGAGTTTTAGGCTCTGCATTGACGCTTTTTTTATTATTTAGTTAGTTTGAACTGATAAAACTAGACGGCTGAGCCGAGTCCTACATAGGAACCATAGAAAAATACACCTAATAAAGTGAGGATGCCAGTACCAGCTACTGTTGCTACTACCCACAGAGGAATACGTCCACCTTGTTGCATTTGAAAAGTCTCCGTTGATTAATTTTTAAGATTTTTGCTATTTGAATGGTCTAATGGAATTTTTAATTGAAGAAGTAACTGGAGAAAAGAAGCACAGTTACAAAAATGAGAAGCAAGCCAAGGAAGAGCGAAGTACGATTTAACTCTACTGGTTGGCTATTGGGGTTTTTTTCAGCCATAATTTAAGACTCTGATGATTTAAATAAAAAATTTGGTTTAACGACTAAACTTAACGACTAATAAATTGCATAGCTGTAATTGCCCCAAGAAAGAATACGGAAGGTACTCCTAAGGCATGAATAGTCAGCCAACGGACGGTGAAAACGGGATATTGAACAGGAAGATTTGGGTTGCTCATAACGACTGAATCTAAGATTTATAAATTATTTATTGTAATTAGGAATTTCTTGGTCAGCATCATAACGATCTTGGAGAATAGGAGCTTCTTGGCGATCGTTTGTGTAATATTCATTGGGACGAGGTGTACCGAAAATATCATAGGCAAGTCCAGTTTGGACAAACAACCATCCCGCTAAAAACAAAGCAGGGATAGTAAGACTATGGATTAGCCAGTAACGAACACTTGTAATAATATCTGAGAAGGGACGTTCTCCCGTAGTACCTGCCATAAATTTTTAATCCTAATAGACTATTTTATTTAGTAGTAATTTAACATTTTACATCTCAAGTTTACACCCATAAATTAACCCGTAATTAGTAATGGAAAAAAATGTCCAATTGATCCATGTCCTTTCCCGATCGCCAAGTTAAATTTCAGTGCCGCAGTTACATAGGTTTTAGCTTCAATTACTGATTGTAAAGGAGAAATTCCCTTGGCTAAGTTGGCTGTAATCGCTGCCGATAGGGTACAGCCTGTGCCGTGGGTATTTGGGGTGTCTATGACTTCAGTTTTTAAGGTTTCAAGATCTACGCCATCAAACCAGACATCCACACCTTTTAGTTCGCCTTCCATGCCCCCGCCTTTGACTAATACGGCTTTTGCTCCAAGTTTGTATATGACTTGAGCCGCTTTGTGCATATCTTCTAAGGTATTAATAGTTAAATTGCTTAAAATTTCGGCTTCATAGCGATTGGGAGTAGTAATTGTCGCTAGGGGAATTAGCTGTTGTTTAATTATGGCGATCGCATCATCATTCATTAACTTTGCACCTGAACGAGCTACCATCACTGGATCTACTACTAAATTCTTTAAGCCTAAGGTTTGAATTTGTGTCGTTACAGCTTCGATAATTTCTTGATTTAAAAGCATTCCCGTTTTGAGTGCATGAATGCCAATATCCTTAACTACAGCTTCAATTTGAGCAAGGATGCCTTCTACAGGAACCACATCAACTCGATTAACACCAAGGGTATTTTGAGCTGTGATACAAGTAATGGCACTGGTACCATGGACGCAATTAAAGGCAAAGGTTTTTAAATCAGCTTGAATCCCAGCCCCACCGCCACTATCGGAGCCAGCGATCGTCATTGCCACAGGAATAATAGGGTTAGTCATAGGTTAATGTTCACAATATTTTTAATTGTCTTTATGCAGAAATCAAACCCATCGCCTGATCAATAATTGTCGTGCGATCGACCATTTCTGCCAATTGTAATACCGTATAGCAACCACCAAAAGCCTCAGCTGCTGCTCCAGATAAGGCAACCTCATAGGCAGATGTAACTGCTTCTTGCAATTCTTCACTAGAAAAATACGTACTTTCTAACTTTCTTCTGTGATTAGTTTTCTGAATCTCGTACAAGGTATTATCAATAGAAGCATCCCATGATCGCGTTGTTCGCCCTTCAGCTTGACGCTTGATTAAATGCAGTAGAAGAATTTTGGCAAAACTAGAAATTTTATTCAGCTTGTCATCCTTGCTCATTTCTGTCATCTCCTCGACTAAAAGCAAAGCGTCATGAATATTGCCTCCCACTATTAATTCCCTAAGTGTTAATAACTCTTCCATCGTCAATTCCTCTAGTTTTAGATCATTGAAATCTGTTTATCCCTATACTTAGGCTAGTAATTAAGCTACAAGTCTATCATCGCCTTTTTGGAATTATGTCACTCCTCAATCTATACCTAATTCGTCATGGGATTGCCGTAGAGCGCAGTGAAAATATTGATGACTTTGAGCGATCGCTCACCCCCGAAGGATCGAAAAAAACCCGTGATATTGCTCAAAAACTTCATAAACTGGGGCTAAAATTTGATCTACTCCAAACCAGTCCTTTACTTAGAGCAAGGCAAACTGCGGAAATTTTTGCCCATACTTTTAGTTCAACCATAGAAGTATCAGAACTACTTGCCCCCGATGGGAACTTTAAACATTGGATTCGCAGACTGCTAACTTTACAAGAACAAGGGCTTACTTCCTTGGGTATAGTTGGACATGAGCCAGATTTGAGTGCATGGGCAGAACTATTGGTTTTTGGCGAAATCAAAGGTTCTCTGGTCTTAAAAAAAGCAGGAATCATTGGTATCACCATTCCTGAAGTCGGTTTACCCATAGGCAACAGTCTCTTATTTTTACTGATCCCACCTAAATTACTGGGGTAGTTAGCCTCAAAATTAGAATTCTAATTATATGGAACTGCTATATTGAGCAAGGTTCTAAAGTCAAAAATTAATTACTATGATCGATCGCCTTCAAGTTCAACATATTGCCCGTTTAGGTAGATTACAGCTAACTGAAACCGAAGAAATTGCTTTAACCTCCCAACTTGGGGATATTTTGAATTATTTCGAGCAGCTTAATGAGCTAGATGAATTTTTAGTAGGAGTAGAACCAACTACCAGAGCGATCGCCACCATTAATATCACCCGTACCGACTCGTCCAATCCTTATCCCGACAAAGAAGCATTATTAAATTGCGCTCCAGATCGAGAAGATGAATTTTTTAAGGTTCCTCAGATCATGGGCTAAAGCTCTTTACTGATATACCTTTTATAGTTTCTGAAGGTAATAGGGGCAATAATCAAATAATTTATCAGAAGGAATTACTCATATCTCCTTTAATTTTTCTAGTTTGTGCAAGTTTCAATAAGTATATTTACTAACAATTTTATGGAACCATCTTAGTTCTAGATGTTCCTGTAAATCTTTGCAACTTTTTAGTGATTCTAATGATTTTCCTAAATATAGTAGGGCAACCGCACACGTTTCTTAACAAAAGAGGAAATAAAAACGATAAAGCAGGATAATTGAAAGTACTTACAAAATCAGAGATCCAAAATGTCAGCAACAGTTAGTCCTTCTGCGCTAATCGAAACACACTTTGTAAATTTTGATAACTTTCGCATTAGACTATTAGCGTGTTTCTCTCATTAGCTTTACTTATCACCCTATACACAGAAGAGCCAAATTATCCATCCTGCGATCGCCGCCACTTTTCCCGATTTATAGTTAATTTATAGTTATAAAATACCTTTAGAGCTAGGAATCACATCAATTTGCCTTTGATCTGGCTCTACTGCCATCCGCAGCGATCGGGCAAAAGCCTTAAAAGTCGCTTCAATAATGTGGTGAGAGTTGATGCCATCAAGTTGGCGAATATGCAAAGTGATTTGGGCATGATTAACTACAGCTTGGAAAAACTCCCGAACTAACTGGGTATCATAGGTGCCAACTCGTTGGGTAGGAATATCTAAACCATAAACTAAATAAGGACGACCAGAAAAATCTAAGACAACTTGCACTAAAGCTTCATCAAGAGGTGCAACAAAATGCCCAAATCTGATAATACCTTTGCGATCGCCCAAGGATTTTGCTAACGCCTGTCCTAAGGTAATACCTACATCTTCATTAGTGTGATGATCATCTATATGCAGATCTCCTTTCGCCTCAATATTTAGGTCAATTAAGCCGTGGGTGCAGATTTGTTGCAACATGTGATCTAAAAATGGAATTCCTGTGGCGATCGCCCCCTTACCTTTCCCATTTAAATCTACAGAAACCTTAACATCTGTTTCTCCCGTTTGACGATGAACTGTGGCGGTGCGTGGTGACATAAAAGATAGTTAATTAATTATTATGATACTTTATCCTCAATTTGCTCAAACGGGATAAACCCTCTAAATCCAGCATCTCTGCTAAACGCAAGAAAGCAGCTTGGGATCAAAAGCTGATCTTATCAAGCTGCTTTCCCTCTAGTTTTTATGCGATTGCCCTAGATCTCAGCCCGTATGATATTCTGTTCAAGTCCAACGGTGATGGTTTAATAATGGATGTGTTTGTGCAGATTTTGCTCGGAATTGCTCTAGGAGCGATCGCTTTAATTTTCTTAATTTGGGTGATATTTGAACAGCAATATCGCCGCCGAGACGGGAATAAAATGGAGCTAGATCAGGGAGCTTGGCACATCAAGGAATACACCCCTGAGACTTATCAACTCCAAGGTATATTTACAGCTTTTAATGACACTAAAAAGTTAGACATATTTCTCACCGAGATTGATATAGAGCTAGTTTTACTTTCTAAAGATAGCCTAGAAGGAATTACCCATACCGTTAAAATTACCTCTCGCCATCCTGATCAAATATCTGGACAAAATCCAAGTCGTTTAGATAATTACTGGGAATCTTATATCGTCAAAGGTAAACACACCACCCAAGTCGAGGTAGCGATCGCCATTCATGGTAAAAACTTAACAGGACTCGAAACCGCATGGGTTAAGGCTCACTATGTGGTCTATGGACCTGGTGGCAGAACCCCCAAAACTAGACATTGCATTATTCCCCTGAAGTTTCCCGATGAAAATGCTCCTAAACGCTGGAGATCGACTGACGGTGCCGATGTTTTACCAATTCGTACCCATTTACTTTCACCCATAGATTCTATTGTCGAAGTTGTGCAACGCTATGTGGTGCCTCAAGCTCAAAAAGGTGATATTGTCACCATCGGAGAAAGTCCCGTGGCAATTATCCAAGGGCGGATGATTCATCCCAGTGAGGTCAAGCCCGGTTGGTTGGCAAAAAGATTGTGCTACTATTTTCTGCCTACTTCAAGTTTGGCGACCGCCTGCGGCTTACAGGTGTTGGTCGATAATTCGGGCGCATGGCAAGTCGGATTTGCTTTTGTAATTGGCGCGATTGCGAAGGGTTTATTTAAGATTCCCGGAGTGTTTTATATGTTGGCAGGGGAACAGGCAAAGCTGATCGATGATGTGACAGGGACACTGCCGCCCTACGATCAATTTATTGTTTTAGGTCCCGCCAATTCCCAAGCTGTGGTTGATGAAATCTTGGCACAAACAGGCTTAGAAGCAGCGATCGTTGATGTTAATGATCTAAAAAGAGTGGCAATTTTAGCGGCAACTCCCAACGCTACTCAAGACTTACTCAATAAAGCTTTATTAAACAACCCCGCAGGCAACGCCGCCGAGCAAACTCCAGTGGTTTTAATTCGACCTAGCAGTTAAGTAGATAATAAGTAAACTGATAATAGCAAAGGGTCGCAGCAATTGTCTTAAGGGGAAATCTAATAATTAACGAATAAAATACGCTGTTAAAAAAATATACCAAATTCCCCAAAAAACAGATACTTTTGGGTAAAATTCTCTATCTTTCTTTAATTTATCTTTGGATTTTCTATATTTTCCGTTTGTAGACAGATCAATCCCTTGTTCTAAGTTGTCCTAGCTTTTAGTTTGCTCAAAAATACCAATCGATTCATGTTGTAAACTAAATTTCGCAAACCAATCTGGGCTGTTGCTCTAATCTTACCGATGCATCGCATGATTTTCCCGCCCATCATCATCATTTGATTGCCAAATACATGCTCTACTTTTGCTCTGATTTTTGACCTATTCTTATTTACTTTTTGTTTGTACTCAGAAAGTGGTTGATTCCGCTTGCCCTTATGGTGGATTTTGCTGCGGTATCCTGCTTCTGCTAATTCTCTCTCTTGCTCTTCTGACCGATATGCACTATCTCCATATACTTCTGCGCCTGTGTTATGCGGGTCAAGGAGTTCATTCATTACCTGACTGTCATGCACTGATGCATCTGTTACTGCATAGTTACGAATCAATTTATGCTTCACATCTATGTCTATATGATTTTTATAGCCGTAGTAACTCTGTCCATTTTTCTTTGTCCATTTTGCATCTACGTCTTTTTGTTCCAGCTCATTTGTATTTTCTTGCCATGCCTCGGGTACTTCTCCTGCTTTGATTTGGGCATTCTCTTCTCGACTATTTCTTTGCCTTGGGATTGGGATCATACTGGCATCTATTGCTTGTCCTTTCTACGCTCTATATCCTTCTCTGCTTAATTGCTCTCCAAAGTGTTCAAACAACTTTTCTATTGCTCCTTTATTTGCTAGGTCATTACGAAATAGCCAGATTGTCTTGGCATCGGGTATTTTTTTTCCTACTGCTAATCCTAAGAATTTCCTGAAACTAGATCGGTCGTATATCTGATACTCTGTCTGCTCGTCTCAAAGGTTATATTGATTTTGCAAGATTATGACCTTAAGCATAAGAATCAGGTCAAA
>Ga0209490_10003836_pt1 | contig 14000 bp, 14 predicted proteins | sample MAT06_FD_187209 | JGI IMG/M metagenome (GOLD analysis project Ga0209490, IMG submission 187209) | Freshwater microbial communities from Lake Fryxell liftoff mats and glacier meltwater in Antarctica - MAT-06 (SPAdes) (version 2) | ecosystem: Environmental > Aquatic > Freshwater > Ice > Liftoff...
AATTTCACCCAGCATCGCAATACCAGTCCCAAACACAGCCGCGCCTTCAAACTGCGCAACCACGCGGTCCGGGTTCACCACCGTACCGATATCGGCAACGGTCCAGACATTCGGAATCGTCAGCTTACCGTTGTCGTCAATTTCAACTTCGACCACACTCGCGATGTAGCTCAAGAAGCTACGATGAGCAGCAAAACCAAGCGCCCGGTTCTTCGTCGCCTTCTTCTTGCCGTAGCCGCTCTGCTCTGCCGCAAGCTCAATCACGCGACGCAGGCGTCCCGTATTGATCGGGAACTTGTCGATCGGCATGCCGTTATTCCAGGGCTTCACGCCATCCTTGCTCAGATCGACATTGCGATCCGGACCAAGCGCCTTCAGCACATAGGTAACGTAGTCTGTATTGTTCAGCGCAGCAAGCTCATCGAGGAAGCTGTGAATCCCGAACGCGTGATACACATGCGCCACCGCGCGCATCCAGCCAAGGCGGAGATGATTCGGCGCAGGCAAATTCTCACCGCGGATATTCGGCACATCATACGGCAGTTCATTCAAACCCATGCCAACTTCAAACTCGGCACCATACTGTGCGCCAGGAGCGAAAGTGGAAGCAATTGGCGGAAACGCCGAGCGGAACAACCACGAATTCAACTTGCCGTCGGCATCCATGCCTGCCTTCATGTGCATTCCCGATACCGTGTGATAGTAGTCGAACTTGATATCGTCTTCGCGAGTCCAGACCACCTTCACCGGCTTGCCGGTTGCCTTCGACAGCAGCGCAGCTTCCACCACATAATCAGGCTTCGACTTACGGCCAAATCCGCCGCCAAGCAAAGTCACATGGCAGATCACGTCGGTCTTCGGGATCCCCATCGCCGCCGACACCGCATCCTGTACAGCCTGCGGATTCTGCGTCGGGCACCAGGTCTCTACCTTGCCGTTCTTGAACTCAGCAACTGCCACTGGCGGCTCCATCGGAGCATGCGACAGCAACGGAGCATAGTAGTTTGCTTCATGCGTCTTGGCAGATTTGGCAAAAGCCGCATCCACATCCCCGCGATTGCGCACCACCTTGCCTGGCTTCTGCACAGAATCCAGCAGGAACTTCTTCTCGTCGGCCGAGTTGTAGCCCTGATGTGGGCTCTGTTCCCAGTCAATCTTTAGTTTCTTACGGCCTTGCATCACCGCCCAGGTACTGTTGCCAAGCACGGCCACGCCACCCAACTGCTGGAACAAGTGCGGTGCCTTAAACATCGGCAACTCAACTGTCTGCGTAACACCCTTCACTTGCAATGCTGCAGAATTATCGAAGCTCTTCACCTTGCCGCCGTACACAGGAGGCCGCTCCACCATCGCATAAAGCATGCCGGGCATCTTGGCATCCATACCGTATATTGCCTTGCCGATCACAATGTCGTGATCGTCGAGCATTGGCACCTTTTTGCCAATCAGCTTGTACTGATCGGGAGTCTTGTAGCGAAGCTCATGCTCTTTCGGCACTTCCATCTTCATCGCAACCGGCAGCAGTTCCGCATAAGTCAGCGTCTGCTTCGTCTTGCCGTTTACAACTTTGCCCTGAGATGCAGCAACATCGCCAGGCTGGCAACCCCACTTCTGGGCACCCGCACGTTCAAACATCGTACGTGCTGTGGCTCCGGCCTTAAGCATAGCTGCGCCAAAGTCACGTACCGAACAAGATCCGTCGGTATTCTGTGAGCCATACTTCTCGTTGCCCAGCGCCTGCTCAACACGAACCTTCTTCCAGTCCGCTTCCAGCTCATCGGCCAGCATCATCGGCAGTGTAGTACGGCTGCTCGTACCCATTTCACTGCGATGCGCCATGATTACAACCGTGCCATTCGGCTCAAAGCCAAGGTACACGTTCGGCTCCCACGAAGCCGGCGCAGCAGTCGCTTCGCCCGAACTCACGCTCACACCAAAAACAAGAGCACTAGCCGACAAAACAGTGCCCACGAATCCGCGACGATCAAGGATCTGCACGCTCTGGTCGTATTGCGAATACGCTTCCTTGGCCAGTCGCGTTGTTTCAGAAATTCTCTCGGGAGCCTGACGGCTCTCACCGTAGTTAATGTTAGACATTAAGCTTTCACCCCCGCTGCCGACTTCACCGCCGCACGAATGCGCGTATAGGTGCCACACCGGCAAATATTCCCGTTCATCGCCGCATCGATTTGATCGTCAGTCGGCTTCGGCGTCTTCTTAAGCAAAGAGGCAGCCTGCATGATCTGGCCAGCCTGGCAATAGCCACACTGCGCCACACCATGTTTTTCCCACGCCACCTGGCAGGGATGCGTTCCATTCGGGCTCAAGCCCTCAATCGTCGTAATGTCTTTTCCGGCTACATCTTTCACCGGCGTAACGCAGCTGCGAATCGCTTCGCCGTTCCGGTGTACCGTACAGGCACCACACAGACCCATGCCACATCCAAACTTAGAACCGGTCAGAGAAAGCTCTTCCCGGAGGTACCACAGCAGAGGCATATCGCCATCGCCGTCAAACTTGCGTGCCTGACCGTTGACTTTGAGTTCAATCATAGAGATGCCATTGATCTTACACTGGAGTTTGGAATGAAACAACGGATACGATCGACCACAATCCTGAGCGTGCGCCGCGAAGGCAAGATCGTCATGGCTGGCGACGGCCAGGTGACGCAGGGCTCTGAAGTACTCAAAAGCGGCGCCCGCAAGCTCCGCCGCCTCTATAACGGCAAGATTCTCGCAGGCTTTGCCGGCTCTACAGCCGATGCCTTCAGCCTCTTTGCCCGCTTTGAAGCCAAGCTCGAACAACACAACGGCCAACTGCCACGCTCTGCCGTCGAACTAGCCAAAGACTGGCGCACCGACAAGATGCTCCGCCACCTCGAGGCCATGCTCGTCGTAGCCGACATCGAAAGCACCTTTCTCCTCTCCGGCAACGGCGACGTGATTGAACCAGACGATTCGATCGCCTCTATCGGCTCCGGTGGCCCCTTCGCCATTTCTGCCGCCCGGGCCTTATTTGAAAACACAAACCTCAGCGCCCGCGAAATTGTCGAACGCTCGATGAAAATCGCTGGCGACATCTGCGTCTACACCAACCACAACATCACAATCGAAGAACTCAGCTAAATGGTGATCTACCTGCCCAACCTCAAGAACGACAATGCGCCTCTGCTTGACGAGCTCACTCCGCGCGAAATTGTCGCTGAACTAGACAAATACGTAATAGGCCAGGGAGACGCAAAGAAGGCCGTCGCCATCGCCTTGCGTAACCGCATCCGCCGCCAGCGCCTCGATCCCGAAATGGCCGAAGAAGTGATGCCGAAAAACATCCTCATGATCGGCTCAACCGGCGTCGGCAAAACCGAAATCGCCCGCCGTCTCGCCAAGCTCGCCAACTCGCCCTTCCTCAAAGTAGAAGCCAGCAAGTTCACCGAAGTCGGCTACGTAGGCCGCGATGTAGAAAGCATGATCCGTGATCTGGTCGAGATCTCGATCGACCTCGTCCGCGAAGAGCGCCTCGACGAAGTTGCCGAACGCGCAGAACAAAACGCTGAAGATCGCCTCCTCGATCTCCTTACAGCCCCTTTGCCCGAAGGCACCGAAACCACCGAAAAGGCCGCCGACAAAGTCCGCGACAAGCTACGCGACAAACTCCGCGCTGGCAAGCTCGACGACAAGATGGTCGAAATCGATGTGAAAGAAAAGACACCTCAGATCCAAGTCGCAACTGCCCCAGGCATGGAAGAAATGGGCGCCAACCTTCAGGAAATGCTCCCCGGCCTCTTCGGGCCTCGCATGAAGAAGCGCAAGATGAAGGTTCCCGATGCCCTCGACTACCTCACCGAAGAGGAAGAAGAGCGCCTCATCGACATGGACCAGATCACCAAAGAAGCCCTCGACCGGGTCGAGCGCAACGGCATCATCTTCCTCGACGAACTCGACAAGATCGCTGGCCGCGAAGGCGGCACCGGCCCAGACGTCTCACGAGAAGGTGTCCAGCGCGACATCCTGCCGATCGTCGAAGGCACCACAGTCACTACTCGTTACGGCTTCGTCCGTACAGACCATATCCTCTTCATCGCCGCCGGCGCCTTCCATGTCGCCAAGCCCTCAGACCTCATCCCCGAGCTCCAGGGCCGCTTCCCCATTCGCGTCGAACTCCAAAGCCTCACTCACGCCGATTTGGTACGCATTCTCAAAGAGCCAAAGAACGCACTTACGAAGCAATACATCGCCCTGCTCGAAACCGAAGGCATCAAGCTCAAGTTTGGCGATGACGCCATCGACGAAATGGCCAAGTTAGCCACCGAAGTCAACCAGTCCACTGAAAACATCGGAGCCCGCCGCCTCCACACCATCCTCGAGAAAGTTCTCGAAGAGATCTCTTTTGAAGGCCCGGACCTCAAGAAGAAAAAGATCACCATCGACGCTGAATACGTCCGCAAGCAGCTCTCCAGCATCGTCAAGGATCAAGACCTAAGCCGGTATATTCTCTAATGCGGCTAGCCCTGACAACTCTTTCGATCCTCGCCCTCACCGGCTGCGCCTACGTCGGAGACCCTCTGCCGCCAGCTCTAAAGATCCCAACTCCGGTCACAGACCTCAGCGCTCGCCAGGTTGGCCCAGACGTGCTCATCTCCTTTACGATTCCCGACAAAACAATGGAAGGCCTCGACCAGACAACGCTCGGCGGCCTCGATCTCAAAATCGGCCCGAGCCCCGCTCAGCCCTTCAATCCAGACACCTGGAGTGGGGCAGCCCGTAGTGTCGACAGCACCGCCAAAGCTCCCGGCAAAGTCGAAACAAAAGTCCCCGCTAAAGACTGGGCCAACCAGGAAGTGATCCTCGGCGTCCGCATCGCAAACCCAAAGATGCGCGTCTCCCCCTGGTCTAACTTCGTCACTCTGAAAGTCGTAGGTCCATTAGGCAAGCCAGATCAACTCCGGGCAGTAGCAACCGCTGCCGGTATCGAACTCGATTGGGCCCAAACCAACCCTCGCCCTGGCATCACCTGGAAGATCTTCCGTAAGGCTGGCACAGATGCGGAGCCTGTAGAGATGGCGATCGTAAAAGCGTCCAAGTTTACAGACATTGGAGCCTCTTACGACACCACCTATCAATACACAGTCCAGGCCGTCGAGGAAGCCGCCATCAGCGAAATCAGCGAGCCCCTCGGCATCACCCCGGTGGACACCTTTCCACCCATTGCCCCGCTCGGCCTCTCAGCCCTTGCGGGCCCAAGCGCCGTCCAGCTCAGTTGGGAACGCAACCAGGAAACCGACCTCGCCGCTTACCGCATCTACCGCGCCTCACCCACAGGCGCCTTCACCAAAATCGCCGAATCCCCAACGGCAGCCAATTATCGCGATGCTGCCATAGCCAACGGCCAAACCTATCGATACGCGATCGCAGCATTGGATCGCAAAGGAAACGAAAGCCCTAAATCTGCACCAGTAGAAATCCTCATCCCATGACAAAATATATCCGCTTTGCCCTCTCCAAAGACGCCGAACCAACAACCACCCACGGCCTTTACGGCATCCTCGAAGGCGATCAGGTCATCGAGACCCCTGCCCTCTTCAGCAAGACCTTCGCCGAGGATCACAATTTCGCAGACGTCCGTCTGCTCCCGCCCGTGATGCCCTCCAAGATCGTCTGCGTCGGCCGCAACTATGTCGACCATGCCAAAGAACTCGGCAACGACGTCCCTACCGAGCCGCTTATCTTCCTGAAGCCACCCTCATCGCTCATCACCCACGGCGACAACATCGTCTACCCGCCACAGTCGAGCCGCGTCGATTTCGAAGGCGAAATCGGCCTCATTATCGGCAAGCAGGGCCGCCACATCCCCGCCGACAAAGCCATGGATTACATCTTCGGCTACACCTGCGTCAACGACATCACCGCCCGCGACCTTCAAAAGAAGGACGGCCAATGGACCCGCGGCAAAGGCTTCGACACATTTTGTTCCGTAGGCCCCTGGATCGTCGCCAAAGAAGACTTCGACCTTAGCAAAACCACTCTCCGCACGCGTCTCAACGGCGAGCTCAAGCAGGAGGGCACTGCCTCCCAGATGATCTTCGACTTGGGTGCTATACTCGCCTTCGTAAGCTCATTCCTGACCCTCGAACCAGGCGATGTGATCGCCACTGGAACTCCGGCAGGCGTGGGGCCAATGCAACCCGGCGACCAGGTCTCGATCGAAATCGAAGGGCTTGGGTCGCTCACCAACACCGTAATCAAGGGCTAAAACCACTCACATGAAGATTTTTCTCGATACCGCAAACCTGGATGAACTCAAGAAAGCCGTTGCCTGGGGCATCGTCGACGGCGTAACCACCAACCCATCACTAATCGCCAAGGAAGGTATCGCCATCGAAGAGCAAGTTGCTCGCATCTGCGACATCATCGACGGCGACATTTCCGCTGAAGTCGTTGCCACCGAAGCAAGAGAGATGGTGATCGAAGGCCACAAGCTGGCCAAGATCCACAAGAACATCGTAGTCAAGGTCCCGCTTACCCGCGATGGCATTGAAGCCTGTTCTGAATTTTCGAAGGAAGGCGTCCGAACTAACGTTACCCTTTGCTTCTCACCCGCTCAGGCTCTTCTCGCAGCCAAGGCAGGTGCCTACATCGTCAGCCCCTTCGTCGGCCGTCTTGATGACATCGCCCAGCTCGGCATGGAACTGATCGAGTCCATCTGCACCATCTACGGTAACTACGGCTACACTACTCAGGTCCTCGCCGCCAGCCTCCGCAGCCCCCTCCACGTTGCGCAAGCCGCCGAAATTGGCGCTGACATCGGCACCATGCCTTTCAAGACTCTCGATATGATGTTCAACCATCCCCTCACCGACAAGGGTCTCGAGATCTTCCTCAAGGATTACGCCAAGGCTTTCGCCGACAAGAAGTAGGTTCCTATGTTCAATCTGTTCCGGCGCGCTACGCCGGAGGAGAAGGAGCGCCTCCGGCTTGAGGCGCTTCTCAAAAATAGTAGAAGCATTGAGGGCATGCTCACAGATTCTGTCGAGCACCTGCTCTACTTCACGTACGAAGTGCGCGGGGTCACCTACCACGCCGCTCAGGACGTAAGTGCAATCGAAGGCGCGGATCCGGTCCGCTTCGGCAACCTGCTGGGGCCGATAACCGTGCGTTACTCCACAACCAACCCGGCCAACTCCATGGTGCTTTCACAAAATTGGAGTGGCCTTGAACGAAACGAAATCAAAGGAACCATTTAGAAATGTACAAACTTCTCATCGCCGCCACCATGCTGGCAACCCTCATCGGCGGACAGGCCTTCGCAGCCAACAAGCCCAAGACTGTTATACACGTCATTAACGTGAAGTTTAAGGATGACGCCAAGAAGGAAGATGTGGCAAAGGCCATCGCCGCCATCGAAACCGTTGCTGGCAAATACAAGGGCATCAAGAACGTCTGGCTCAACCCGATACTCGTTCAGGGCGGCCCCTCCAAGTTCACCCATGTCCTCGTCATGGAATTCGAATCCGTAGAATCACTCAAGAAGTACATCGATTCCCCCGAACAGAAGGAATGGTACAAGGTCTGGCTCCCCGTTCGTGAGCTCTCAAACACTTCCGACGTCTCCAACTAGTCCGACTGAAAAAAGGCGCTGGCTTTACAGCCAGCGCCTTTTTGTTTGTTAAGCTCTGAAGCAATGTTTACCCGCCGTGAAGCTCTCCTCCCTGCAGCCGCCGCCCTCTACGCCGCCCCCTCCGACGAACTCTGCTTCCGCAGTGCCATCGAGCTAGCCCAGCTCATCAAAACAAAAAAACTCTCCGCCCGCGAAAACCTCGCCGCCCACCTGAAGCAAATCGAACGAGTTAACCCCAAGCTGAACGCCATCGTCACCCTCGCCATCGATCAGGCCCAACAAGCAGCCAAACTCGCCGACGAGCAGCAAGCAAAAGGCAAGCCCCTAGGCGCTCTCCACGGCCTCCCTATAGCGCATAAAGACCTGGTCAACACAAAGGGCATCCGCACTACCTTTGGCTCCCCAATTCTCAAAGACAACATCCCCACGGCAAACGACCTCATCATAGACCGCCTCCAAGCCGCAGGCGCAATCACCATCGGCAAAACCAACACGCCGGAATTCGGGGCCGGCTCACAAACCTTCAACACGGTCTTCGGTGCCACACTGAACCCCTATGACACCACCAAGACCTGCGGCGGCTCAAGCGGCGGCGCAGCCACGGCTCTGGCCTCCGGTATGATCCCCATCGCCGATGGCAGCGACATGGGCGGCTCCTTGCGTAACCCCGCCTCCTTCTGCAATATCGTTGGCTTCCGCCCTTCCATCGGCCGTGTCCCCGCCAAAGGCGCTCTCTTCCCCTGGTTCACCCTCAGCACCTCAGGCCCAATGGCCCGCAGCGTCGCCGATCTCGCGCTGCTCCTAAGCGCCATCTCAGGACCAGATTCAAAAGTCCCTAACTCCCTCCCGGAACCTGGCTCAACCTTCCGCCAACCACTAACCAAGGCATTCAAGGGCACCCGCATTGCCTGGTTCAAAGACCTCAACGGCAACCCCTTCGATCCCCGAACCCTTGCCGTAATCAGCGCCCAACGCAAGGTCTTCGAGACCCTGGGCTGCATCGTAGAGGAAGCCGAGCCCGACTTCACCGGAGCCGACTTCGCCTTCAAGACCCTTCGCGCCTGGAACTCTGCGGCCAACCACGGCGAGCGCATCCGCACCCACCGCGCAGCCTACAAAGACACGCTACTCAAAGAAGTAGAAGACGGCCTCCGGCTCACCGGTTCCGACATCGCCAAAGCAGAGCAACTCCACGGCCAGGTCTGGCAGCGCTTCCAGACCTTCCTCGACAAATACGACTACTTCATCCTCCCCACAACCCAGCTCCCTGCTTTCGACGTAAAGTCCCCGTATCCAACCGCGATCAACGGAGTCAAATTTGACAACTACATTGACTGGATGCGCTCCTGCTGGTTCATCTCGATCACAGGCAACCCGGCCATCTCAGTCCCGGCAGGCTTCACACCCGAAGGCCTTCCCGTAGGAATCCAAATCGTCGGCCGCCACAACAGTGACTTCAGCGTCCTCCAGATCGCCCACGCCTATGAGCAAGCCACCAACATCGCTCGTCGTCGACCCACTCTCGCCTAGTTCATACTCAAAGTTCATGCTGTCTTCTGGCTTCAACTTCGACAACACCTACGCACGCGACCTTGAAGGCTTCTACGCCCCAGGTACTGCAGACCCGGCTCCCGCTCCAAAACTGCTCAAGCTCAACACCGGGTTAGCGATAGAACTCGGCCTCGACCCAGCCAATCTCAATGCCGCCGAAATCTTTTCCGGTAATCAGGCCCCAGTGGGCGCGAGTGTAATAGCGCAAGCCTACGCTGGCCACCAGTTCGGCAGCTTCGTACCCCAACTCGGCGACGGTCGCGCACTCCTGCTCGGCGAAGTCATCGACACATACGGCCAACGGCGTGACATCCAGCTCAAGGGCTCCGGCCGTACCGCCTTCTCACGCGGCGGCGACGGCAAGGCAGCCGTCGGTCCGGTCCTGCGTGAATACCTGATGGGCGAAGCCATGCATGCCCTCGGCATCCCCACAACACGAGCCCTCGCCGCCGTCGCCACCGGCCAACCCGTCTTCCGCGAAACGCGCCTCCCCGGCGCAGTCCTCACCCGCGTCGCTGCAAGCCATATCCGTGTCGGTACTTTCCAATTTTTTGCAGCGCGTAAGGCCTACGACAAGGTCAAACAACTAGCCGACTACTCAATCGCCCGCCACTATCCTGCACTAATAAACGAAGCCAATCCTTACCTCGCCTTCCTCAACGCTGTCTGCGACAGACAGGCATCCCTGATCGCGAAGTGGGTCCACGTCGGCTTCATTCACGGCGTCATGAACACCGACAACATGGCCATCTCTGGCGAAACTATCGACTACGGCCCCTGCGCCTTCATGGACCGCTACAGCCCCAGCACCGTCTTCAGTTCCATAGACCGTCAAGGCCGCTACGCCTTCGCGAACCAGCCAGTAATCGCCCGCTGGAACCTCGCCCGCCTGGCTGAAACACTGCTCCCCCTGATCGACAACGACGACAAGGCAGCCATTGAGAAGGCCACCAACGCCGTCAACAACTTCACCGATCTCTATGACAACTATTGGCTCGAAGGAATGCGGGCAAAGCTAGGCATAGTAGGCGAACCACAACCCAGCGACCTCCTGATCGCCACAGGCTTCCTCGCTGCGATGGACGGCCAGAATGTAGACTACACACTCGCCTTCCGCGCCCTGGCAGAAGATGGCGCAACCCGAAGCCCCTTCGAGGCTTGGGCCCCAGCATGGCGCGAGCGCAACCCGGACTCCGCCCTGATCCTCAAGAACAATCCGCTCTACATCCCGCGCAACCACCAAGTCGAAGCCGCCTTGACAGCAGCTACAGAGCAAAATGATCTCGCCCCATTCGAGACTCTACTCGCTGTCATCACTCAACCCTTCACTGAGCGTCCTGGCCTTGAAGCCTTCACCCAACCTGCTCCACAAGACAGCGAGCCCTACCGCACCTTCTGCGGCACCTAGGCACCAACAAACGGATTCAGAACCCGAACGCTCCCGTAGGATTGCCCATGCGACAGATCCTCGGAATACAAAATCTCGCAGCCGCCAGCCTGTGCAGCCGCCACAATCAACGAGTCATACCAGGAGATTTGGAAAGCTTCGTGAATATGTAATCCACGAGTCAACAGGTCAGGCGTTTGACGAACCAACTCAAACCGCTCGATAAGTACAGCCATGAAGGCCCTGCATTGGGCCACACTCATCAGCGGCTTCTGCCCGCGCCGCATGATGTTTACAAACTCCTGAATCACCTGCATGCTCAAGACTCCGCGCCCCTCACCCGTCGAAGAATCGATCAATTCTGTCGCCAGCTTCGCCTTCTGCTTCGAAGTTTTATCAAAGACGTAGATCAACACATTGGTGTCGAAAAAAACCTTAGCGCCTTTCATTCATCTCTTCCCGAGAATACTTCCGTGTCACTTTGACATCCTTCATCTGCGACACCACCTCGCGAAAACTCAACTTGGCCTTGCGACCTTCCTCTGCATACTTCGCCAACCAGTCGCGAAACTCATCGTTCAGGCTTCGGCGATTCCGTGCTGCGACAGCTCTAGCCTGTTCAATCAGTTCATCCTCTGCGGAAAAAGTAATATTTCGCACGATTCTAGTGTACACAAGCCTCGTGTGAAAAAGTTACAATCTACATATGCCCGCCACGCTTGCACTGCTCCTCACACTTGCACAGACCGAATACCCGCAATCGAAAGACCTCCCGCCAGCCAACGGCTACAGCCACGTAGTCGCAACCAAACCCGGCAAGATGATCTTCATCGCCGGCCAGGTGGCAATGAACAAAGAAGGCAAAGTCGTCGGTGTCGGCGATCTCAAGACCCAGACCGAACAAGCGATGCTCAACCTCAAAACAGCCCTCGCCGCCGCCGGTGCCGACTTCTCCCACGTCGTTAAGCTCAACTGGTACGTCAAGAACTTTAAGACAGATCAGCTCCCCATCATTCGAGAAGTCCGCGCCCGCTACCTCAACAAAACGAACCCGCCAGCAAGCACGCTCGCCGGAGTAGCAGAGTTATTCCTCTCCGACGTACTGATTGAAGTAGAAGCCATCGCCGTCATCCCGGAGAAAAACTGATATGTCTCAAGCGCTGCCCCCAGCCAACGGCTACAGCCAGGTCGTAACAGCTCAACCCGGCACGATGGTATTCGTTTCCGGGCAAATCGCAGTCGACCAGCATGGCCAGATCGTAGGCGCGGGCGACCTCCGCGTCCAAACCGAGCAAGCCATGCTCAACCTGCAAAACGCCCTTGCCGCCGCTGGTGCCACCTTCGACGATGTTGTGAAGATCAACTGGTACGTCAAGAACTTCCACGGCGACCAGCTCCCCATCATCCGCGAAATCAGGGCCCGATACCTCAATCAGCAGCACCCTCCAGCCAACACCCTGGCCGGCGTCGCCGAACTCTACCCGCCAGAAGCTTTGATCGAAGTTGAAGCCATCGCCGTCATCCCAAATAAAAGCGAATAAAGACTGAGCCGCTTTCTGGCGCGAATTCGTTAGTCAGATTGAGTATGAAAATTTCAATCTGCATCGCCGCAATTCTCCTTCCCGCCGCTCTCTATTCTCAATCCGCCGCACTAGTCGCCACCTACAACTTCCAGAACACCCTCAACGCGACACAATCTTCAGCCCCGGCCCTCATACCCGTCAACCCGCGGGGCACCAATTCCTACCTCACGGACACGGTCCTCGGCCAGCAACGAACCGTCTATGACATCCAGAGCCTCAACCCAAGCCAGAACGCCGGGCTCTCCCTCAACACGACCAATCTCGTAAACCCCAACGCCTACTCCTTCGAGATGCTCTTCGCCTTCACAGACCGGCCAAATTCCTGGCGCCGTGTCTTCGACAACCAGAACCGCACCTCAGACCGCGGCCTCTATATCAACCCCAGCAACAGATGGGAATTTTCGACCCTAGCCACAGGCACAGTCACTTCACCCAACGGCCCATACATCCACATGGTTCTCACTGTCATTGATGGACGTGCCCGCCTCTATCTCAACGGTACTCTCGACATCAACCTGCTCACAACATCGATGAACCTCGCTACCCCAGACCGCATCGTCAACTTCTTCCTCGACAACACGACACCCTCTTCAATCACAGACTTCGCCTCCGCTCGAGTCGCCCTCCTACGCGCTTACACCAACGCTCTCTCCGACTCCGAGGTCCGCGACCTCGCCGCCAACCCCTTCAGCAACTCCGTCGGCGCCACCGCACCCTCCTTCACTTCTGCGGGCGTCCGCAACGGAGCCACCTTCTCTGAAAATACCCCAATTGCACCCGGTGCCTTCTTCACAATCCTCGGCTCCGCACTCAGCGACGTCACGAGCGACTGGACCGGCCGCTTCGACGGCGCAAACGCCCCCACCACCCTCAACGGCACTCGCGTCCTGATCAATGATCGCCCTGCCTTTATCTCCTTCACCTCACCAGGCCAGATCAACGCCATCGCCCCCGACACAATCGTCCCCGGCAACGTCAGCATCGTCGTCGAACGCAACGGCGTCCGCAGCGCCGCCGTCCCCGCACAAGCCCGCGCCGTCAATCCAGCCTTCTTTACCTACGACCAGCGCAACCGCCGCTTCATCGCCGCGCTCACGGCCGACAACAGCGCCTACATCGCCCCGTCAGACCTCTTCGGCGTTTCAAGCATCAACGGCATTGCGGTCCGTCCGGCTCGCCCAGGAGACTTCGTGATTGCTTATGGCATGGGTATGGGACAAACCAATCCCAACCTGCCCGCCGGCACAATCCCGCCAGTACGCGAGGGTGGCCACCCCGCCTCTGGCACAGTCAGCCTCCGCCTTGGCACTGCCACACTCAACCCGCTCTACGTAGGCCTCTCCAGCTTTGCCGGCGTCTACATCGTCGGCTTCCAGGTCCCACCACTAGCCAACGGCGACTATGAACTCCAGATCACGATCAACGGAACTTCCTCCCCAACCGGAGTCGTAATCCCCGTTTCTCAGTAGGCTAATCAAAATCCATGGCCGAGCCCGAATCAAGCAGAACAAAATACGCCAAGGCTTGAGACATGACTTGCCGTCGTGTCACCCAATACTTCAACTTCGATCTAGCACATAAATATGACCATGCGTAAACCACATGTCGCTAATGAATTCAATTCGCGTTTTACCCGTGCTGCCGTTACGATGCTGAATTGCACAATTTTGGTTGGACTGAGTGCTGGTGCGGCTTCAATGTCTCTTGAGGCTCAGATGCTTCGGCAAATCAATGTCACAGTTACAGACCCTCTAAACCGCTTTGTCACTGGCTTGGAACGAGAGCATTTTGAAGTAGTCCAGCAAGGCGTGCCACTTTCGATTGCCGCCTTCTCTGCCCCTGAGTCTCAGATTACAATAGCTTTG
>Ga0209490_10003838_pt1 | contig 14000 bp, 15 predicted proteins | sample MAT06_FD_187209 | JGI IMG/M metagenome (GOLD analysis project Ga0209490, IMG submission 187209) | Freshwater microbial communities from Lake Fryxell liftoff mats and glacier meltwater in Antarctica - MAT-06 (SPAdes) (version 2) | ecosystem: Environmental > Aquatic > Freshwater > Ice > Liftoff...
GCCCCACAAAATGCCGTGATGGACTAGAATGGCATCGGCCTTTTGCACGGCCGCAAAAGAAATGGCGGCGAGGCTGGCGGTGGCCGAAGTGATGACGCGCGTGATGGTGGTTCCACCTTCGACTTGCAGACCGTTCGGGCCATAATCTTTATAGCGGTTCGGTTCCAGCAGGGCATCCAGGTCGGCGATAAGATCAGTAGTGAGCATGGCTTTATTTTTCAACGTGGGGAGAAAATGAAAGCAGGGAAAATGGGTCTAAAAAACCAGGGGAATACCGCCAAAAAACAACCCCGGCCAGGTGGCCGGGGTTGTCAGAGGTGAATCCGTGGTTTTCACTGCGGATGATCACCTGTGTCCACTATTCAGTGGCAATAACCAGCAACACCAATTACTTGGCGTAGCGAGCCTTGGCGTCCTTGCTGAAGCGGAAGACCAACTTTTGGCTCTTGGGCTTAGCCGAGATTTTACGCTCAACGCCGAAGCTCATCATGGTGCGCGCCGGCTTGGCCGGGATGCTGCGCAGAACGAGCTTGCCGACGCCGGGAATAACGGCGCCGAGGCTGGCAAAACGGAACAGGGTTTCGGACAGTTCGTCGAGAATGACGGCGACCTGCTTTTTGCTCACATCACCCAGGCCCTGATCGGCGACGGTGCTGGAGAGGTGGGCAACGAGCTGGCTCTTGGTGTAGCGCTTCTTAGCGGCCTTGGACAGGAGCGCGGAGCCCTTGCTGGCGGTGACTTTCTTGACGGCGACTTTTTTGGCGGGCGCCTTTTTGGCGCTCTTCTTGGCCTTGGCCATGGGGTGTACTCCTTGCGTACGGGGTTGACGCCGCTTTCTACGGAGAAATCCAGGTTGTCTATATCAAATCTCGCGGACACCCTGAAAAAATGGGTGCATCGGGCAAAACGCGGGAATCGCCCACTTGGCGTCGTCGTGGTGGAGGACCGGCCCGGCCTTTGCACTGCCGGGGTTTGCCGCGTAGACTGGGAGAGCCGCTGACACCTGCCGTGATGGCAGGTACGGCTTTCCAGGAGACGACACATGGCTTGGATCGACAACCTCTTCCGCCGCATGGCTGACATGGGCGCCTCGGATCTGCACATGACCTCGGAGCATGTGCCGAAACTGCGCGTCAGTGGTGACATCACCGACATGCCAGGGATCCCGCTGCTGAGCAAGGAACAGATGCGGCAGATTCTGCTGGAGATCTGTCCCGAGCGCAATCAGGCCCAGTTCGATGAAACCGGCGATACCGACTTTGCCTACGCCCTGCCGGGAGTCGCCCGCTTCCGCTGCAACTACTTCAACGATCGCTTCGGTCCCGGTGCGGTTTTCCGCCGCATTCCCGACACTATTTTGACCGCGGACCAGCTCGGCCTACCGCCGGCAGTGATGAAGCTGACCGAGTACAAGAAGGGTCTGGTCCTGGTCACCGGCCCGACCGGTTCGGGGAAATCTACGACCCTGGCGGCGATGGTGGATCACATCAATGCCAGCCGCGCCGAGCACATCATCACCATTGAAGATCCGATTGAGTTCGTCCATCCGGCGAAGCGCTGCCTGATCAACCAGCGCGAAGTCCATCAGCATACCAAGAGCTTCTCGGCGGCATTGCGCGCCGCCCTGCGCGAAGATCCGGACGTGGTGCTGGTCGGCGAAATGCGAGATTTGGAGACCACCCGTATCGCCATCGAGACAGCGGAAACCGGGCACTTGGTGTTTGGCACCCTGCACACTTCGACCGCATCTTCGACCGTGGACCGCATCATCAATCAGTTCCCAGCTGACGAACAAGAGCAGATCCGCTTAATGCTGGCGGGCAGCCTGCGCGGTGTCATCGCCCAGAATTTGCTGAAAAAGAAAGGGGGCGGCCGCATCGCTGCCTTGGAGATCTTGTTGGTGACCTCGGGCGTGGCGGCGAACATCCGCGAAGGCAAGACCTATCAGATCCCGTCCGCGATGCAGATCGGCGCCAAGTACGGCATGCAGTTGCTCAACGACGCGCTGGAAAAATTGGTCAAACAGGGCCTGGTCGAACCGATGGCCGCCTATGAGAAGAGTCTGGATAAAGAGGACATGGCGAAAAAGCTCAAGTCCCTGGGCTTTGATGCCGAAGCCGCCATGTTCGCCGCAGCCGGGGGTGACAAGTCGGCCAAGCCCAGTGCGCCGCCACCAGCCGCGCGCTGAGGCTGAAGTCACCGCCTGGAAGCGTCAGTAGAATGTTTGCCGTTTGATGACCCCGCCCCCGGATTCCTTCGGGGGCGGCTTGGCGCCTTTGGCGACCTTGGGTTGGTAGCCGATGCGCTCCAGGATCAGATCGACCGCCTTTCCGTCGAGCTGGTAGGTTTCGATCATATAGTAGCGGACGTACTCGATTTCAAGGCGTTGGCCCAGCATCGATCGGGCCACCCGTTCGAGGTCCTTGCTCTGGCTCATCGTTTATTCCTTGGCGGCTGCGGCTACCGCGGAGGCCAGACTTTCGTGAATCACGAACAGACTTTCGATACCGAGGATATTGAATACCTCGCGCACGCTGTCGTTGGGGTTGACGAGCTGGAGACTGCCGCCCGCTTTGCGCAGTTGGTGCTGTCCGTTGATGAGCACCCCCACTCCGGCGCTGGCGATGTAGGAGACCTCGGAGAGATCGGTCACCATGCGTTTGCTGCCCGCGGTGAGGGCTTGATCCAGTCGACGCTCTAGCTCGATGAAGGTGTGCCCGTCGAGATACCCCTTGAGACCAAGCACGGTTACCGTGCCATGGGCAGTTTCTGTAAGAGTCAGGCCAGAGCGCATAAGCAGGGTCTTCGCCGTAGGATAGGTGGATTGAACTGGTTCGGCAAGCCTTGGTCTGACGAATCTGGCAGCGGTGCGTGTTGCGCAGAAGCATTCCGCATCAAGGCCGCATGCGACGCAGCGTGCGGCTGGGCGGGGACCATCGTGGACGCCACCCGGTCGGCGCTCTAAGGTGCCGCCATGGCCAAGGCGACTTCCCCCGCGATCGAGGATCTGTTCGAGCATATCGAGGACGCCGTGGCTGCTTTGGAAGGCGGTGAACTGCCGCTGGAACAGGCACTCACCCGGTACGAAGCCGGGCTGCGCGCGATGAAACAGGCCCGCGGAATCCTGGACCGTTATGCGGCCCGCCTGGAACAGGTGCGCACCGATGACGGCGCCTCGGCTGACAAAGCTGATGTGGAATGATCAGTGGTGATCGCATTCGCCAACGCGATCGGGGGCAGCATGCCCGCGTGTGAGGCCCTCAGTGATGCCGGGGTATTGCTTGCGGAGCCCTGCCTGGAATTCGGCGACACCGCTGCCGTGCAGGTGTGCGGCGGCTTCGTCGTGTTGCCCTGGCGCGGGCCCTGGCTGCGGGCTCAGGCTGCCGGCCTGGCTGCCGCACCCGATGCCGAGGCCGTGGCTGCGGGCGCCTACCGGCAGGCGGTGGTGCATCTGCAAAAAGGCCGCGCCGCGACCATGGCCGATGTGGCGCGGGCCTGGGAATTGCTGCCGTTGGGTGGCCGCCTGCTGATTTGCGGTGATAATGACCTGGGCATCGCCACCTTCGTCAAGCGTCTGGGCGATAGTCTGGGCGATGCCGGTGAGGTAGTGGCGAACCGCGGCCATGGCCGCATCGTGGTTTTCATCCGCAGCGAAAAGCCTTTGCCCAGTGAAGCCGTCGATCAGGCGGTGCCCTTGTTGCCAAATGAATTGCGCGAACCCGGCATGGATGCGCAGCTGCTGGTCAGTCCCGGCGTCTTTTCGGCGGGCAGTCTGGATGAAGGCACCGCCGCCCTGATCAATTGTCTGGCCCTGCAACCGCCGCCGGAACGGGTGATCGACCTGGGCTGCGGCGCTGGCCATCTCGGCATTGCCGCGCTGGTGCGCTGGCCGCGCTGCACAGTGGTATTCGCCGATCACGACCGCCGCGCCGTGCGCTGTGTCCGCGCCAATTTAGAACGGCTGGGACTCAGCGAGCGTGCCACGGTGGTGTGGTGGGACGCTGAAGAACCGGCGCCGGCTTCGGGCTGTGATCTGGCCTTGGTAAATCCGCCGTTTCACGACGGCACCGCCGTGGATCTGTCCCCCGCCAAGGCGATGTTCCGCGCCGTGGATGAGGCGCTGGGCCGTGATGGCCGCGCTCTCGTCGTGGCCAATCGCACCCTGCCTTATGAGCGTGATCTTGAACCGCTGGGTCGGGTCAAACTCGCACGCCAGGACAGCCGCTTTAAAGTAATCGAGGTCGCTCGTGGGTGAACGTCTGGATGCCTATCTTTCCCATCGCGGCCAAGGTTCGCGCAGCGAAGTGAAAACTCTGGTGCGCCGCGGCGCCGTGCGAGTCGATGGCTCGATCTGCCGCGATCCTGGGCGCCACGTTGAACCGGGAGCCTCGGCCGTCGAAGTATTCGGCGGCGAAGTGCTGCCCGGGGTCGACAGCGCCACGCTGATTTTGCACAAGCCGGTCGGTTATTCGTGTTCGCACGACGAGCGCGAGGCGCCGCTGTTGGAAGAATTGTATCCAGAAGACCTGGCCCATTTGCCCCTGGAACCGGCCGGTCGTCTGGATCGCCTGACCAGTGGCCTGCTGATTATCACCACCGAAGGTGAACTCATCCATCGCCTGACCAATCCGCGCAAGAAATTGAGTAAGCGCTATCGCGTTGCTTTTCGCGGCAAACTCAGCAGCCATGCCGTCGAACGCTGCGCCCGTGGCCTGGATATCGAGGGCGACCCGCGGCCGACTCTGCCTGCAAAACTGGTTCTGCTCGATCCGGACGGCGAGGGGCTCGAACATGCTTTGCTGACCTTGCACGAAGGCCGTTTTCATCAAGTGCGGCGGATGATCGCGGCCCTGGGTGGCGAAGTCACGCGCCTGCACCGTGATCGTATCGGCGATCTCGATCTGCCTGCGGATCTTGGCCCCGCGGGGATCCGTGCGCTGACCACCGGTGAACGTAATCTGCTGCTGACCGAAGATCGTCGGGATGCGGAAGAAGCAGATGAAGACGCAGCCGATCAGGCCCCCGCTGAGGCGGCAAAGGCCGCCGAGCCGGCGGCGCCGGATGTTCCCTGGGAACAGATGAGTCTTGGCGCGCAGGTGCGCCTGGGACGCAGACCGAAGCCGGACTGAAGACAGCGGCAAGCAAAGGGAAGTGGACGCAGAGTCGTGTTCGCGTCACCACCTGTGCGGGATTAGCGCACCAACGCCGAAATCGCCTTGAACGTGGCGTTGCCAGCGCAGCGCTGCCAGCGGAAAAGAATGCTTTCCACTGGCAGGATCAGAGCCCCGAGATCGCGCATCGCGGTCAGGGCGTGGTCGCGATTGCGCTGGTCGCGGCTGGCAACGGCATCCGCCGCGACAATGACGTTGCGACCTTGCGCGCGGGCATCGGCGACGGTGCCAAGCACGCAGACGTGGGTTTCGATGCCGGCGACGATCAGGGTGCGCTCGGGATGTTGATTCAGAGCCGGACCCAGACCAGGGTCATCTAGACAGGAAAAATGCAGTTTTTCATAGCGCGACGCGGTGGGGTCAGCGGCGGCCAGCAGGTGCGGTAGCGTCGGGCCCAGGCCTTTGATATATTGTTCACTGAAGCGGGTCTCCACATTCAATAAGCGCGCCCCGGCAATCAGTATAGCCAAGGCCCGGCCAACCGGTTGATCAGCGGAGATACCGGGAATGGCAGCTACAAAGCGTTGCTGCACATCAATGATCAGCAATTCGCTGGTCGCGGCGTCAAACTGAAAGGTAGACATGGCGGAGGTCTCCGCGCGCAGTGACTAGCCTGCGCGGATCAAGGCGACGGTGATATTGTCGATACCGCCGCGCTCGTTGGCGAGATCAACCAATTGCACCACGGCGGACTGCAGGTCCGGAGCCTGCGGCACCAGGGCGAGCATCTCATGATCCTCGACCATGTCGGACAGGCCGTCGGAACAGAGCAGAAAGATATCGCCCGGCATCAGATCTTCGATGGTGATGTCGACGGTAATGTGCTCCATCCCCAGGGCGCGGGTGACGATATTGCCGAGCAAGTCGGCCTCAAAACTGTTGGGATCCAGGAGGCCCGCGCGAACGCGTTCGGCGACCAAGCTATGATCTTGACTGATCTGTTCGATGGCCCCGTGCGCGATGCGATAGATGCGTGAATCGCCGACATTGGCGGTGATGACGCGATCGGCCATGAAGGCGCAGGCGCAAATGGTGGTGCCCATGTCGGCCAAGGCGGGATCAACGCGGGCGCGCGAAAGGATGTGATCATTGGCGCCGAAGATCGCCAGCTTCATCGACTCGACGACGCGCTCTTCGTCTTGCCAATCGGTCGGCTTCAGTTGGCGCAGACTGTGCGACACGACCTGCACGCCGAGTTCGCTGGCGATGTGTCCGCCCGCATGTCCACCCATGCCGTCGCAGACAATGGTGACGCGTTCGCGCAGATCGAAGTACAGCGCATCCTCATTATGATCTCTGACCCGACCTTTGTTGGTCAGCGCCGCCATCTGCACCGTCAATGCCGCCATGCGTGCTCCATATCAATCCACGCACAAGGCAAGCAGCGTCGAATCATCGCTGGCGGTGCTGCCGCCGCGGAATTGCCGCACCGAATCCATGATCCGGTCGAGGAGGATATCGGGGCCGGCGGCACTGTGCTTGCGTACCACTTCGATCAGCAATTCCAGGCCGAATTCCTCGTTCTGGCGATTCATCGTCTCGTTGATGCCATCCGTGTAGATCAGGAAGACATCGCCCGCACGGACCTGGGTCACGGCCTCTTCCAGGGCATTTTGGAAGATAGCGCCCTTTTTCATCCCCACGACCATACCTTTGGGGCGGATTTCTTCGATGTCGCCGGTGTGTACATTATAGCGCAGAGTCGGATTGTGTCCGGCGCGCGCCCAGGTGATTTGGCCCAGGCCAGGATCCAGGATCGCGTAGGTCATTGAGATAAAGATCCGCCCACCGAGATCATCGACCAAGCTGTCGTTGACCTGGGTCAGGATCGGCGCCGGGGACAGCCCCGAGGCGGCGTAAATGGACAAGGTCTTTTTGGCCATCGACATGATCAGGCCGGCCTGCATGCCATGGCCAGAGACGTCACCCTGAGCAAAACCCAGGCGACCGTCAGGGAGGGAAATGAATTCGTAGAAATCGCCGCTGACATCGTCGCAGGCTTCGAAGCGGGCGGCGAAACGATACCCCGGCAATTCGGGAATCTTGCCAAGCAGGCCGACCTGGACATCGCGCGCCTTGGCCCGATCACTGTCCGGTGACGTGGTGATGATTTTGGTTTCGGCCTCGACTGCATCCATCCACGAGAAATGCCCGTCGGCCTCAGCCACGGCGGAGCCACTCGGCGCAGTCGTGGACACCGCATCCGTTACAAAGCTATCGAAGATGGTGCCTGACAAGGGATTGGCGGCAGCGGTCGGCGCCGCGAAATCGGGTGCATCCGCTGGGGCGGGTGAGCGCAGCGCCCCGGGCAGCGGAGTGGCGATGCGACCGCCGCCAGGGGCAATACCGGTGACGGGCGTGCGATTGCCATGGATCGGCGTGGCGACGCGCGGACGGGATGAACCGTCCTGTTCCTGGGAGGGCGTGTGGTTTGGCAGCGGTGTGCGGTTGGTCAGCAGGGCTTGGCGTGGGGTGCGGATCTGCGCGCCGGTCGAATAGGAGCCCGAGCGGGCGATACGCAGACCGCCCGACCGCGTCCCTGCTCCACTTTGCGAGGTTGGGCGTTGATGCGGTTCGCCGCCGCCAGCCTTGGTCCGCACGCTGGCCTCATCGCGTGTCTGCGGATGTTCTGGCACATAGGTGCTGCATTCACCGGCGAGATGCCAAGCCATGCGGTCCGGGGCCAATTCCCAATCGACGGGCGACAGCAGGGTGATGTTCTGCACGGCATCCAGACAAAAGGGACACACCCAGTGATGGTGCGCGTCTGCGTAGCGCCACAGCGGATATTCCAACAGTTGGCGGACATTGCTAATCAGGTGCGCGGCACGGATATGCGCATCGCGCGCATGTTGGACTTCTGGTGCGGTACGGATCACGCCGGCGCGATAGTGCTCACAATCCAGCAAATGCTGAACCATATTGCGCACGGTAAAACTGTCGAAACGGCCTGCTGCCAAACGGACGGTGTGGACCTTTTGCAGGCTGCACGGCGAGTACCAGAAACCTTCGTGATCGAAGACCTGCCACGCCGTGTCGGTCGCCGCAAGGTGGGCGATTTCTTCGTAGGCCTGGCGGGTGATGATTTCGGCGGCGGGCTTGACCGTCCCTTTGCCATTCTGCCAGCCGGTACAACGGCGATCGAGATGATTTTCAACTGCCCGCGCCAAGGCCGCCTTGGCGGTATCGGCGCCGCGCACCGCCGACAGACAGTACGGGCAGATCCAGGCGCCGTTGCGGGCGACATGCGCCCAATCGGGATCCTCGACCAGGTGGACGCGAACGATCTGACCGATGCCGGTACTGCCGGTAAGGGTGGTGCGCCGTCCGGATTGGTGGCCTTTTGCCATGCGTCTGGCCAGCGTAGATGCCCTTCGCCCAGCCGCAACCAAGGCCGCCGCCTGCCGCAACCAAAGCCGTCGCCCGCCAGCAAATGGCCGCTGGCAGGCGCGGAATCAGGGTGGGGTTTCCGCGCTGGGTGCGGGGATCGCGCCGGGTGGGGCTGGTTCTTCCGGTTCAATCTCACCGACCCCATACAATGGTAGCCAGAATCCGAGCAGCACTTTGAGCAGGACCACCGCCATCGGGCCGATCACCAGCCCGGTCCAGCCAAAGGCGAGGACGCCGCCGATGATGCCGAGGAACAGCAGAAAACCCGGCCAGGAATCGGTGGTATCGAGTTTTCGCGTCAGACGGGCGCCGAATTGACCGACCAGCCATCCTGCCAGGAGGCAGGCCACCACGAGCCCCGCGGCATGCATGGGCTCGCCCCGCGACCACACGATCCCCGCGAGCGGGATCCACACCGACGCGTAGCCGACCACCGGAATCAAGCCCACAAAGGCGGCGATTGCGGCCACTACGCCGACGGGGAAATCACCCAGGATCCAGGCAATCAGGCCTAGGATCAACCCACGCAAGACCGCCATCGCGACCGTGTCATGTAACAAGCGCAGCGTGGTGTGTTGGAATCGACGCGTCAATTCTTGGCGCTGACGGTCGGTGAAAGGCGCCAGATGCAGCAGGCGTTGGGCGAAAACCTCGCCCCGCTCGAATAGCCCGAACAGGAGCAAGACAATCAGCGCTGCGTGCGCCAGCGCGCCGCCGGTGCCGCGGAACAGCCAACCATAGAAAGCCCGCGCCTGATTATCCTGAAGCAATTCCATCACCGTCGAGCGCACCAGATCTGGAGTGACCGGGAAGGCGGGGTACAGGACCCGCATGTGTTGCGCATGAGCAGCCAAGGCGTCTGCAACCGCCCGTGCTTGCTCGGGATCACGCAGCGCCAAGCCCCAGGCGACATCCCAGGTTTTCTGAAGCCCCCCGAGCGCATCGAGCAGAATCAGAAAAACCGGCACCACCGCCAGACTCAGCAGCAGAGTGGTGGCCAGGGCGGCGGCCAGACGTCGGCGCCATGCACCATCCAGGCGCGGCAGCCAGCGGATCAAGGCCGCATGGGTCGGCGCCATCACCACGGCATGGGTCAAGGCGGCCAAAGCGGCGGCGACCAAAAGCGGTTGGGTCAGCGGTGCGAACACGGTGGCGACCAGCCAGGTCGCGCTGGCCAGCATCGCCAGCATCATCAGGTGCGGCAGCCAATCTTTGAGTTGGGCCGGGCCCGGTCGACGTCCGTCGTCAGCCATGCCGAATTCTGTTGGTGCGGGTCATAAGGATTCCTGCGGAGGCAACGGGCGCCCAGAAGCATGCGCTCCGGGGAGAATTAGCGACCGTGGCGTAACCGCTCGGCAAGATAATTGTCGAGATGGGGGTTGGCCTCGATCGCCTTGGCCGTGCTTTCGATGTCGTATTCGACCCGGCGGAAAAGCACTCGGGGAGCGGATAGTTCGGTATCGAGCAGGCAATAGCAGGCGCGAGGGTCGCCATCGCGCGGCTGGCCGACTGAGCCGATGTTGATCAGCGCCTTTTCGTCGGCTTCGATGAAATAGGTCGAGCCCCATAATTGGGCAGGGGGGGTAAAGCTGCGATCGGTAAGGAACACGCCCGGCACATGGGTATGGCCGACAAAGCACACATGCGGGATCAGACTGAAGATCTCATCCATCTTGGCCGTGTTGGTAATATCACGGGGCATGACATATTCGCGGGTCGGCTGGCGCGGACTAGCGTGGGTGAACAGGTAATTGCCATCGCGAGCATGCAGCTGCAGCTTTTGCAATATGTCCCAGCGCTGCTTGCGGACTTCTTCGCTGCCTTCGGTCTTGAGCTGTTCCCGGGTCCAGTCGATGGCTCGTTTCGCGCGCGGATTGAAATTTTCCGCCCCAAACATCAGGGCTTCTTCGTGGTTGCCCATCAGCACGGCGCCACAGCGGCGGACCAGATCCAGGCATTCCCCGGGGTAAGGCCCATAGCCAACGACATCGCCCAGGCAGATGATGCGCTGAGCACCATTTTCCTCCATGTCGGCGATCACCGCCTTGAGGGCGGTGAGGTTGCCGTGGATATCGCTGATCAACCCCAGGATCATCCTGAACAGTGTGGGGTGGCTCTGCGCAGAGTACAAGTCTCAGAGGCCGCTTCGTCCTGCCTATGTAGGCCACGCCGTTCTGATCGTCACTGCGTCGGAGTCGTAAATTCCCAGATGTGAGCATGCGCTCGGTCGAATCGCCGCTTGCCGAGCGCATGGCCCAGTCTTTTGTCGGGAACCGGCGGCACGCTGGTTAGTGCGTAGGTGGGGTCTAGCATGTACCGGTACCAGTGCTACCTCATAACGAGAGGCCTACGGTCTGCCTTCCTGCGCAGGGATTCGGCACGGCACGTGCGTTGGTGGCGTATGCCCATCTCCTCGACCCCGGCTGTCAACAACGCGCTTTCGGCTGGGTCCTCCAGCGCCAGGAATGACAGCAACGCTGCCTTCCGCGATGCTGACTTCATGAAAATCCTGCTCGCGGAGATCACCCAGCAGGATCCCATGCAGCCGCAGGAGACTTCGAAAATTGTCGAGGGTATGCAGAAAATCCAGGAGTTGGCCAATTCACGTTTCGAGAAATTCCGCGATGACCAGCGCTGGGCCCGCGACCTCGCTGGCCAATCCGTCACGGTTCAGCAAGTCCAGGTCGATCCCGGCGAATTGACCAAGCTGCGCGAACGCGGCCTGGATCCCGACATCGGCTACGGTTCCATCTCAGGGGTGGTTGAACGCTACCGCGTCGTCGACGAAAGGGTGTGGGTGCATGCCAACGGCAAGGACTACCCCATCGACAATATTCGTCAGGTAAATCCGCCGGCCCCGGGCGGCGAACAACTGGGCACGGTCGCGGCCGGCATGCTGGGGCGGATCGTGCAATACCGCTCGGAAGATGGCACGACCTCCACCGAAGGCTTAGTCGGTGCCGTCGGCTTTGGCAGCGCTGGCGGGGTCGTCCTGACCATCGGAGACGAACAGGTTCCGGTATCGCGGGTGCAGCGGATCCGGATGTAATCGCGGCAATGCCGAAAAATCCGGCAGATTATAGGTATTAATCAGCTGGCTGGCGCTCATGCCGCTCTCATCATCGCGAGCCACATTGGGTATCGTACCCTGCCCACGAAAGGCACCCCATGCGTACCCTCTGCACCCTTCTCACCACCGTCGCGCTTCTGACCCCGGCCTTCGCCGCCGAAGAGGCCCCCAAGCCCGCCAAGGAAAAGTCGGTTGCGATGGCCAGCTTGAAGAGCGTCCTGGTCCCTGCTGACGCCGACAAGGATGGCGCCCTCAGCGCCACTGAGATTGCCGCCATCACCAATGAAGAGGCGAAGGCCCGCTTGATGACCTTCGATGTCGATACCGATGGCGCCCTGAGCGTCAGCGAAATCGAAACCGCCAAAGCTGGCTGGCGCCCCGCCAAGGAGGCCAAGAAAGCCAAGGACGGCAAGGAAGCCAAGGAAGCCAAGGAAGCCAAGGAAGCCAAGGAAGCCAAGCACAAGGAACCCGCGGAACCCGCGCCCGCGCCCGCGCCCTAATCTGCGCTGCAAGCAGTGTTTGCGCAAAGACCCCCACGGTGAACCCGCGGGGGTCTTTTTATGCGACGGTTACATCTGGAAACGTCATTCTCAAAAAAAATCCCCCACGGTTTTGCCGTGGGGGATTAGTGACGCTCTTCGTATCCCGAATTCGTGTTACGAATGGACGGCTGCGGTCAGCGCGGCTGACTCAGGCCTTTTTGACTTCCTTGACCATACCACTCATCCCCTGGGCCGCCTTTTCACGGTTGGAACGGAATTCATTCCAATATTCCTGGGGCATGTCGAGCGAGATCTTCAGAGCGCCATTCGAACCGGCGTACTGCGGTTCGTCGACGGTGCGGACCTTGCCGCCGCCGTATTCTTCCAAGGCCTTTTCGATCGCCAGGCCCAGCGCCTTGATCTGCGATCCACCGCCGCCGAGGAGGATGTTATTGCGCATCTTGGCCTGGAATTCCGGATCGTAACTAGCGATCAGGTCTTGCAGGGCGGCAACGGTCGGATTGACGATCTGAAAGCAGGACTTGTAGACCTGATCGGTCAGATTGAACTTGGTGGGCTTACCGGCGACGGGCAGGGTTTCCATCACGTCTTCCATGCGCGGGCTGACCGACGCGTGACGTTCTTTGATCTGGCGGATCATGTTGATCGAGAACTGCGCTTCCGGATGGGTTTCCTTGACCAGGTTGGCCAAGAACTGGTCGATGTAGTCACCGGCCACTTCGTGGGTGCGCTGATCGTCGGCACCAGGCATGGTACCGTGGACGCGGCACAAGTCGGTGGTGCCGGCGCCGATGTCGATGACCAGGGTGTCATCAAGGAAATCCAGGCCGTAGGCGACGCAGAAGGGTTCCGACGACACGATCACCGAATCGATGCAATCCGCAGCGGCTTCGAGAATGGTGGCCTTGCCTTCGGTCGAGGCTTCGGCAGGCGCACCGATGACCGCGTAGATGGTCGCGTCTTTGGGGGCCTTGGCCAGGCTGACGGTGTATTCGAGCAAATCCTTAATCGCGCGACGGACCTCTTCGCTGTCCTTGGCGCCCTTGTGCTTGATCGAACCGCCGGCGAGGGGCCGGTACAGGTTCAAGCTCATGCGGTTTTCCAGGGCTTCCTTGCCGTAGATCACATCACGGCCACCCATCTTCTTCTTGGCGACGTGGTCCTTGGGGTAACCGACATACGACCACACGGTCTCGCGGACGCCATTCGAGGAGGTGATGGAAGTGCGGCTCGTACCGAGGTCGATGCCGAGATAAATGATGTTGTCGTCAGCCATGGTCGCTCCTGAAGGAGTTGGGTTTGGTGGTTCTGGAAAAGGATAGGGGAGGTAAGGATGGTCGCTGGCGGTTGGCAAGCAACCGGGGTCGCGGGGGTCATGGGCGCAAGTGGCGTGTCATCCGCCGGGCTTGCGCAGCAGGGGCGGGGGGCCGCTGCCCCCGGCGGCAATTTTCTTGATCCCGCCAGCGGCTTTTTTGCTGTCACGTTCTTCGTCGTCCATGACTTCGATGGGCTTGACCGACCATTCCATGTCATCGGGATCGATGTCGCTCTCCATGGCGCTGCTGCCTGCGTCCTCAGACTCGTCCGCAGGTTCGGCGGTTTCAGGGCTGGAAAGCGTCGCCTGCGCGCCGGATTCGTCGGGCAAGACCACTTGGGTGCCCGATTCCGCGGCGAGCATTGCGGCTTCTTTGGCGGCATCGGCTGCGGCCTGTAATTCGGCCAGGGCCCGTCGATCGAGCGAGGGGCCATCTTTGAGCTTCAACCGTTCAGCCTCAATCTTGGCGACGGCTTTGTCATCGCGGTCGTATTTCACGCCTAGCTCGTCACGAATCTTGCGATTGATATCGAGGATTTCCTTCATCAGGG
>Ga0209490_10003842_pt1 | contig 13987 bp, 9 predicted proteins | sample MAT06_FD_187209 | JGI IMG/M metagenome (GOLD analysis project Ga0209490, IMG submission 187209) | Freshwater microbial communities from Lake Fryxell liftoff mats and glacier meltwater in Antarctica - MAT-06 (SPAdes) (version 2) | ecosystem: Environmental > Aquatic > Freshwater > Ice > Liftoff...
TGCGTCCAAAGCAGCCCCTTGCAACTGCCAGGATTAAAAATTCCCGAACAAATGCAAGAAATGAACTACGGCTGCGGCACAACCGTTCACGCCGCCGAACTTGTCGGCAATCCAACCGTGCTTTATGTAGGCGTTGGTGGCGGTTTGGAAGCGCTGCAATTTGCTTATTTTTCTCGACACAAAGGATCGGTGATTGCCGTCGATCCAGTTGCAGCAATGCGAGAAGCTGCTGCACGCAACTTGCAAAAGGCAGCCCACGAGAATAAGTGGTTTGATGCTAGTTTTGTGGAAATTCGGGAAGGCGATGCTTTTGCGTTGCCGATGCCGGATGCTTCTGTCGATGTTGTCGCACAAAATTGCTTGTTTAATATCTTTGAACCTGCGGATTTAGCTAAAGCATTAAAAGAGACTTATCGGGTGTTGAAGCCAGGGGGCAGGTTGTTGATGAGCGATCCGATCGCAACTCGGCCAATTCCGCAGCATTTGAAAGACGATCAACGCTTGCGGGCCTTGTGTTTGTCCGGTGCTCTGACCTACGCAGAATACGTTCAACACCTTGTAGGCGTGGGCTTTGGCCAAGTAGAAGTCCGGGCGCGCCGTCCTTACCGCCTGCTGGACAAACACAATTACCAATTGGATGCGGATTTGCTGTTAGAAAGCCTCGATACAGTGTCTTTTAAAGTGGACATCCCCCCGGATGGCGCTTGCATTTTCACTGGCAAGACGGCGATTTATGCGGGGTCACAAGAGTGGTTTGATGACGGTGCTGGTCACGTTTTGCAGCGCGGAGTTCCGGCAGCGGTGTGCGATAAAACGGCTGGGAAGTTGGGGGGATTGATGCCGGATCAGGTGTTAGTTACTGATTCGACTTGGCATTATAACGGCGGCGGTTGCTGTTAGGAGAAAAAGTTCCGAGTCAGATTTTAAATATTTAGATGCCTGTAGGGGCCGGTTCACTCTTAGAGTCTAGCTGGTAGCGCAAATATTAATAAACCCGCCCCTTGCCAGAACTAGACCATTAATCTGCTATTTCCTAGCATTAATCCCCGGAACCAGAGAAGAGGGCGGGTTTATTTTGTTTGTGGGAGGCAAATATTTTTGGTGAACCCTTCGACGGAGTTTATCCTGAGCGTAGCCGAAGGGCTCAGGGCATCGCCCGTCCCTACAGCGATATGTTTAATTTCCAACTAATCTTATAGAAAAAACCAGGCAGAGCCTCGCGGCAGGCATTCCCAGGCTCTTCCTGGAAGTCGAAAAGTCTAACCTGACACCCGCTCGCAAGCAACAATATCGTGGTGATTGTCCCATCCTTTTTCTAAATATAAGAGTTTCCGCAGATTGGGTATTGTTTCTAAATGCGAATTTACCCAAGCTGACGAAGATACCGAAATACCATAGTTTGAAGCACCATCATAATCTTGATAACCAAAGCCTTGACGCTGATAATCATTGAGTATCGCAGTCACTTTATGCGCTGGCAGCCCATAATTATGACCGCTCTTGAAGCAGTCAGCAACATAACGACCGTGTACTGAAAAAACTACAATTCCTCCTATAGTTAAATGGTCGTAGAAAAACTTTAAAAATCCTGACCAATATTTTGATTCTAAATGAGTTAGTAAAGAGCCGCACCAAATTAAGTCAAATTGGCGGTCTATTTTTATGCAATCGGGATTGCGATCGGAGTAAACTGGAATCGCATTGAATACCTCGGCACAAAAATCAACAGCTTTTCGATCTAAGTCGCAGGCTGTAATCTCAGCATTCGGAAAAGCTGCCTTAAGAGTCCTCAATACCCTGCCGTGTCCGCAAGGAAAGTCCAGAATTGCGATCGAGTCAGACTTAGACGCAGCCAGCATCGCTAACCGCACAGATTTTAAAGCTGAAAATCCGACTGCATAATAATGTGCATCTCCATTGGGTACATACATCACGTCATCGGGAGAGATGCGTCTGATAATATTAGTTGGTTGCTGTTCCAACAAGTTTTTAAGTTCCTGCATTGCACCCGACCTCTATTTATTAAGCCAACCTATTGTATCTTGTAACTTGACTCGGTTGAGAACGTTACTGGCTAAGCTTTGTGACCGTCATTCTCAGGCGTTTTTGGGCAACGAATGTAGTCCCGCACACACCCTTGGTTAACAATTCGGTCGATCGGCATTATTTGACGGGCCAGGGAGAGAATTTTTGACTGTTGGGGTTTTTTTGACCAAGCGTCTTAGACTCAAAACTTTAGGTGGGGTGTCTCTGTAGCCACCGGATACCCACGCTGCCCCCTGGAAATCATCGCCCTCCTTCTCCTCCTCTGCACCCTTTGGGGTTTCCTTAACCTCCCAATTCCCCCATCCCGCGAAACTTCCCGCTAAATTAAAGAAGTATAAAAATTACTCAGCCCCCCACCAAGGAGATCCCATGCCTCGCGTTAGAGCACCAGAATTCCCCGTCAAGTACCCCTGGTTGAACACCGAGAAACCTTTATCCATTGCATCGTTAAAGGGGCGCGTCGTCCTTCTCGACTTCTGGACGTACTGCTGCATCAACTGTTTGCACGTCCTTCCAGACTTAAAATACCTGGAACAAAAATATAAAGATTCCCTGACAGTGATCGGCGTTCACTCGGCTAAATTTGAAAATGAAAAAGATGTAGAAAATATCCGCCAAGCTATCCTCCGCTACGATATCGAACATCCGGTAATCGTAGACAGCGGCATGAAAGTTTGGCAAAACTACGCCGTTCGCGCTTGGCCGACTTTAATGGTGATTGATCCAGAAAGTTATGTCGTCGGCTTTGTTTCGGGTGAAGGCAATAGAGAAGCACTTGACCAGTTAGTTGGCAAGTTAATTGCTGAATACAAAGACAAAAATGCGATCGACTTTAGGGAACTTCGCTTCAGTTTAGAAAAACAGCGCAAACCTGTATCAACTCCGCTGGCTTTTCCCGGTAAAGTGTTGGCATTTGCCATCACTACAACTGAGGCAAAACAGCTTCACCAACATGAGGCACTTTTGGGCGAAATGACTGAGGATAATCAATCTGTAGATGAAACTGTATTGGCCGGGCCTACTAACTCGGTTCAACAAAACTTGGTCGGTTCTTGCTTGTTTATTGCCGATTCTGGACACAATCGCATTGTTGTCAGCAGTATCGATGGTGAGGTGCTGCACGTCATTGGTACTGGGAAACCGGGTTTAACTGATGGCAATTTTGAAGAGGCTGAGTTTTTCGCACCTCAAGGTATGGCCTTTGATGCGGAAAGTCAAATTCTCTACGTTGCTGATACGGAAAATCACGCTCTCAGAACGATCGACTTTACGACTCAGAAAGTTGAAACTATTGCTGGTACTGGCGAACAAAGTCAGGAAATTGCACCTCGCAGCGGCAAGGGTTTAGAAACGGCATTGAATTCGCCTTGGGATTTAGAAAGGGTTGGCGATCGACTTTTTATCGCTATGGCGGGCTCGCACCAAATTTGGGAAATGCCGTTAGATACTGGTACGATCGGCACTTATGCGGGTATTGGCCGAGAATCTTGTGTTGATGGGAATCTTGCAGAATCTGCTTTTTCTCAGCCTAGTGGCCTCTCTACGAATCGATCGGAGTTGTTTGTTGCTGATAGCGAAATTAGTTCGATTCGGGCAGTTGGTATCGATGAAGATCCGAAAGTGCGCACTGTCTGCGGTAGTGGTGAATTGTTTGGTTTTGGGGATAAAGATGGCCGCGGTGAGGAGGTTAGGTTGCAGCACTGTTTAGGTGTTGAATATGCTCAAAATTATCTCTGGGTTGCTGATACTTATAATCACAAAATTAAGCGGATTGACCACCGGGGCGGTACCTGTATCACGATGATTGGAGATGGTAAAGCAGGTTTGGTTGATGCTACGGGTCTCAAGGCTCGATTTTTTGAACCTTCTGGGTTAAGTGCGATCGGGTCTCACTTGTTTATTGCTGATACGAATAATCATGTGATTCGGCGAGTTGAGTTGGATACGCTGAAGGTCACAACTTTGGATTTCGCGGGTTTGTGTGCGCCGGATGTTTGTCTTCCTGGTTGAGATCGGACGTACGGTTTCAACCGCCCGGTTTGAAGAAAATTAGTAAGATTGGGTGATTTTAACCCTGCACTCTTCAACCCGCGGAGGCGGGTTTTGTTTGTGTAGACGCGGTTTCAACCGCCCGGTCTTCTAATAATCGCTAAAATTCTGAATTGCTCAGCAGCCGCACTATTTGTTCAGCATCGTTCAATTCGCCGACAATTCGCCGCACGGGTTTCGGCCAGATTTTAATTAAAGTAGGAGTTGCTGAAATCTGATCTGCTTCAGCTTGTTCGGGATGTTTTAAGACATCAATTACTTTCAAAGTGTAGGGGCGATCGAGACATTGCTCTAACAATTGGTGTACAGTTTCTAGGGTGCGTTCGGTGCTGGGGTTGCTGCCGGAAACAAACAGCCGCAAAACGTACCCTTGAGTTGGTGGCGGAATTAGTGCTGTTGGTTTGGGAAGAGGCATCCGCTGCGATTGCGGGAAGCGGGAGGGAGGTACGATCGTGGAACTATGGGAGTCCGATCGCCCAACAGAGATCGGGTATTGTACAACTAAGTCGTGATTTTCCCACAGTTCGGGGAATTGTTCGTGATAAGTTGCGATCGCCATTGGTTCGCAAATTTCTTCGCTGCGGGCTTCCCAAACCAAGTCAGCAGTGCCAAAAATGGCATTCAGCAGTGTTTGATGTCGCAGCACCAGGGGGTATGCCTCGGCTGCAACCAGCAACTGTAGATCGCTGCGATCGCGCCAGCAGTCAACAGTTGCCGTGTAGCAAGGTATCAGAAAATGTGGCGGTTCCGATAAACCGAGTATCTCCTGTAGAGCTACGCACAACTGCAAGTGCCACCGACTTTGCTTGCGGGGATCTATGCAATAGATTAAGTCTCCCCCTGGTGTAAACAGTGCAATGCCTTTGAAAAATTCTGGCAAAATCGGGCGATCGACTTTCATTGAAGTACACCAATAACTGTTAACAGTTAACTGTTAACAGTTAACAGTTAACACTCGATTTTTAGACTCGACCTCGGAGCATCTGAGCCATTTCGTTCGGGAAGGGCGAGTTTTCTACAGCAAGTTCTTCGGTAATTCGACCTTCTTGATAAAGGCCATAGAGCGACTTATTCATCGTCGTCATGCCTTCATAAGTATCTTTGATCATAATTTGATTGATTTCCTCATTCTGCCCTTTCAGAATGTATTCCTTAACCACGTCGGTATTGATCATAACGTCGTGGAAAGCAGCTCGCTTGCCGTCTGTAGTTTTACACAAAAGTTGGGCAATAATCGCGACTAGGGATTCGGAAATTGAAACCCGTATGGCTTCCTGTTCTTCCGCTGCGAACATATCGAGAATCCGGTTCAGGGTTTTAATAGCACTATTGGTGTGCAGGGTTCCTGCAACTAAGTGACCTGTTTGAGAGGCTTTGAGGGCGATTTCCACTGTCTCTCTGTCCCGAATTTCTCCGACTAGCAACATATCCGGGTCTTGCCGCAGAGCGCCTTTGAGAGCGTTAACAAACTTGAGAGTGTGTCTGCCGACTTCCCGGTGCTTGATCAAAGATTTTTTGCTTTCGTGTACGAATTCCACCGGGTCTTCGATCGTGATGATGTTGTAGGCTTTAGTCTTGTTGATGTAATCGATCATCGCCGCGAGAGTGGTAGACTTGCCCGAGCCTGTCGGCCCCGTCACCAAAATCAGCCCTTTGTGGAAGCCGCATATTTTCCTAAAGACTTCGGGCAGCTTCAATTCCTCCATTGTCAATATTTTGGCAGGAATTAGCCGCAGCACCATCGCCGGGCCGGCTAAGGAGTCCATGCAACTGATCCGAATGCGGACGAAGCCGAAATCGAAAGCGCCGTCAAAGTCTAAGTTTTTTTGGAAAATTTCAATTTCTTCATCGCTCATGCACTCGCGCAGCCAGCCAAAAAACGTATCTAAATCCGTTGGTGGGTAGCCGATGTCGGCAATCTCGCCTCGGTTGCGGAAGCGTGGGAATTCATTAACTCCGAGGTGAAGATCGGATACTCCTTCTTCTTTGGCTCGGATGACTAGCTCTTTCAAAGTCGGATTTCCACCGCTGCTGGAGCTGGGGTTTTTAGGTGTGGCGAAGGATTGGGGCGCGGGTGCTGGTGCTGGTGGCGCAGGCGGTGGCGGTGCTGGTGGCAATCCTGTTGCTCTGGGAATGCCTGGGGCTGGAGGGCGGGGCAGCCCTGGGGGTGGGGGTGCACCGGGTAGGGGTGGACGAGGAGCTGGCGGATGCTGTTGTGTCATATGCGCTACCTGGGTTTGCTGAGAAGGCTGACTCGAACAGAGGATTTGTGGAAGTTGCACAATGCCGATCGCCCGAAGAGCGTCTCTTGCACAAAAGCTTGACTCTTCCGATCAGTTTATCCCAAAAGAAGAGCACACTGTTGCACCAGTAAGGAAATATTCTGCCCCTTGCAGGATGCGAGTCAAATCGAGCTACTATCTAATATGGATTTTTGACATGGGAAATATTTTTTTTCCAGCCAATATTTTTACCTAGCAAGTAAGTATAAATTGATACTTAATAAAAACCGTTAAGGACTTAAACCGATGAATTCTGTCGATCGGGCTTTTACTCCAGCCCTAGAATTAGCGAAGTCGATCCGCGATCGGGAAGTGTCGCCTCTAGAAATTGTCAATCTGTACTTGGAACGGATCGATCGATTAAACCCTAAACTTGGTAGTTATTTTACAGTAACGGCCGATCGGGCGATCGAGCTAGCGACAGCGCAAACCGAACACCTAGCCGGGTTAAATAAATCACAGGAATTGCCGCCTTTTTTCGGAGTGCCAATTGCGATCAAAGACTTAACACCAGTTGCTGGCGTTCCCTGTACCTACGGCACTCAGGCTTTGGTGAATAACATATCTAACTACAGCGAGTCAGTGGTATGGCGGATCGAAGCAGCGGGATTTAACATTCTGGGCAAAACAGCCACCTCTCAAATTGGCTCATTGCCTTACAGCGAACCCCCAGGTTTCCGGCCCGCCCGCAATCCCTGGAATTTAGGCTACACGCCCGGAGGTTCCAGCGGCGGCTCAGCAGCGGCTGTAGCGGCGGGTTTATGCGCGATCGCCCAAGGTTCAGACGGCGGCGGTTCGATCCGAGGCCCAGCTTCCGCCTGCGGTTTAGTGGGCATTAAACCCTCACGGGGGCGAGTTTCCTGGGCACCAGTCGGAGATTACCTGAGTGGAATTTCTGCCAACGGCCCTCTAGCGCGCACTGTGGCTGACGCGGCCGCACTTTTAGATGTAATGTCAGGGTACACAACAGGCGATCCGTACTGGTTACCAGACCCAAATCCCACGTTTCTAGAGGCTTATGGTGAAAAGTTGGGCAAGCTGCGAATTGCTTTTTCTACCAATATTTCACCCGTGGGTGAGGCGGCGGATATCTGTCAGCAAGCGGTACTCGAAACCGTAAAATTACTCACAGATTTGGGTCACGATGTCGAACCGGGCTGCCCTGATTTTACGGGTTTGATCGAACCGTTTACAGTAATTTGGCAGTCTGGGGCGGCTGCAAGCGGTATTCCGGGCAAGGTTTTGGAACCGATGAATCGCTGGTTGTTGGAAAGAACTGTTTCTGCTGGAGAATATTTGCGGGCGGTGAATCAAATGCAGGTAATTTCACGGCGGATTGTGGGATTCTTTGAAAATTTTGATGTGTTAGTTTTGCCGACTTATATGCACTCGCCAATTCGCATCGGTGAGTGGGCGGATTTGAGTTGTGAAGAAACTTTGCAACGGATTATTAATTGGGTTGCTCCTTGTCCGCCGTTTAATGCTAGTGGTTTGCCTGCGATCGCACTTCCGGCCATCTTAGATGATAACGGTTTGCCCGTGGGCATTCAAATTATCGGGCGGCCGGCGGCGGAAGCAACTTTAATTGCTTTGGCGGCGCAGATGGAAGCAGCAAAACCTTTCCCGGTTTTGGATTTTCAATAGATTTGTAGTGAGGAATACAATCCCTCGGATTTAGATAAGGACTAAAGTCCGAACGATCGAACCTGTATGCTTGAATAACTAGGATAAAGTAGGTTTGTAGTCAGGACTTTAGTCCTCGGATTTAGATAAGGACTAAAGTCCGAACGATCGAACCGATATTTTGCGAATAAACCGGGTCAATCCCGGTCAATCATAGTTATTAGCCAATACGGTTCACTTAAGATTGTCATTACGAGGAACGAAGCAATCGCAGTATTTATTTTTTATAATTTTTACCGCATGGATAGTTTTAAGTAAACCGTATTGAGTTATTAGTAATAACGGCTGCAATTTTTCCAAAATACCTCTTTAGATTGATAGATATTTAGATTTTTTAGGAAAAGATTGGTAGCAATTATGTGCGAATATGTAGGATGAAAATTTATGCTAGCTTCCGGCCCGATTACCGCTCCAGTTCCCGTTTTTCTGGTTCTTTTAGCAATCATGCTAATCGCCCCTCTAGTATTTGAGCGCTTGCGACTGCCGGGAATAGTCGGTTTGATTATTGCAGGCGTAATTGTCGGGCCCAACGGTATCAATTTGCTGGAACGAGACGCTACTATGGTTTTGTTAGGAACCGTAGGATTGCTATTTTTGATGTTCCTAGCCGGACTAGAAACTAGCCTCGACGACCTCAAACAAAATGCTGACAAAGCTATCATATTTGGGCTGGCTACTTTTGCGCTACCGATGATATTGGGGACTGGAGCAATGCTGCTGTTGGGATATAGCTTGCTGGCTTCTATTTTAGTCGCTTCTTGTTTAGCTACCCACACGCTTTTAGCCCTACCAATCCTGACAAAATTGGGATTGATGCGAACTCAGACTATTACTGCGACTTTGGGCGGGACTTTAATTACAAATGTCTTGGGACTGTTGGTGCTGGCAATTGTTGTTAAAGCTCACAAAGGAAATCTTACTCTCGATTTTTGGCTGTTTCTAATTCCATCTCTTGCTATCTACACTTTTGCTACTTTGTGGGGAGTTCCCAAAATCGGTCGCTGGTTTTTCAAGAAATTCGGTCACGACGAAAACGCCGAATTTATGTTTGTACTGGCCACGCTGTTTTTAGTTTCTTACGCAGCCGAAATGATTGAGATTGAGGCAATTATTGGTGCGTTTTTATCGGGAATTGCCATTACTCAAATCATCCCCAAAATGAGTCCGCTGATGAATCGGATTGAGTTTATTGGGAATACGCTGTTTGTGCCGTTTTTTCTAATTTCTGTGGGGATGTTGATCGATCCGCTAATTTTGGTGAAGCAGCCGCAGTCTTTGTTGGTGGCGGGGGTGATAATTTTAGCAGAATTGGTGAGCAAGTTTTTGGCAGCTTGGATACCGGGGAAAATCTTTGGTTTTAAGTTTCCGAATATTATGGTAATGTTCGGTCTTTCTGCTGCTCAAGCTGCTTCTACTTTGGCTGCAATTACGGTTGCTTTTGAGATTAAATTGGTCGATCGCGTAACGGTGAACGGCATCATTGCCATGATTTTAGTAACTTGTGTCGCTTCTCCTTGGATTGTATCTCGGTGGGGTCAACAAATGCAGGAGCCGGAGTCGGGTTTGCCGGCTGCTGCTTCGGGAAAGCATTCATGGGGAGATCGAGTTTTAGTACCTGTTGCTAACCCGAATACGGAAGATAATTTGCTGCGTTTGGCTTTGATTTTAGCTAAAACATCTAAGGGAACTTTGCTACCTCTGCATATTTTGTCCGATCGCGGGGAAGCAATTTCGCCGGCACAAAAAACGCAGCAAACTCAACTTTTGAGGGCGGCGGAAACTGTGGCTAACGCGGCTAATTGTGCGGTGGAACCGATCGCGAGGATAGATGATGCGATCGATCGCGGAATTCTCCGCAGCGCAACCGAACGCGAGGCTAGTTTAATTGTTTGCGGTTGGAAGGGATTTTCCACGACTCGCGACAATTTTTTTGGCAGCATCATTGACAATATAGTGAGGCGATCGCCCGTACCGGTAATGATTGCTCGATTTCCCCATCCTATCCAGAATACAGCCAGAGTTATTTTGGCGATAACTGACAGCGATTTGACTCGGTTTGGATTTGCGGAAACCGTGGATATTGCTAAGAGTTTGGCCCAGGAACTTAAGGCGACTTTGCAAGTGCTGTTAGTGGCGACAAAACGGGAACAAGCTAACAAAAGTGCCACTGAGGTAGAAATTCTTTCTGAGATACCGATAAATCGGGTGCGGGGAAATTTTGTCAAGCAGGTTTCGCAGCAGTTGCTAGAACACGATTTGCTGATTTTACCAACAATTTATCAGCCGCAGAATTTGTGGGAACAACCGGGAACTCTTAAAGAACCGGAATCGATCGCCCGCGCTAACCAAGAGCTTTCGATGCTTGTTGTTTATTTCCCCAAATTTTAAGTAATATTTTAACCGCAGATCGTCTGATCGATCTGCATTCATCTGCGGTTAAAATGCAAGAGAGAGAGTCTATTTTTACAGCGGATTTACTCTCGCTTGCTGGCTGATACCAATTTAATGTGAAGTTGCACATATCTCGATCCCCCTAAATCCCCCTTAAGAAGGGGGACTTTGATCGGAATCTTGTCCCCCCCTTATTAAGGGGGGCTAGGGGGGATCGGATTATATGCAGCCTCATAAAAAATTGGTATGAGCTGAACTGTATTGGATTAGCAGCGACAAGCAAAGTATACTTGAGTTGGATAAATATTCTATAGAGCCGGTTAACCGCAGATTTTAAGCTGATAAACACTGATGGACGCAGATGCTTTCGATCTTGTGTGCGATTGAGTACAAGAGGTATAGTGCAATGGGATAATCTGTGTTTTGCTTTAACGTTGTGCGATCGTCCTCCCTTGCTTTCGGTTATGGAAGCCCTTCGAGCAAAGCCGATCGCACTAATACAAAAAATTCTACAAAAATTAGATCGCACTTCAACACAATTTCTCGACATCTGGGGCAATTTCTCGGTATCTGAGAGACTTCTGAGAATATAGTGATATAGTTTCTAGTTGAATCAGTTAAAGATGAGCATTAGACTAAATTTCAGATGGTTTTCCTCAGTGGCGAGTGTTTGTAGCGCGATCGCGATCGGCACTTTCAGCAGCGTCACATCCCCTGCAAAAGCCGCAGAAACCGTTGTTGTCCGCAAAGGTATTTTACAATCGTCAATATCCGTTGCGGATTTGCGCGAACTCGCAAAAACCGGAAAAGTCCCCGACAGACTGCAAGCCTACGCCAATCTGCTGTCTGACGCACAGCGCAGTCAAATCTATGGAGCACTGCGAGCGAAAATTCCGCTGAATGTAGTTGGTTTGAGTAACTTGCTAAATACGGGCATCGGGACTGCGATTTTGACGGATTTGACAACAGTCATACCCAGGCGCGACGGTGCGGGTGTGGAAGCGCTGCGATCGGCTTTGGTGTTGGGGGCAAACGCGCCGGAAGGCTTATCGGTATTGAGTTTTATTGAATCTTATCCGAGTTCGCGGGTAGTCGTGGATCTCGATCGAGCTTTCGCAGTTTTGGGAAATTTGAACGCGGGGTTTTGGCAAACTCAGCGGTTTATGGCGGCGATCGCACCTCAGTTAGCAGCCACTAAACCCGCGTTTAACCCGCATTTCGATCCGACACAACCAGGGCCGAATTCGGTGCGGGTTCTCAAGCTAGATTTGAACGATAGCGCCCGCAATCGGCGTATTCCGGTTGATGTCTACTGGTCGAGAGCTGCGACTGCTGACAAACCAACGATCGTCTTTTCTCACGGTTTGGGTTCTGTCCGCACCGATTTGCGCTATTTAGCCGAGCATTTAGCGTCTTACGGCTATGTGGTAGCTGCGTTGGAACATCCGGGAAGCAACGAAACTAACACCAATGCTGCGATCGCGGGTAAATCTCGGTTGTTAGCTCCTCAAGAGTTTTTAGACCGTCCTAAAGACATCAGTTTTGTGCTCGATGAACTGGCAAAATTGAACAAAACGGATGATAATTTGCAGGGGAAAATCGCGATCGACCGATCGGTCGTAATTGGCTATTCCTTCGGCGGCGCAACAGCCTTGTCCTTAGCCGGTGCCGAACTGCAATTGAGCGGGCTCAAACAGCGCTGTCAGGGGGATTTGATTGGGTTTAGCTTGGGCGAAGGCATTCAGTGCGCGGCTGCGGGATTGCCCGCAGAACGGTATCAACTGCGGGATGCGAGGATTAAAAGGGCGATCGTCATGAATCCCACAACATCATTACTATTTGGAGAAACAGGTTTAAGTGCAATTCAAATTCCCACATTAATAGTAGCATCTTCAGCCGACAAAACAACACCAGCCTTAGTCGAACAAATTGCCAGCTTCCCAAAAATTCCCTCACCAAAATGGCTAGTCGGATTTGTAGGAGGAACCCACTTAAGCGTCAAAGATCCGAGTACAACCTTAGACCAAGTTAGCAGACCGAGCACAGTAATTACCGGTGATGAACTTGTCGGCGACCAAGCCGCGAGCATACGCAATTATATTAAAGCTATAAGTCTAGCAATGGCCGCTCAACTAACAGATGAAGCCGAAAAATATGCTATCTTTCTAACCCCAGAATACGCGCAATTTGCTTCAACAAACGCAATTCCAGTGCGCCTAATAACAGAAATTCCCCCAGAAACTAATGCAGTCGTGCAAACTTTCATTCAAGGAAATAAGTAGTCATTAGTCATTAGTCATTAGTCAGTAGTCATTAGCATCTCGTAGGGGCGGGTGCCGGCTAACAATCTATGATCCCAGCCGATGTATCAAGGCAAAACCCGCCCTCCCCTCCCTCGTAGGGGCGGGTGCCGGCTAACAATCTATGATCCCAGCCGATGTATCAAGGCAAAACCCGCCCTCCTCCCCATCTTATGCCTGGTTTCTTTTTCTTAAGCGCTGATATTTTTTGTTCACGCCAGGGCAAAATATAAACAAGGACTTTGACAAACTTAACTCCCAAACTGCCATGCCTAAAAAAAATGTTATCCCGCTGTTGCTTTTGTTTTTAGTGCTGTTTACCCTTTACGGTGACACTTTAACTTTTCTGCCGAAACCAATAAGAGATACCAGCGTAGCAAGTAGAAAGTTCTTCGTCGGGTTGTGGCCAAGTTGGCTGAGACCGAGAGATTTCAACGAACAAAGGGAACGGGATATTGAGAAATTGCAAAAAAAACCCTAGTCCGAATCCATAGTTTTGGAAGAAGGAAGAAGGAAGAAGGAAGAAGGAAGAAGAAAGAAGGAAGAAGAAAGAAGGAAGTTTGTAGGGTGCGCAATGCGCACCGGTTGAGTTGTAGGGTGCACAATGCGCACCGGTTCACTAAGTTTCAACATCTTGACTTTAATCCAAAACTCGCCAAAGCAATTTTCCTTTGTTTAACTGTGAAAAATCACAACGTGAAATAGCGGTTTTCTGCTTTTTTGGGTTCAGATTAAGCGCCTTGACAGGTCTGGGTGTGCGCACCTACATAATACTTGAGATTTGAGATTTTCCTCCAAGCGGTAAGGTGCGCAGTGCACACCCTACATAGAGAGGTTCTGCGTCCAGGATTGATTAAGCCTGCTTTTTCAACCAGCTAAACATGGCTCGCAAATCTTTGCCCACTTCTTCAATCGGATGTTCTGCTTCTTGACGGCGCATGGAAATAAAGCCTGGTTTGCCGGCTTGGTTTTCCAGAACGAATTCGCGCGCAAATTGACCGGATTGAATTTCGCTGAGAATTTTACGCATTTCGGCGCGGGTGTCATCGGTGACAATGCGGGGGCCGCGAGTTAAATCGCCGTATTCTGCGGTATTGGAGATACTGTCACGCATTTTGGCGAGGCCTCCTTCTACTACTAAGTCAACGATAAGTTTAACTTCGTGCAAACATTCAAAATAAGCTAATTCCGGTTGGTATCCGGCGTCAACTAAAGTTTCAAATCCAGCTTTAATTA
>Ga0209490_10003843_pt1 | contig 13984 bp, 9 predicted proteins | sample MAT06_FD_187209 | JGI IMG/M metagenome (GOLD analysis project Ga0209490, IMG submission 187209) | Freshwater microbial communities from Lake Fryxell liftoff mats and glacier meltwater in Antarctica - MAT-06 (SPAdes) (version 2) | ecosystem: Environmental > Aquatic > Freshwater > Ice > Liftoff...
GCACTTCTTTGGCATCATACGATTTAAACAAATGTTCAGTTGTGACGACGGCCTTGCCTGAGCGGGGGGCGGGGGGAAAGCGAAAACGGATGGCGCCGGAGTCGTCGTCATCCAGTTCAATGCGGTCTACTTTGTCGAGCTTTTTGATCAAACTCTGGGCGAATTTGGCTTTGCTGGCCTTAGCCCGGAATTTTTCGATCATTCGCTCCGTCTGCTCAATTTGGCGGTCTTGGTTCTTTTTTGCGGCCACCAAGGTCGCGTTGCGCTCCATGCGCAATTCGAGGTAGCGGGAATAGGGCGCTTTGTAGTCGTGGATTTTGCCCGCCGAGATTTCGATGGTGCGCTCCGTTACGTTGTCCAGGAAGGCGCGGTCGTGGGAGACCACGATCAGCGCACCGGGATGTTCTTTCAGAAAGCTCTCGACCCATTGAATGGACTCAATGTCCAGGTGGTTGGTAGGTTCGTCCAAGAGAATCAGGCTTGGGCGGCGCAGCAGAATCTTGGCCAATTCGATGCGCATTTGCCAACCGCCGCTGAATTCCTCCGTTTTCCGGGTGAAATCAGTTCGCGCAAATCCCAAACCGAGCAAAATACGCTCTACGTCGGCCTCAGCAGAGGCCGCACCCAGCCAACCCAGCCGCTCGGTGACATTATTAAGCCCTTCGACCAGGTTCATGTAGTCGTCTGTCTCGTAATCCGTGCGGGTTTCCAGCTGGTGCTGAATTTCGTCCAGGTGTTTTTCAAGCGCCCGGATTTCGTCAAAGGCCGTTGAGGTCTCTTCAAAGACCGTTTTGCCCTTCATTCCACCAATGTCCTGCGGCAAGTAGCCAATGGAATACTCTTGCGGCATGACAATCTGTCCTTCCTCCGGTTTGCCCAGACCGGCCAAATAGCGGAGCAAAGTGGACTTTCCGGCGCCGTTTTTACCGGCTAAACCAATGCGATCCCGGTCACGGACGGTGAAGGAGACGTCTTGGTAGAGGTATCTACCCCCAAACTGAACGGTGAGATTTTGTACGAGGAGCATGGTAATCGGGGCCTGAAAAGAAGCGCAAAATTCGTCATTTGCCTCGTGAAACTTCCCCTTTCGAGCAGAAACCGTATTTTCATAGGTGGCTTTTTGGTTGATTCCCTCCACCTTTTTGAAATTTGTATGAAAAGTTTTACGGTTTTTATGCTGCTGTTGGCTGTGGTACCCGGCCTGCGATCACAATGTTTGACGGATTGGGACACATCCTCCACACCAGGGTATGGTGGCGTTGGAACATTTTACGAGGCTGGCCAAACGGTGGAAATTTGCTTGAGTGTGAATACTTGGAGTGCCGCAAGTGCTAACTGGTTTCACGGCTTCGAAATCATCCTGGGACCAGGTTGGGATGCAACTACCATTACCGCTACTGGTTTCCCAGCCAGTTGCGATGGCAACGGCAATTGGGATCAGTACGCCAGCATTACTAGTTCGGCTACAGGCGCCACTTATGGGCCTGGTTTGTATTACGATTCAGGCAGCGGAGGACCACTTGACGGCGACCCTGGAAATAACTACGGCGACTTTAATTCATGTCCTACCCCCCACTGGGTCCAGTTTTGTTTTGAAGTAACCACTCTTGATGCCTCTGCCTGTATAGAGGGGGCGGATTTGAGCATCACGCTCAATACCTTGGGTGACGGTGAGGCTGGTTCCTGGGGCAGTTTTAATTGCAATGTCGATCCCAACATCGTGTTCAGCGGGCCGCTGTTGACCTGCTGCGAGCCACCACTGTTTGAAACGGTTGATCCCCTCTGTTTTGGAGATCCTTCCGGCCAAATCACCGCAGTTGGCAACACGGCAGGCCCTTACAACTTTACCTGGAGCACCGGTTTTACAGAAACTACTCCTGACAGCTCGGTCTTGAGCGGTGTTCCCGCTGGCGATTATGCCCTGGTCATGGTGGATGGCGCCGGTTGTTCCAGTACGACCGATTTTACCCTGACCGATCCGCCTGAAACGGTCTTTTCACTGGATTCTCTGGTTAATGTGTTTTGCTCTGGTGGAAGCAATGGTCTGCTGGCGGTAACGGCTTCAGGGGGAACGGGCTTGGGTACGTTCAGCTACAGTCTTGACGGGGTCACCTTTCAACCCATTGGTTTGTTTGGTGGCCTAAGTGCCGGATTGTATACCGTGACTTCGCGCGATGCCAGCGGCTGTCTGGTTGAATATCCAGTGGAGATTATCGAAGAAAATTTACTGTTCCCGCTAGTAGACGAAGTGCAAGATAACTTATGTTATGGTGACACAACCGGCTCGGTCACGGCCAGCGCTATCGGGGGTTACCCGCCGTATTCGTACAGCGTTGACGGGGTCAATTACTATGCTTACAATGTCATTGAGAACCTTGCAGCCGGTACCTACGCTCTTTTTGTGCAGGACAGCGACGGTTGTGTGGTTCAAACGCCGTTTACGGTAGAGGAGCCTGTGGCATTGACGCTGGATGCGGGTTCGTATCTGCCCCTTCCCGGTGGTGGCTCGGTGGAATTGACGCCAGTAACCAATGCAACGCCAGTCGCTTCCTGGACCTGGACGCCTCCGACCAGCCTGAGTTGTACCAATTGCGAAAACCCCATGGCCACTCCGGAGTTTACCACTTGGTATGTGTTGACCGTGGTGGATGGTTCGGGTTGTGTGGTGGTTGATTCCACAGAAATCGTTGTGGTACGAACGCTGGCCATTCCCAATGCATTCAGCCCTAATGGCGATTTACTGAACGACTTGTTTATCATCCGGACGCCTTATGTGGATCAGTTTCTGCTTCGCATTTACAACCGCTGGGGACAGGAGGTTTTTGCCACCAATGACATCAACATTGGCTGGGACGGTACTTTCTCTGGGAAGGATCAGGAAGTAGGCACTTACCTCTACTACCTGGATGCCGTTTCTTCTGAGGGCGAAGAAATCCGGAGGACAGGATCCATTACACTGGTTCGTTGACCAAGGTTTTTGAACCAACAAGAAGAAATGGTTGATTATATGCCATGTAAAGCCGGCTGGGCTGCTGCTTTCATAGCATATTTTATTTGCTAATTTTATTCGTTCCTTTTAATGCAGGATGATAAACTCGGCTGTGTAAGTTTTTGTAAATCAATAAGATGCCGAGTCAATTTCCACTATTTTCGTCTGAACATCAATTGGCGGGCTCATTTTTTTAATCTAGTTTCGCAACTTGGTTTCAATGCGTAAAAAACGCCGGACCAAAATGATCCAAAGAGCCCCGCTTTTTATGCTCCAGCGCTTCCCCTATTTCGCTATTGTCGTCGTTCTGACCGCCTTTGGTTCAGGATTGACGGTACAGGCCCAGGACTCTCTTTCGAAAGACAATTCGAACTACGAAAAGATCCCCCAAAGCCGCATGGATCAACAGGCTGCTTCGAAGCGCAGACCTCCAATTTCCCTGCCAGACCCCGAAACATGTGGGAGATCGGGGTGAGTGGGGGCATTGTGCAGGTTAGCGGCGATGTCAAGACCAACTGGACAGGGGCTGGCAAAGACCACCTGCCCGCATTTGGTTACGGCCTGCATGTGCGCAAGGCCTTGGGTTACGCCCTCTCGTTGCGGGGCGAGTATTTTCAAGGCACAGCTTACGGCCAAAACTGGCAGCCCAGTTCAGGTCTCGCCCGCAATCCGGTTTTGAATGGTCGGGAAAACCCCGATCTCAATTACGCAGACAGCGGCGGGGTTGTGTACCACAACTACAAGGCCAAAATTAACGACTTATCGGTCGAAGCGATTTTTACCCTGAACAACATTAAGTACCACAAAGACCGCAACCGCGTTGGTCTTAACGCTATTGTCGGGCTTGGCGTGGGTACTTATGAGACCAATTACGACCAGCTTGACGCCAGTGGCATGATGTACGATTATGCTCCTGCGCGGGCACTTGGGGGCAGTGCATTTGAAGACCGCCCAGAGATTTTGGATGCTCTGGCTGAAATTTATGACGGGGAGTATGAAACCCCGGCTGAAGGCAATAACGATGATCCGACCCTGTTCAAACGCAATTACAAGCCCGTGGTCACTGGGGGTCTAGGCGTTCATATCCTATTGACAGACAAGATATCGCTTGCGCTGGAACACAAAGTCAAGTTCACCAACGACGATTTGCTTGACGGCCAACGCTGGGAAGAAACCAACACATTGACCCGCGACTTTGACACGTACCACTATTCATCGCTGCACCTGAATTACCATTTGGGCAAAAAGAGCAGGAACGACATTCCGTCGTGGTGGATCAACCCATTGACGTTCAGCTACGACCAGGCTGATGCGAGCCAGGCGGATTTGGGTGATGATGATGGTGACGGAGTCCTCAACATTTTAGACCAGGAGCCTGAAACGCGCGAAGACTGCCCAGTGGACACACGCGGCGTAACACTCGATTCCGACAAGGATGGTTGCCCCGACTGTGATGATCCAGAGCCCTTTTCGTCGCCACAACGCGCCATTCAGAACTGTGTGAACGTAGGGTCCGTTGGCGGTATTGATGAGCCTGCCGTGCGAAGAATCATTCAGGAGATGCTCGAAGATCCAAGTATTTCCGCCGGAGGATCGGATTGGTACCTGCCCATGATCCACTTTGATCTGGACCGGGATGAACTCAAAACGGAGTTTTACCCGGAATTGAAGCATGTTGCCGATGTGATGACGCTGTACCCCAAGCTGAAAGTTGAGGTGATTGGGTTCACGGATATTCGCAACACCGAAGAATACAACATGGATTTGTCTCGTCGAAGGGCGGTGAATGCTATCAACCACATGGTTCAGCGCTACGGGATAGATGCGAACCGGTTTATTCTTCGCTATGTAGGGGAGCAGGAGAACCTGGTACCCAATGCGAACCGCGAGGCAGACCACTACATGAACCGCCGGGTGGAATTCCGGGCCGTGGTGGGGGAATAAACAAAATTCATTGATTTAGCCGTCCAAGTGCAACGGACGCTAAATTCTATTTGATCGTTGCATCAGAGTTGCTATTTTTGGCGACATATGAACGAGAAGGTTCATGTGCCCTTCCTAAAATCCGAGAACAACAGTAAATCCATGAGCAAAAGAGTATACCTATTGGCCGTTTTGGCGCTCTCCGCAAACTTTTTGTTTGCGCAGGGCCAGGTCATTAACGAGGAATTGATTCCGGAAAGCCGGTTAGAGCAGCATGAACAGTTCATGGCGGATGAGACCGCCTACCCAGCTAAGCCGCGCAACATGTGGGCTGTTGGGTTGAATGTTGGTCTGCTCAATATTGCAGGTGACGTCAGATCACGCCCTTTGGGCGGTGTTGGAGGCGTTAACCTGGGCTACAGCGCCTACGTCCGCAAAGCTTTAGGCTATGCTACGTCGCTGCGCCTTGGCTACACAGGGGGTACCGCTTATGGTCAGAACTGGGATCGCCAGTCCGTCGGCCGCAATGACCAATTGCTGGCTTTGGGCTATGAAAACCCTAGTCTTGGTGATCTCGGTGATCCTTATGTGGCCTTCGTCCACAATTATAAAACCAATATACACAACATCAACCTCGATGCTGTCGTAAACCTAAACAACCTGAAATTCCACAAGGGCAGCAACGTGATGTCGGTCTTCCTTGCGGGCGGTGGTGGTTTGCTGTTGTACAAATCAGCTTACGATGCCCTCGATGCCGGAGGCAACGTATACGATTTTTACAACACGGTTGAGAATGTGACTTTTGAGAACCGTAAAGACCAACGCGATGCCATCGAAGCTTTGATGGATGGCGAATTTGAGTCTACGGCAGAGTACAACGAAGACGCCTGGTCCTTCGGCGACAGCATCGATCCCCTGAATGCCCGCATCCAGGCCAGCATTGGTGCTGGTTTGCAGTTCCGTTTGGGCAAGCGTGTTTCGCTTGATCTGGAACACCGGATCACCTTTCCTTTCGACGACTTGTTAGATGGTCAGCGCTGGGAGTTTGGCGGCCGCACGTTTACGCCCAACAATGACGTGTTGCATTACACCAGTGTGGGTGTGAGCATTCACCTGGGCGGCAAGGCAACAGAGCCGAGCTGGTTCGTCAACCCGATGGATTATGTCTACTCGGAGATTTCTGCGCTTAAGTCTGCAGAAAGCGCTGACGAAGACGCCGACGGAGTTCTGGATCAATACGACCAGGAGCCAGGCACCAAAGAAGGTTTTCCCGTGGATACCAAAGGGATTGCACTGGACAGCGATAAGGACGGATGCCCCGATGGCGAGGACCCCGAGCCCTTCTCCAGCCCGAACTTCCCTATTCAGGATTGTGCTAACGTCATGCCCAACTACCTGTCTGCCGAGGAAATTGAGCAGTTGATTGACAACAAAGTTGCGCCGGTTGCCGGTGGCGCTGGTTCCAACTGGTTCCTCCCCAACATCATGTTTGACGTGAACAGCTCGGTTGTTCGTGCTGATGCTTACGATGAGCTTGGCTATGTGGCTGAGGTCATGACCAAGTACAACACGTTGAAGATCGAAGTCATCGGACACGCGGATAGCCGCGCTTCTGAAGCCTACAACACCGATCTGAGCCGCAAGCGCGCAGAAGCTGCGATCAAGATTTTGAAAGATCGCTACGGTGTTGCCGAGAGCCGCTTCATCATGAAGTACGAAGGCGAGGCCGCACCGCTGTTCCGCGATGCACGCAGTGAACCTCAGCACACGGTTAACCGTCGTGTAGAGTTCAAGCCAGTAGCAGGCAACTGAGCCTGTTTAGCGCTTCAAAGAGGATTTTACTAAGGGAGAGCAGGAGTCTTGAATAAAGACTCCTGCTTTTTTTATGCTATCCTTCTTGGCACTATGGTGCGTTTCCTGGCAAAATCCGCAAGGAATACCAGGAGAACAGTCCCATACTCAACCGTTAGGACCCAAGCGGGAAGATGGAACTCCGGGGATGCAAAGGCCACATAGGTAAGTGGAACAAGGGCTGCCCATGCTCGGCCAAAAGAGTACGGAGTAAAGACGGACCAAGCCAGCATGGGCAAGAGGTACCAGGGGTGAACGGTCGTGGCCAATGCCTGGTGGACGATGGCAATCCAGAAAAGGGTTGCGAGATAGGGCTGTGCGCTTTTTGGTTTGCGGTACCAGCATATCCCGATGATGGTACAGGCAGCTAACAACCCTAAGCCAGGACCGATAAGCGCAATCTGGTTGTATCCGGAGAGTTGCCAGCCTAACCACTTTGCCGTGTGATAGACGCTGCCGTTAAATTCAAAGGTTCTAAAATAGAGGTCCATGCTGTCCAAAACATTGGCAGCAACTGCCGGCGACCAGTACGGGACAAACGAAGCAAACACAAAGGCCGCGCTCATACTCGCTACGGCCATCGAGCGTTTCCATCCGATCCAGCATGGAAGGGGCAGGAGCAGCAATACCGGATGAAGCTTGGTGCCGATTGCGGCCGCCAGCGCCAGACTGGCGGGAATCACCCAACCCTCGCGTTGAAACCAGGAACCCTTTCGCCCGAAATGGGCCGCAGCAATGCTCCAGCGATGAAAGCACCAGACTGCAAGCAGCGAAAAACAAATGGCCAGCCCCTCCAGGTGAATGTTACCGGCTGTTTCCATCAACGCCAATGGAGCAAGGGCGTAGACCAGCACCTTTTCTTTGCGTAGTGCAGGGAGGAGGCTGTACAACAGGCCAATGGTCAAACATTCCGCGGCAAAGAGGATGAGTCGAAGAACCAGAAGCATGCCTGGCAGGTTATCCGCTCCCCCCAACCAGACCGCCGCGGAAAAAACGGCTTGCGCCATGGGCGGGTAAATGGAAAAGTAGTCGGGCGAATTCATCTGCCCCAGCAAGTGCGGCGCAAAGGCAGGCATGGACGAAGGCAGCGCTTCATAGGGGTTCAGGCCGGCCTGTGAGAGCAAACCATCCCAGAGGTAACGAACCCAGTCATCGCTGAGCAGGGGCGGTACAGCCAGCCATAAGAGCCTGCAGAGCAATCCGATCCCGACGATCAACGCCAGCGAACGGCCTTTCCAGGACTGTCCCAGGGCCAGGAGCCAGCCTGCCGTGCTCAACCCAAAACCGACCAAGACGCGGGTAGTCTGCGCCCGATCCGGGCATTGCAGCAACACAATTACACCGGAAAGCAGCAGAAAAACGGCAAGTCCTTTCGCCCGGGGTCCGGAGAAAAACTGCGCATGAAAGGCACGTTTTGGAGGGGCAAAAAACGGCATGGGGTTCTGCCCATCCAGGCCCCTTTTAACTGGACTAGTTGGACTAGTTGGATTTGGAGCCCGGCACAATCCAGGCGTGGCGAACGGAAAAATAGAAAATCAACAGGAAACCAAAGGCAGACATCAGGTGGAAAGGCATCAAGCCATAGTCATTAAAATAGACGCCAATCACGACGCCACCCAAGAAATAGAAACCCATCAAGCCCTCTAGCCAGGTAACCCAACCAATCCGACCTGAAGTATATTTTTTGTTTTTCCAATTGTCAGCGCCAGCTACGATGGCAAATTTGGGCGTGCGAATAAAGGCAGAACGCTGTCCGATCCAGCCGCGAAAAACAGCCAGCGAATTGTGGAGCGACAGCCCCATGGCAACTGCGAGAAACAAAGGCAGGCGCGTCAAATAGCTGCGCCAGGCCTTGGGCTGGTCTTCGTGGCGGTACACCGCTGAAACGTAGTACGCATAAGCGATAGCCAAGGAACCGAACAGGAAGATGGAAGCGTACTTAAAATAGTCGAAAATCACCACTTCGTGTTTGACCCAAAGCAGCGGAATACTCAGCACTGCAGTCAGGAATACCCACAGGTAGTTGGTGTTGTTAAACAAGTGGGAAACCGCGTGAAACTTAATGCTCCAGGGGAGGTCAGCTTTGAGCACGCGGCCCAGCAACTTGCGCGCAGTTTCGGCACCCCCTTTGTTCCAGCGGTACTGTTGCGACTTTACAGCGCTCATTTCTGTCGGTAACTCTGCTGGCGAAATGACTCCTTCCAGGTAACAGAATTCCCATCCGCGCAACTGGGCGCGGTAGCTCAGGTCCATGTCTTCGGTCAGCGTATCGGCCTTCCAACCGCCGGCATCTTCAATGCAGGTTTTACGCCAGACACCCGCAGTACCGTTGAAGTTGATGAAGTACCCCGCAGCGTAGCGGCCAAGTTGTTCCACCGAAAAGTGCATGTCCAGGGCAAAGGCCTGCATGCGGGTCAGCAGTGAATAATCGCGGTTGAGGTGTTCCCAGCGGGTTTGCACGACCCCGATTTTTGGATCGTTAAACCACGGGATAGTTTTGCGCAAAAAGTCAGAAAGTGGCGTGAAATCGGCGTCAAAAATGGCGATGAACTCCCCTTTTGCAGAGGCCAGACCGAATTGCAGTGCTCCGGCTTTGTACCCGGTCCGATCCGTGCGGCAAATGTGCTCAATCAGAAAGCCCTCTCGTTTCAGTTCCGCAACCTTGGTAGCAGCCAGGTCTTTGGATTCATCCGTAGAATCGTCCAACACTTGAATTTCCAAACGGTCTTTGGGCCAATCCAGAGCAGAAATGCTTTCCAGCAAACGCTCGGTCACGTACAACTCATTGTACAGGGGAAGTTGGACCGTTACCATGGGCAATTCATGCGGTAGTTCCGGGGCCACTTGGGGGTTGCGGTCGCAGCGTCGGTGCCATTTCACGTATTGCAGGGCAAGGTGAAACTGCACCATGCAATAGATGAAAATAAAAGTCAGCGCAAGCGTGTAAACGATGATGATCAGCAGGCCACCGAGCATGGGTTCAGCGGTATTTGAGTATGGTGGTGATGATCTTGTAGCCGGCACCGACAGTGCCGCGCAACGTACCACTCACTTTGGAATGTCCGATTCGCGGACGGTAAGAAACAGGCACTTCCTGCCAGCGCAGCCCCTTTTTCAAGGCTTTGATCTGCATTTCCACGGTCCAACCGTAGTTGCGATCGATCATGCCAAGAGCCAGTAAAGAGTGGAAACGAATGGCCCGAAAGGGTCCAAGATCGGTAAAGCGGGTTCCAAAAAGCAGCAGGATAAGGTTAGTTGACAACCAGTTGCCAAAAAGCTGTTGGGGCATCATTGACCCACGCTTTCTTTTGCCCAACGTGCGGGAACCCAGCACAAAATCGGCCTCATCCCGGGCAATTGGCGCCACTAATTTAGACAATTCCTCAGGATAGTCGCTGTAATCTCCATCCAGGAACACGACGACATCGGGTTGGTCGCCGGATGGCTTAGCTTCCAGGTACGCCATGCCCTTCAAACAAGCGTTGCCGTAGCCCTTTTTCGGTTGATTCAACACCGTGGCACCATGGGCTTTGGCCTCCTGGCTGGTTTGGTCCGTTGAGCCGTTGTCGACCACGATGACTTCGCGCACCCATTCCTTCGGGATATCCCGCAACACCCTGCCAATGGATAGCGCCTCGTTAAAGGCGGGGATGATGACGTCTGTTTGCAAGGGATAGGATAGACCGCAAGCGAATTGCGGCCGGCAAAGATAATGCATGCGAATGGTTCCGTGTTCAGGACAACACCTGTATCTTATCTTTTGCCAGTACGATTGCCTGGATAGCAGACCGGTCCACGTCCGGGCCGTTTTCCAGGTTCAGAACGCCACGCGGGCACACGGCGGAGCATACCCCGCAACCCACGCAGGAAGACCGGACGATGTTTTGGCCGCGCTGAGCGTACCAGCGCACGTCAATACCCTGTTCGCAGTAAGTAGAGCAGTTTCCGCACGAAATGCACTGACCGCCGTTGGTGGTAATGCGGAACCGCGACTTAAAGCGCTGAACCATTCCCAGGTAGGCGGCCAACGGGCAGCCAAAGCGGCACCAAACCCTGTTGCCCATCAGCGGATAGAAGCCCGTTCCAACCACGCCAGCGAAAACCGAGCCTACCCCGAACCCATACCAGGCCTTTAAATCGACAGTTTTAAGCCCCAGAAAGTGGTCTGACCCGGTGAATTGGGTCGCGATGACCGCAGCTGTCATGAGTACCGCAAAAACCAGGACAGCGTGAATGCTGATCCGTTCCACCTGCCAGGCCTTTAGCGACTTGTCACTCAGGTGTCGAAATGGGTCGCCGGCAGTTTCCGCCAACCCGCCGCAACCGCAAACCCAGGAGCAATACCAGCGTTTTCCGTAGAAATAGGTGAGCAAGGGCACGCCCAAAACAATCAGGCCGATGCCCAGCGCAAACATAGCTTTTGCTATCCCGGGCATTACCTCGGCCCGAAGCATGGAATCTACATTATATTCATAGAAAAATGTGTAATCTAATGGCCAGATGTTTTTTAGATCCCGGGCCGGCAGTTGAAATCGCTGCAAAATGTTCGACAACAGGAAGGCAAATCCAATCTGGAAAAAGGTCACGGAGGCCGTTCGAACCAATTGATAGCGGGAATGCCGGTACTTAATGGCAAAGCGTACCCCCATAACCGCCACGGCAACCGTGTACAACCAACCGTAGAGGAACCACTGGCTGGAAGGCCCGCCTGTTAAGGCATAGCTCAACGGATCGGTTATAAGCGACCACTCTGCAATCCAGGCGGGGAACCAGTACAACACGATGTAAAAAGAGATGAGAAAGGCCCCAAGGATTATGCCGATCAGCCCGCGGCTGTTGAGGCCGTTGAACTGAATTCCGTTGTTTTTGATTCCAGCCGGCTCGGTGGTCTTGGGCAAAATGTGCATAAGACCACCCAAAATGACGAGCCCGAAGGTGAGCAAAAACGCCACGCCTGGTTGTGTTGCCGCCAGGCTCAAACTGGCCACACGCGTTGCTTGATAAGCCGCATAGGGACTCAGTTCCAAACCGCTAATGCCGGCGTTCAACCCTTTGGCCTTGGCGGCGAGTTGCGTTTGCAATTCCTGTGCGGACAGCGTTTTGCCGTCGTACCAACCCAACCAGGTTTGTGTTTTTTCAGCCTTCTCCGGGGTGCCAGCCTGTTTCATCAACGCCAATTCGGCTGTTAGGTCGAAAGGCTTATCAGCGTTGCGCGACACCATGCCTTCCACATCGGACGGACTGAGCCCAAAGCGGGCCTGGGCAGCCTCTGCCGATTGCTCGGATATCCCGCCAAGGGCCGACAGAAACGCTGACTTGCCGCGATACGTTGTCCCGACAAATGCCGGGTTTGCTGCTTCAATCAGTTCAAGCCGGTTTCCAAAGAGGCTGCTGGCCTGCTCTCGATTGAGCCGGTATGCGCTGCCCAGCGTGAGAAACAGCGCATAGCCAAAACCGGCCAGAAACAGGACCATGCCGGTTTGCCGCACGATCGAAAGCGCTCGGGATGCCACAGAAGTACTCATGCGGGTTTGATCAGGTTGAGCACGGCACGGAGGCCCTTGCGCTGTTTCAAGCGCAGGTTTTTGCCAGTTTGCCGGTTGTAGGTTTCCAGAATGTCGGGCTCCCAGGCCCGGTAAAATTCAGGGTCGAAATTGGCTGCGGCCAGATTTTCCAAAACATAGTCTATGTTTCGGCTGTCGCGCAGGAATCGGTCAAACACCAGGTGCCGGTAGCGAATGCCCAGACTATTAATGCCCAGAAACCGCCCGTCTGAGGCGCGGTAAACCAGGTGCACGGCTTGTTGGCCAGAAGTGTTTTCCCAGTACAGCGAGGCCTGATCGGGCAGGGGGGTGGGGGGGACGTCGCCGTAGGGATGCCATTCCAGGTCCAGAAACTTGGCGGAATTGAACCAGGGTCCGGGCGCGTATTCTTTGCGCTGGCCACAAAGCGTTTCTGCCAGGACCACGCCGTGCTCCCGCCCGGTGTACCAAACCTGTTCCACCGAACGACGCCCTGGCAGCGCCTCGCGGAACTCTGCGCAATCGCCCACCGCGTAGATATCAGGCCAATTGGTTTCGAAAGCTCGTGATACTAGCACACCGCGGTTGGTTTCAATGCCGCTTCCTTCCAAAAATCCGATGTTGGGCGCAACGCCCGCCGTTAAACCCACCAACTGGCAGGCAATGGTTTCTCCTTTGTCGGTGACTATGGCAGCCACCCGGCCGTTTGCCCCGGCCTGGATTTCCTTCAGCCCCGTTTCCAGCCGCAGGTCCAGCCCGTGCGAGCGAATGTATTGCGTTACCAACTCTGATTCCCGCACAGCCAGTGCGTTGTTCCAGTAGCTGCTTTCCCGCACAAGCACGGTCACGGAGATCTGCCGGCTCATCAGCATTTCCGCTAACTCAATGCCGATCAGCCCCCCCCCCACGATCACGGCGCGCTCCACGCTGGTCGCCGGGCGGCCGTTGCTCGCGTGGCTGCTGGCGCTGGCGCTGGTCGCCGGGCGGCCGTTGCTCGCGTGGCTTCTGGCGCTGGCGCCCGCGCCGCCGCCGCTGCCGCCGCCGTTGCCGCCGTTGCCGCTGCTGGCGCTGGCGCCGCCGCCGCTGCTGGCGCCGCCGCCCGCGCTGGCGCCGCCGTTGCCGCCTCCCCCCCCCGCAGCGCGGGTATTTTCCTCCAGCAATTCCAGGTCTTGGTAGGAGTACAAGCCCTGTACCCCCGGCAAATCCTGGCCTGGCCAACCGAAACGGTTGCTTATCGACCCGCTGGCGATAACCAGTTTGTCGTAAGCAAACTCTCGCCCATCTGAAGCTGTTAATTTTCCTGCGGCCGGGTCAACGCGGCTGATCCACGCGCGAACCAGGTCAATCCGGTTCTTGGCCCAAAAATGATCTTCGTAAGGTTTGATATGGTCGTAGGTCATATGCCCCATGTAGATGTACATGAGCGCCGTTCGCGAAAAGAAATGCTCCGTTTCGCCCGAAATAACCGTAATCCGGTGGTTGCTGCGCTTTCGGATGTGGCGTGCACAGGTTATGCCTGCAATGCCGTTTCCCAAGATCACGATGTGCATAGGCAGAAGTGTTCAGATCAATTTGCAAGGCCACAAGAAACCCTTCGCCGGAATTCTCGCACGGGCTGTAGCTGTCCGCGCCGCCAAACCCGCGCCGCCAAACCCGCGCCGCCAAACCCGCGCCGCCAAACCCGCGCCGCCAAACCCGC
>Ga0209490_10003846_pt1 | contig 13979 bp, 13 predicted proteins | sample MAT06_FD_187209 | JGI IMG/M metagenome (GOLD analysis project Ga0209490, IMG submission 187209) | Freshwater microbial communities from Lake Fryxell liftoff mats and glacier meltwater in Antarctica - MAT-06 (SPAdes) (version 2) | ecosystem: Environmental > Aquatic > Freshwater > Ice > Liftoff...
TGTGTCGGGTCAGCGAGTAGCTGGCAAACCGCTGCGTCGCGTGACGCTTCCACTACCCACCCAAACATGCGAGTTGGCTGAACATGGCAGAGATCGAGATCGGCATCCTCAGCCGCCAGTGCCTGGACCGCCGCATTCCCACCCCGCGTGGACTGCAAAGCGAGGTCGCTGCTTGGCAGGCCGACCGCAACGCGCAGCATCGAACCATCGAGTGGAAGTTCACGCGGCAGGATGCTGATCGAAAGCTCAGTCGGCATTGCGGCCTGCAGCGCCTGCTGCGCCGGCGCATCGACAAGGCGGGTCTTGGTGATGAGGATGCGGTCGGCAAAGCCCAGCTGTTCCTGCGCTTCAGGGTGTTCGCCGAGTTGCTGCGGTGCGGGCACGGCATCGACCAGGGTGACGATGGCGTCCAGCAGGTATTGCTGCCCGATAACTTCGTCGACGAAGAAGGCCTGCGCCACTGGCGACGGGTCGGCCACGCCGTAGCGCTGCAAGGTGGCCTGCAGCATTGTCTTGGCCCGCGCGTCGGCAGCGTTGTGGCTGTTGAAGCCTTCCCTTTGCGCTTCGCGCACTTCGGCCCAGAAAACCTGTGCCGACGGGCTGGGGTGGGCCCGCTCCGCCACGTTGGCCATCACCCGCGGCAGCACCAGGGTGCTGGCCAGCAACATCGCCAGCGCCGTGCGCGCATGGGCCGCCCAGGCCGAGACAGCCAGCGTCAGGCCCACCCACACCAATGCATAAGCCGCATAGGCCAACAGGGCCAGTGCGGCACGCACACCGCCGCCACTGGCCCAGAACATGCCCCCGGCCAGGGGCAGGCCGATGGCCGCAGTCACCGTAATCAGGGCCATGGCCTTGCCCAGCAGCAAGGGCCACCAGCGCCCGCCTTGCACCAGCTGCAAGCGCAAGGTGCCCGATTCACGCTCACGCGCCCACATGGCGTAGCCCGCCACCACGACCAAGAGCGGCAGCCCGAGTTGCAGCAACCACGCTGCAGGCGAGCCACCGAAGCGCCCGCCCCCGTGCTCTGCCGCGCGCAGCGTGGCGGGGTTCTGGTTGTGCGCCTCCATCAGCACGCCGCTGCCTACCGTGGCGCTGATGCCGGGCTCGAAGAAGGCCAGCGCACCCGCGGGTTTGAAGGCCACCTGCCCGAAGTGGGTCGCGTTGTGCGGGTTGTGCGCGCCCTGTGCCAGCCAGACCGCGCGGTCTTGCGCGCTGGCGGCTGCCACGTCGGCCTGCCAGCGCGGGTGGTCTTGCCGGCGCCGTTGCACCCTGCAAGGCATCCACCTCACCCGCGCCGACATGCAGGTCCATGGTGTCGAGTGCCTTGTTGGCGCTGAAGGACTTGCTCAGGTTCGTTCCTTCGATCACGGCGGATGTCCTAAGAACGGGGCTCGAACGTCAAGCCGAGTGGGCGATAGCGAGTGCAGTTGTCGGCAAGACCGCAGGCAAGACGGCAGGCAGGCGCGCCAGGATGCCCTCGCGCAGACGCTCCGGGCGCTTATCGCGGGCCATGAAGCCATCCACGCTGGCCTGGTGCAGTACGGCACAAGCCAGCACCTGCTCGGCCGATGCGTCGTCGGCACTCAGGTCACCGAAGAAGTAACTCATCTTGCCGGGCGCCTGCAAAGCCACTGTGCAGTCGCGACGGCAGCCGCTCATGCATTCCACGGGCCGGACAGGAAATGGGAGGTCGTCGCGCAAGGCGATATTTTCGATGGCCTCGAACAGATCGCGCCCGGGACGCGGCAAGTCGCGCGGCCTGTCGGCGGAGCAGCAGAGCACACAGACCAACACTTCCGTCGTCATACGCGGGGCTCCCACTGGAAGTTGAAGGGCGGGTTCAGCACCAGCACCAAGCGCGTGACGCCCAGACCTGCAATGCGAGGCGAGCGGTGCACGATGCCGGTCTCGTGGGCAACCCCGGTCCAGCCACAGCCCTTGAACAAGGCCACGTCGAAAGGCGCCAGCTGTTCGCTGCCGGCCATGTTCTCGTCGGGCTGCGCAATCGCGGCGGCACCTTGAGCAGGCTGCAACCACTCTGTGCCAGGGCCGCGGTAGGTGGTGATCAAGCGCAGCGGCACAGAGTCACGGTGCCAGCGCCGGCAGGCATCGTTGGTGATGGCATCCAGCCGCAGGCGCACGCTGGCGCAGCCGACGATGTCCGCGAAGTGTCCAACCAGCAAGTTGATGTCGTGCAACAAGGCCTGCTGCATGGCGCCGCGCGGCGTGCCACTGGCATCAAAGGCCGCCTGCAACCGCGCCAAAGTGTCGGCGGGCTGCAGCTCCAGTTGGCACAAGGGCAGCTGAGCCTCGGGCAAGGTGGCCAACCGGTGGCACAAGGCGAGCGCGCTGGCATTTGCGTTTTGATTTTCGCTGGCCCTTGCACCGCGCCGCCAGAGCGCCAACTCGACACCTGCTTGCCGGATGCCCGACAGCGCACCCGGGCCATCACCCGCCCAAACGGGACACAGCGCCTGCTCGGCAGAGTAGCGGTCCGCAAAGTGCGGAGGGTGGTGCATGAGTGACGCTCCTTCAAGTGGCGGCTTCGTTTGAGGCCTGCCGCACAGCGTCGATCTTAGTGATAATGCGTTTGCACTAGCATCCACAACGGAGAATTTATCCATGACTGCCCCATCTCGCGCCCGCGCGCTCAGCTTTGCAATGACTTTGATGTTGGCCACGTGGGCGCCCGCCGCCATGGCCCAGGTCACCTACGTGTTGCGTGACCTGGGCACCCTGGGTGGCACATCGAGCTTCGCGCGGGATATCAACAACCTGGGCCAGGTGACAGGCAATGCGCAGACCGTCACCGGCCAGCCTGCACCTCGGCTGAACACCTTCTTGTGGGACGAACCGGGCCCGATGGTCAACCTGGGCGTGCTGCCCGGCAGCAACAACTTCAGCCGCGGTTACGCCATCAATGATTTTGGTGTGGTGGTGGGCGAATCCGACAACAACACCTCGCGCGCATTTGTCTATGCCAACGGCACCCTGACGGGTTTGACCCGCCTGGCCGGCGACAACGACCGGGGTGTTGCCCATGACATCAACAACAACGGCGTGATCGTCGGCATCTCCTCGAATGGCGTGGCTTCCCGGCCCACGCGCTGGGTCAACGGTGTAGCCAGCGACCTGGGTTCGGTGGACGGCTTGAGCACCACCACAGGCCGCGCGTGGGGCTTGAACGAAGCCGGTCAGGCGGTAGGCAACAGCCGTCGCGACACGGTCGGTACGGTGACGCAAGCCACGTTCTGGAGCGGCACAGGAGCGCCGCTGAACCTGGGCTCGCTGCTGCCCGATTCATTCAGTGATGCCTTTGCCATCAACGCCGCTGGCACCATCGCCGGTGTGGCCGTGGCAGGCAACACCAGCAGCGGTACCAACATCCGCCAGGCCGTGCGCTGGACCTTCAGTGGCAGTACTTATGCCCTGGAAGCATTGGGTTCGATGGGACGCACTTTCAGCGAAGCCAAAGCGATTAACGACGCAGGCCAGATCGTTGGCTTCGTCACCAACATCAGCGGCTCGCCGCAGCGTGCGTTCCTCTATCAGGCGGGCGCGATGGTGGACCTGAATACTTTCATCGACGTCGCCAGTGGCTTCACGCTGGCAACAGCTGAGGGCATCAACGACCGTGGCGACATCGTGGGCTGGGGCATGGTGGATGGCCAGAACCGTGCTTACATGCTTCAAGCCGTGCCGGAGCCATCGAGCGCAGCTCTGCTGCTGGCCGGCCTGCTGGGCGCGGGGCTCTGGAGCGCGCGCAAGCGCAAAGCGGGCTGAGGGCAAACGAGATTTCTAACCTGCCGGTTTCAGGGCCCGCTGGGACTGGCGCAGTACCTGCTCGACAGAGCAGCGGTCTGCAAACTGCGCAGGCTTGTGCATCGGCCGCGCTCCTTCAGGGCGCGGTTTCGCTCTGGGGCGCGGCTACCGTACCGCGCAGCCACTGCTTGCCGGGCTGCACGGCGTAGCTCAGCTCGGCCACCGGTTCGCCACCCAACAAGTGCTGCTCGACGATGCGCTCGACAGCGGCCTCGTCGACGCCGCCATACCAGGTGCCGTCGGGCCAGACCTGCATCACCGGGCCCAGGCCGCAGGGGCCCAGGCAGGTGGTCTTGCAGGTCATCACGCCTGACCCGTCGGTGCGCAGGCTGCGCCCCTTCTGGATGTTGCGCAGGTGGCCCCAGACCACGGCAGCGCCAGCATCGGTGCAGGGGCCGCCGGCGCATACCAGCACACGGTGGCGCTGTGCCGGCACGGTGGCGCCCTCGGCGTCGGGCACACGCGTGCTGTCCGCAGGGGTGGCGGCCTGGCCCTGCCGCGCCATCTCGTCAAGCAGGGTGTCGATAGCAGCCACGCCGGCCGGGGCCGGGGCGATTCGCACCACCGGCCAGGCGCTGTTGCCGCCGCCGCCGCTGTCATCGCCGCTGTCATCGCCGCTGCCACCGCCGCTGCCGCGGGTATTACTTCGCTCGCGCCGCCAGCGCTTGATCACACGCTGAAGGCTGAGCGCCAGGCCCGGCTCCATCGGCAGCAAGAGCGGCAGCAGCACGACCTCGGCAACACCCTCGTCGGCCAGTTGGTGCAACACCGTGCGCAGCGCGGGCGTGCCCTGTTCGGTGTAGGCATAGAGCACGCGGGAGTCTGGCTGGCGTTGGCGCAGACGTTCGCACAGCGTCTCAAGCTCTCGGTCGGCTGCGGCGGTGATCGACGAGCGCGCTGCAACCAATAACGCCCTGCCATAACGGTGGGGTTCAGACATGAACGGTGTTTTCCTGCAAGGCTTTTAACGGGGCAACGAATGGCAGACCCTCGTGTTCGGCCACCAGGGCCTCCACGCCGTAGGCCTGGCGAAGGTGTTCGGGTGTCAGCACCCCGGGCCAGGGGCCCTGCGCCAGGGTGCGGCCACCGGCCAGCAGCAGCAGCCGGTCGCAAAAGCGCGCGGCCAGGGCCAGGTCGTGCATGACGACGACCGCGCCGACACCGTCGTCGTGCGCCAGTGCACGAATGCGCTGCAGCGTGGCGAGCTGGTGGCGCAGGTCGAGGTCGCTGGTCGGTTCGTCGAAAAGCAGCAGCCGCGCCTGCTGCGCCAACGCGCGTGCAATCAGCACACGCTGGCGTTCACCGCCGGACAGCTCTGCCACCGGGCGCAACGCGAGTGCGCCAAGTTGCAAGGCGTGCAGGCTCGCCGCGACGACACGCTCGTCGTGGTCAGCGCCCGGCGTGCCGCGGTGCGGCAGGCGCCCCAGCGCGACGGCTTCGATCACCGTCATGCCCATGGCCGCGCCCTTGGGCTGCGGCACCCAGGCCATGCGCCGAGCCAGCGCCGGGCCGTCGTGGTCTTCGATGCCGCGGCCGTCGACCAGCACACGCCCGCTGCTGCGCCGCTGCAGGCCGAGCAGGCAACGCAGCAATGTGCTCTTGCCAGCGCCATTGGCGCCGATCAACCCCAGCACTTCGCCTGCTGTCACCGTCAACTCGATACCTTCCAGCACCGTGCGGCCGCCGAGTCGGCACGACAGGTCTTGCACTTGCAGCAGTGGCGCGGCGTTCATGCGCCGATCTCGTGTCGCCGCGTCAGCAGCAGGTGCAGGAACAGCGGCACGCCGATGAAGGCCACGACGATGCCCACCGGCACCACCACCGGCGCGAAAGCCAGCCGGCCGATCAGGTCGGCCGCCAACACCAGCAACGCGCCTGCCACGGCCGAGAACGGCAGCAACCAGCGGTGGTCGCCGCCAATCAGCAGCCGCGCAATGTGCGGCGCCACCAAGCCGACGAAGCCGATGACGCCGGTGAAGCTGACGATGGCCGCCGCGCTGAACACCGCCGCCAGCGTGACCGAGATGCGCACTCGCGTGACGGCGAAACCCAGCGCACGCGCCACCTCGTCACCACCACCGGCCAGCGCATTCAGCGCCGGTGCTTGCGCCAGGATCACCGGCAGCACCAGCAGCCAGGCAGACCCGGCCACGGCCACTTCCGTCCAGGTGCGGCCGTTGAGCGAGCCGAAGGTCCAGTGCACGATGGCGGCCAGCTGCTGTTCGCTGGCGATGAACTGCACGCTGGCCGTCAATGCCGCGAACAGGTAGGTCAGGCCGACCCCTGCCAGCACCAGCACCACCGGGCTGACGCTGCGCACCGAAGCCAGGCCCAGCACCACCGCCGCGCAGACCATGGCCGAGGCAAAGGCCGCCAGTACCGTGATGACCGGGCCCCAGCCCGGCACCATGGCCGCGCCGTAGAGGATGGCCAGTGCGGCGCCAAATGCGGCTGCCGGTGATACGCCCAACGTGTAGGGGCTGACCAAGGGGTTGCGTGTGATGCCCTGCAAGGCGACGCCGGCCATCGCCAGGCCTGCCCCGCACACCAGCGCCATGGCGGTACGCGGCAGCCTCAGTTGCGTCAGCACATGCCATTCGATGTCGCTCAGGTTGCCCGGCTGCGCCAGTTGCGTCAGCCGCGTCAGCGTCAGCGAGCCGCTGCCCAGACCCAGCGACAGCAGCACCACGAAAGCCAGCAGACTGACTGCGGCCAGCAGCAGCCCGATGCGCCGCCGCCGCCGCGCCAGCAACTGCTGGCGCAGGCTGTTGGCCGATGCAGTCTCAGCGGCCCGCGGAACTGCAACGACCAGGCTGGCGGTCATATTCATGCTCCGAGATCAGGCCCCGAGATCAGGCCCGCAGCTCGGCCAGCGACCAGGCATAGCCACGCTGCACGCGCATACCTTGCCAGCGCTGCAGCCATTCGTCCATGGCCTGCTTCGGATCGAGCCCGCGCATGCGCTGGGGATGCAGCCACTGCGCCAGTTGCAGCGCGCCGGTGATCTTCGAGCAGCCACCGGCCAGGTAGTAGCTCAGGTGGTACAGGCGCTGGGCGCGCACCGCCGGCAGCAGTGCCAGCGCCGGGCGCTGGGCCATGCGTTGCAACACCTCGAGCGCAAATTCGCGTGGGTGCGGCTCGTACTGGCCGGGCTGCAGCTTGACCAGCACGTCAGGCCTGCGCGTCAGCACCTCTTCGGGGTCGACGAAAAAGTTGTTGACGCTGCCGCGCGTGGTGCTCTCGTCGCCCAGGCGAACATCGCCGAACAGGTTGCGGCCGCCAGCGGCTTCGATCATGTCGTGCCAGCCCGAACCCGGCAGCACGCTGCGCCAGTCGCCCACCTCTTCGAAGTACACCTTTGGCCGGTCGGCCACCGGAACGCCCGCCACACGTTCGCCCAGCCGCTGGCGCCAGCCGCGGAACCAGGCATTCAGCGCCTCGGCGCGTTTCGGATGGCCAAACAAACGGCCCAGCAGTTCGACGTTGAACTCGTGCTTCAAATAATCCCAGGCCGTGACCACGACCACCGCGATGCCCAGCGGCGCCAGCGGCGTCGCGGCGCGAGCCCAGTCGCTGTTGCGCGGCATCAGCACGGCGTCGGGCCGCATGGCGACGATGGCCTCGTAGTTCGGCGCCATGCCGCTGCTGCCAGCAAACATGGCGGCGGTGACGCTGGGCCAATAGCGTGCATGGCGTGCTTGGCGGGCGACGTCGATGTCGGTGCCCACCACCGCGTCCATCGCCCCCAACGCACGAACGAATTCGGTCGTGTAGCGATTGAAGACCACGACGCGGCGCAGGGGCAGGCTCAACGCAACACGGCGGCCGGCGTCGTCAACGACCTCGGTCTGGGTGCCCGGCTGAGCCCAGGCTGGCAGCAGTGCCGCGCCGCCCCAGGCCGCAGCGCCCTTCAGCACGCTGCGCCGGTGTTCAGAACGCAGATGGCTAAAACGCAGACACACCCGACACCGCCACCGAACGCGGCCGCCCCAGGATCCACTGCGTCGTCGAGCCCTGCGTGCCGTAGACCTTGTCCGACAGGTTCTCCAACCGCGCGTCCAGAAGCAGCGCCGGGCTGGCCTGCCAGGCCAGGCCGGCGTCCCAACGCGTGTAGGCCGGCATCCAGGCGGTGTTGAAGTTATTGGTATAGCGCCGGCCCACATGCTGCATCACCACCCGGGCTTGCCAGTCATCGCCGAAGCGACGCGCAACGATCAGGTTGGCGGCACGCCGGTGCACCGTGACAGGCGTGAACCCGGCCAACTGCCGCGTGACTGTGCCCTCGCGGCTCAAGAAGTCGTCAAAGCGCGGGTCCAGCACCGTGCCGTTGGCGTTGACGCGCCACGGGCCCCAGCGCAGCCCTAGCGCGAATTCAACGCCGCTCGAGGACTGCTGGCCGACCTGCACGGTCAGCGAGCGGTTGGCCAGGCTGGGCGTGAGCAGCTGGCGCTCGGTGATGTCGAAAAGCGCCAGCGTCCACTCCAGCTCAAGCGCGCCCAGTTGGTGCTGGGCCTTGCTGCCGACTTCGACCTGGCGGCCGGGCGACAACTCGAAACCCTGCTGGGCCGCGCCCACACTGGCCAGTGAGGCCACCGGGTCGGTGGCCGCTGCCGTCTGCGCATACACCGACCAAGTCGCCGTTGGCTTCCACACCGCGCCAACATGTCAGCCCACACCTTCGTGGTCGGCGAATGTGAGGCTGGGGGTGGCCAGGCCGTCGCGGCGGTTGCGGTGGCGGTCGTGGCGCAGCCCCAGGTTCAGGCTCCAGGCCGGGCCGAAACTCAGCCGTGCCTCACCAAAGGCCCCAGTCTGCATCAGCCGCATGACGTACTCGCGGCGCGACTCACCGCGGTAGAAGTCCAGGTACACGCCCAGATTCGGGTTCAGCGCATCGACCAGCGATGTACCCGCGAGCACGTTGTCTTCGCGGTCGTAGTGCATGCGACTGAGGTCGACGCCGCCCAGCAACTGCAGCGCCACAGCGCCGACTTGCGTGTCCCAGCGCAGCCAGCCCTGCTGTCCGTATTGCCGCTGCGGGGCCACGGCGATGTCGCGGAAGTTCGTGCGTCGCACCTGCGCCGGCACGGTGGCGGTGGCCGGCAGGTAGGTGAAGGTGAAGGTGTCGCGGTAGGCGCGGTCGTGGTCGATACGGTAGACCGTGCTGGCCAGCGCCAGGTTGGGACGCAGCTGCCATTCCAGGGCCAGTGTCAGCCACTGATCCTCGAAGTAATGCCGGTTGTCCAGCACGTTGTAGTTCACGCGTCGCGTACCGGGCGCCGGGGAACCCTGGAACACTGGCGTGCCCAGATAGTGCTGCGGGTGCTGTTCGCCGTAGTCCCACGCTGCGGTCAGGCGCAGCCGTTCGCTGGCGTCCCAGCGCAGGGCTGCACTCAGCGCCACGGTGTCGGACTCGCCGCGGTCGACCCACCCGTCGCTGCTGCGGTGGCTGGCGTCGACCCGAAAGCCGAGACCGAGAGCCAGTGGCCCGCTCAGGCTGGCGGCCTGGTGCAGTGACTTGAAAGACCCGGCAGCCAGGGCCGCGCGGCCCTCCAGCCGGGTAAGTGACGGCGCCAGCGGCACCACATTGACGGCACCGCCAACGGCACCGGCGCCGTACAGCACCGAAGCCGGGCCCGACAGCGTCTCGATGCGCTCCATATTCCAGGGGTCGAACGGAAAACTCACGACGCCGCCGGCGTTGGAAATTTCCAGCCCGCGGTAAAGCTGCTTGACCGAGTTCTGGCCCGAGAAGCCGCGCGACGACAGCAGGTTGCCGCCGTTGCCCGGGTTGGGGGCCGAGCTGATGCCGGGCGCCAGCGTCTTGACGTCGATCAGGCTGGACAGGCCCAGCTCGCGCACGCGCTCGCCGTCGATTACCGACACGCTGGCGGCGGTGTCCAGAGGCGTCAGCCCCAGTCGGCTGCCGGCCGTGGACGGCTGCGTCAGTGCGGTGCCCTGCGTGCGCTGGCCGGTGATTTCGACTCGCTCCGGCGCGGTCTGCGCAAAGGCGTTGCCGCAGCCCATAGTGAAGACTGCAAAGCCTGCGAATTTCGCCGTCAACCCATCGCCCAACCTCATGGACGCGCGCCCACCACGCACTGCGCCAGCCCGGCCAGCAATACATCCTTGGGCATGTCGCGGCCGATGAACACCATCTTCGAATCGCGCTTCTCGCCCGGCTTCCAGGCCGTGCCCAGGTCGCTGCCCATCAGCATGTGCACACCCTGGATGACGACGCGCCGGTCCTGGCCCTTGACGCTGAGCACGCCCTTGTAGCGCATCAGTTTGGCACCGTAGACCTGGATCACGCCGTTGAGGAAGTCTTCGGTGCGGTCCAGGTCCAGAGGCTTTTCAGCGCGAAAGACGAACGAGGTGACATCGTCGTCGTGCTCGTGGCTGACATCGGTCAGGAAGTCGGGCTCGATCTCGAGAATGGCGTTGAGGTTGAAGCCGCGGATGTCCAGCAGGTCGTCGATGCTGGCCACGCCGTTGCGCGCCTCGCCGATCTTGGCGCGTGGGTTCATCTGCACCACGCGCTGGCGCAGCGCCTTCAGCTCCTCGGCGCTGGCCAGGTCACTCTTGGTGATCAGGATGCGGTCTGCAAAGGCGACTTGCTCCTGCGCTTCATGGTGTTCGTCGAACTGCGCATCGGCGTGCACGGCATCGACCATGGTGACGATGGCGTCCAGCAAGTATTTCTGGCTGATTTCTTCCTCGACGAAGAAGGTCTGCGCCACCGGCGCGGGGTCAGCCAGGCCGGTGGTCTCTATGACAACACGGTCAAAGTGCAGGGTGCCAGCATCTTTCTTCGCGGCCAGCTCACCCAGGATGCGCACCAGGTCGCCGCGCACGGTGCAGCAAATGCAGCCGTTGTTCATCTCGATGATCTGCTCGTCGCGGTCTTGCACCAGCAGTTCGTTGTCGATGCCGGCTTCGCCGAATTCGTTCTCGATGACAGCAATGCGGTGACCGTGTTGCTCTTGCAGGATGCGGTTGAGCAGCGTGGTCTTGCCGCTGCCGAGAAAGCCGGTGAGGATGGTGACGGGAATTTGGCTCATGGTGGGGTCTTCAGCTTGTCCAGGTGGATGGGGCTCAGGCCACGGCGGTCTGGGCTTGTTCGAACCAAGCCAGCACGCTGCGCGCGTGGGCTTGGCCATAAAGCGACGCAAAGCGGCGTGTCTCGTCGTTGGCCGGGTCGCGCAGCACTGACAGCCGTGCCCCGATGAAGATCGGCTCCAGCGGGCTGCCGCACTCCACCTCGATGCAGTGGCGCCACTGCGCGTGGGTTTGTGGGATGACGGGGGTTTTCATGCTGCGGCGTGCCTGGACTTGAACGGCATGTCATTCAGCGGCGAACGGTCGCCGGTGCTCAGCGGCGCCATCACCTTGAATGCGTCGCCCGCATGGACCAACCCCTCAATCAACGTCACGGCAAACTGCTGAGCAGCCGCAGCAGCACACAAGGTCGGCAAAGCGAGCGGTAAGGAAAGCGCGGTGACGACTCGCTTAGGACGGCATTGAATAGAAGACATCGGTGCTTTCTCACTCGGCTTCATGATTGTTTCTACTCAGTTGGCAGGGCTAAAAAGATCGACAAGCTGCCCATCGCCGCTGCCTCGCTGGTGGGACGGCGGGAGTCGGCGGAAGGAAATGGCGCCACTGCGCGCAGCGTGCTCAGCCCCGGGTGGGGCACCTGCACCGTGACCACGCCTTCGTGGTCGGCCACTTCGGCTTTTGCACTGCGGCCAGCGGCGTTTTCGACCCACACGTAAGCGCCGGCTGCTGGCTGGCTATTCAGAAGAATGCGTACCCTTGCCGGCCCACCGGCGTGTGCTGGCAAGCCATTCAGTAAGGGTGTGATCTGCAAACCGATGCCCGCTGCAGGCATCGTCCGGTTGAAGCCAGGTTGCATTGATGGCGTGGCAGCAGCCCACCACGGCAGCCAAGCCCCACAGATCAGCATCGCCATCACGCGCAAGCTCGAGGTCTTGTTGCTGCACCGCATGTTGCGGGCTTCATCGGATGGTGTTGGATTCATGCCGCGACTGCCTCACCGGCGCGCTGCCACTGCGGGGACGGGTCCGGCAGCCCAGCCCAACCCTTCAAGCCGCGCTCGCCCTTGCGCGATTCGGTGTGGTTCAAGTGCATCGCCTTCCAGGCTTGCTCGACGGCGGCGCGGTCCATGTTTCGCCCGATGAACACGACTTCGTTGAGTCGGTCGCCATAGGGCTCTTTCCAGCGGGCGTCGATGTTCTGGCGCTCGGGCGTGCCTATGGCGGGCCAGCGTTCGCGCGGCGCGGCGGCCCACCAGCGGCCTACGGGCTCGTGCGTGGCGGTGTTGCCTGCGCGTGAGTAGTTCACCACCCAGTCGGGCCGGCTGGCCAGCCAGACGTAGCCCTTGGCACGGATCAGGCCCGGTAGCGGCAGATCCATGAAGGTGGAGAAGCGCCATGGGTGCAGCGGCAGGTGGCTGCGCAACACAAAGCTGCTGATGCCGTAAGCCTCGGTCTCGGGCGTGTGCTTGCCTTCGAGTTCGCGCGCCCAGCCGGGCATGGCGCTGGCACGTTCCAGGTTGAACAGGCCCGTGCCGAGCACAGCCTTCAGCGGTATCTGGCCGTGGTCGGCAAACACGACCTGTGCCGTCGGGTTCAAAGCCTTCACCACGGCCGTGACTTCGTCGCGCCGCGCTGCATCCACCTTGTCGATCTTGTTGACCACCACGACGTCGGCAAACTCGATCTGTTCGGTCAGCAACGCGGCCAGACTGCGGTTGTCTTCATCACCGGCGACCTCGCCGCGCTGGCTGAGCAGGTCGGTGCTGCTGTGGTCGGCCAGCAGGTTGAAAGCGTCCACAACGGTCACCATGGTGTCGATGCGGGCGACGTCGTTCAGCGAGTCGCCTTCCTCGCTCGTGAAGTCGAAGGTGGCAGCCACGGGCAGGGGTTCACCAATGCCGGTGGATTCAATCAACAGGTAGTCGAAGCGCCCTTCTGCAGCCAGACGCTTGACCTCCAGCAGCAAGTCTTCGCGCAGCGTGCAGCAAATGCAGCCGTTGCTCATCTCCACCAGTTTCTCGTCAGTGCGCGACAGCGCCGCACCCGCGTTGTCAGCGCTGCGTTCGACCATCTGCGCGTCGACATTCACATCGCTCATGTCGTTGACGATCACCGCCACCCGCAGGCCTTCGCGGTTGGCCAGGATGTGGTTGAGCAGCGTGGTCTTGCCGGCGCCAAGGAAGCCGGAAAGAACGGTGACGGGCAATCGTGATGGGCGCATGTCGGTGGGGCTCGGTGCGGGGGGGTCAGAGACACTTCTTGATCGTACTGGTAATGCATTATCATCTGAAGTCTTCCGATTCCGGTAACCTCCATGCATGGAACGCAACACCCGCCAACGCAGCGCCATCCGAGATGCCATCGCCCAGGCCGAGCGCCCGCTGCTGCCACAGGAAGTGCTGGACGCCGCGCAGCAAGCCGTGCCGGGGCTGGGCATTGCCACCGTCTACCGCAACCTCAAGGCGCTGGTGGAGGAAGGCGAGCTTCAGCCGGTGAACCTGCCCGGCGAGAACCCACGCTTCGAGCTTGTCGGGCATCAGCACCACCATCACTTCCAGTGCCGGCAGTGCGAGCGCGTGTTCGACGTGCATGCCTGCCCCGGCGACCTGTCGGGCATGGCGCCGCAGGGCTTCACGGTCGAGGATCACGACCTCACGCTGTATGGCCGCTGCAAGGACTGTGCGCCGCCGGCTCCTCAACGCCCACGCGGCCAGGCGGCCAAGCAACGCAAAGCCAATCCGAAGACGCACGGGCACGCACACCGGCACGGCGAATGACGGTGTGCAACACACCATGTTGACGGCGGGTGCCGCGTGGCGTCTGATCTGGGCGACTGTGGTGGTGGCAGTGATGTGGCTGGCGGTGGTTTGGGCACTGGCATGACATCGCCCGTGGCCGTGGCCCTGGACGTGCCGGTGGACGTGACCGCGTCCAGTACGAACCTTGCCATCAGCCTGCGCGATTTGACGGTGTCCTACCGCGGCCACCCCGCCGTGCACCATCTCAGCGGGGCGTTCCGCGCCGGCACGCTGACGGCGGTGGTGGGGCCCAACGGTGCAGGCAAGAGCAGCCTGCTGGGTGCCCTGGGCGGCACCATCC
>Ga0209490_10003851_pt1 | contig 13971 bp, 12 predicted proteins | sample MAT06_FD_187209 | JGI IMG/M metagenome (GOLD analysis project Ga0209490, IMG submission 187209) | Freshwater microbial communities from Lake Fryxell liftoff mats and glacier meltwater in Antarctica - MAT-06 (SPAdes) (version 2) | ecosystem: Environmental > Aquatic > Freshwater > Ice > Liftoff...
TGCCGCTGTAACCCAGGGCGAACCCTACACCCTAGGAGCAGGCGATCGGGTTCGGGTTGATATTTTCCGCGTCCCTCAGTACAGCGGCGAAACCCAGGTTTTGGCAGATGGTACCCTCAACTTGCCCATGGCTGGAAGCATTTCTGTCGATGGCATGACTGTTGATCAAGCTACTGCGGCGATCGCGGCAGGCTATAGCCGCTTTCTCCGTCGCCCCCTCATTACCCTCAGCCTACTCAGCCGTCGTCCCCTCGAAATTGGTGTGGCAGGCGAAGTGAGCCGACCCGGAGCCTACAGCGTTAACGTTGACGGTGGAGAATTTCCCACTGTTAATCAACTGCTCCAAACCGCAGGAGGCACCACCCTAAGCGCCGACGTGCGCCAAGTCGAAATCCGTCGTCCGCAGCGCGATGGTACCGAGCAGGTCATTAATGTTGACCTGATGCAGCTCTTGCAGACAGGGGATCTCAAGTATGACCTTGCCCTCAAAGATGGCGATACCATTTTTGTCCCCGCAACCCAGACTCTTAACGTCGCTGAGTCGGGTCTGCTATCCGATGCCAGTTTTGCCGCCAATAATTCCCAGCCCATCAACATCTCTGTTGCGGGTGAAGTCTTTCGTCCGGGGCCCTACACGGTCACGGGTTCTGCCCGGACTGGAGAGGCGGGTGTTCCGGGGAGCGGCGGTGGGGGCGGCTTGCCCACAGTGACTCGTGCCATTCAGGTGGCAGGCGGCATTAAGCCAACGGCAAATATTCGAGAAATTCTGATTCGTAGACCTACGCGATCGGGCACTCCCCAAGAATTTAAAGTGAATCTTTGGGATCTTTTGAAAACGGGGGATGCCAACCAAGACCCAATTTTGCAAGAAGGCGATTCAATTGTGGTGACCCAGGTTGCAGCCCTCAATCTGGCTGAGGCATCGGCATTGGCAACTACCAGTTTCTCCCCCGACTCTATCAAAATCAACGTGGTGGGCGAAGTGGCGCGACCTGGTACGTTTGAGCTGCCGCCCAATACGCCCCTCAACCAGGCAATTTTGGCGGCGGGTGGATTCAACAATCGGGCGCGTCGCGCATCGGTCAATTTGGTGCGGCTGAATGAAGATGGTTCGGTGTCGCGGGACGAAATTCCGGTTGATTTTACCCAAGGCATTGCTGATGGTAAAAATCCGTCGTTGCGCAATAACGATGTGGTGGTGGTGGGGCGATCGGGATTAGCCGCAACTTCCGATACGTTGGGACAGGTTTTAGCTCCTTTAGGAAACGTCTTTTCAATTTTTCAATTTCCGTTTAATTTCCTCCGTATTTTCCAGTGAGCCGCTGGACTGCCTCTAGAAAATAGATCTGTTTGAAAGATAGAGCTATTGGGAAGACAGGGCTATTGGGAAGACAGGGCTGTTTAGAAGATAGGGCTGTTTAGAAGATAAAAGTAAGCAGGGTAAAAGATGAAAACACCATCCTATAGTCAACCAATTGCTTTGATGAATGGCGGCAGTCAGCCGCAAGCCGACGAGAGCGGATTAGACCTGGGACAGGTTTTAGGCGCACTCCGACGACGGGCAATTTTAGTAATAGGTATTACGGCGGCAGTCATGGTGGCGGCAGGATTGAAGGGAACTTTAGACGTTCCTAGCTACCAGGCACAGTTTGAGCTGTTAATTCAACCCAACACAGCAGAATCGGATGTAATTTCTTCGTTGCCAGAAGCCCTGACGGGGCGGCAGTCCCAGGCTCAAGGGGTCACTCCAGATTTACTCAAAATTCTAGGTAGCCCGAAGATATTGCTGCCCGTAGTGAAACGATTTAAAGCACAATATCCCGATGTCTGTGCTGAGTTCTCGGCTCCCAGTTCATTGATTCCCTTGGGTGAAAGCCCTAACGATAGCTGCTACAAATTCATTACTAGCAGCCTTGGCGTGGAGGTGGTGGGGAAGGATTCCAACATTATTCAGGTAAAGTATCAAGGATTAAAACCGCAGCAGGTTAAATCTTTTTTAGATCTCACAGCCAAAGCCTATTTAGACTACAGCCTTCAGTCGCGGCAGCTAGCAATTCGTAAGGGCATTGAGTTTGTGGAGGGCAAGTTGCCCGATTTGCAGGGGCAGGTTCAATCGTTGCAAGGAGAACTCCAAGCGCTCCGGCAGGGTAACGATATTCTTGACCCTGAAGCCAAAGGGTCGCAGCTTTCGGGTCAGGTGGGCAACTTTAAACAACAACAGCTTGAAACGCAGGTGCAGCTTGAACAGGCGGCGGCATTGTCAGGCGATTTGCAGGGGCAGTTGGCGGAGCGATCGCCCGAAGTTGCAGCTTCTTCAGCCTTAAGCGAAAATCCTCGTTATCAATCGTTGCTCACCCGCATGATTGAACTCGATAGCAAAATTGCTGAAGCTACCACGGTTTACACCGAAGAAACCCCTGACCTGCAAGTTCTACGGGAAGAACGCAACAATTTGGTGTCGTTGTTGCAGCGGGAAAGCCAGCAGGTGCAGCGCGAGGTGGCAGGGAAAATTCGAGAGTTACAGGTGCGCGATCGCTCTTTAACCACCAAGCTGGGGTCTTTAAACTCTGAAGTGAGGCAGTTGGCAGGCGTTTCTCGGTCTTTCACCGATGTGCAACGAGAACTCCAAATTGCGACCGAAGCCTTAAACCAGCTTTTAGCCAAGCGTCAAGCCCAAGAAATTGATATTGCCCAACGCGAAATTCCCTGGGAACTCATTACCCCCACAACTTCGCCCCAACCTTTTGCCAGCAGCATGACCCGAAATCTTGCCCTGGGTGCCATCTTAGGATTGTTGCTAGGTACCGGAGCGGCGCTGGTCATGAACCGATTAGCGGATGTGATTTATACCACTGACGAACTCAAGCGTTTAATTAAATTACCGTTGCTGGGGATCATCCCTCGCAACGATGCTTTGCGTAACGTTGCGCCTATCATCAACTTAACGCCTGTGCTTCAGCCTGTAGGAGCCAGCAATGTGCGCGAGTTCAACGGGGGCAAAAATAACAGTAAAGTTCGCCGCCAGTATTACGAAGCCGATCCCTTTGCCGAATCTTTCCGATCGCTCTATGCCAATATTCGGCTACTGAATACTGACGTACCAGTTCAGTCCTTGGTCGTGAGTTCTGCCATGCCGGGAGAGGGCAAATCGACCGTTTCGGTTTATCTGGCACAGGCAGCGGCGGCAATGGGTCAGCGAGTGTTGTTGGTAGATACGGATTTACGCTGTCCTAGAGTGCATGAATACGTAGGCTTACCGAACAAGGGCGGATTAATTGATGTGCTGGCAGGGCAAATGGACTTAAAAGGAGCCATTCAGCGATCGCTGGTGGAACCTAATATGTTCGTCCTGACGGCTGGATCAGTCCCCCCTGACCCCACCCGCCTCCTGTCCTCTCAACGAATGCAGCATCTCATGATGCAGGTTCATAATAACTTTGACCTGGTGATTTATGATGCGCCGCCGCTGATAGGTTTTGCCGATGCTCACCTCATGGCTACCCATACCCATGGCGTTATGTTTGTATCGCAATTGGGGAGGCTAAAGCGATCGCTAGTAGAACAAGCATTAGAACAGCTTCGGGTATCCAGTATCCCTGTTTTAGGCATGGTTATCCAAAGCGCGGAGGTTCATTAAATAGAACGAGCCATTGCTCTGCTCGCCAACGGCTCATGAAATCAAATCGGTCGGTTTAATACACGTATATATACTTACAGAATCCGTAGAAAAATCTCTCTTTTGGGTATCACCTCTTGCATCCTTTACATTTCTGTGTCAGGGTAGAATGTAAGAGCATTTACATTAAAATAAAGTGTCAGCTTGCTCGCATCTATCTTTCAGCATCTATCAAGTCCGTCAGCATCTATCTCAGTAAAGCTAAATACCAAGCGCCTCATAGCATCTTCCATCCTACCGTAACGATCGATTTTATCTAGCTAAACCCGTTCATTTTGATTAGAAATCCCCTAGATAATTTTAGATTTATTTCTCTACTGCATCTTTTTTTCTCATTAAATCTACTGAATAGGGCGATCGGATTAGACGTATCAAGGGCTTCACTTCTCAATCGCATTTCAATTTGTGGTTGCGCTTGTTAAAGCGCCTTTCAGCATAGAGTCATCAGGTCAGTGCAATACCAAGAGGTAATCATCTAGTCAAGGTCGCGTAAATTCCGTTGATCCTGACTAGGCTGCGTCCTCTTTTGTCAATCAGCATTAAAAGTGTAAGAGAAGCATCATGACTCTAGAGCTATTGCCCCCCAAGCAGAGTGTGATTGGATTTCCAGTGACCGCTGTGTCCTTTGATCATCAAATTGAATTGATATTGAAATGGGCTAAGCGGCGGATCAGTAAGGTGGTCTGCGTTGCCAATGTGCACATGTTGATGGAAGCACACCGCAATCCTCAATTCGCAGCAGTCTTATCTAGCGCCGATTTAGTGACCCCCGATGGTATGCCGTTGGTCTGGCTCATGAATCTGTTGGGCGTTTGGCGACAAAATCGGGTGGCAGGGATGGATATTTTACTAGCCCTGTGCCACCAAGTCTCAGCTAAAAGAATTAGTGTGTTCTTTGTTGGCTCTGAACGAGAAACCTTAGACCGGATGAAAGTCCGATTGCAGCAAGAATTCCCCCAACTGCAAATTGTAGGCATGGAACCCTTGCCCTTTCGTTCTTTGAACTCTGAGGAAGATGCTGATATCATCGAGAAAATTAATAGCAGTGAGGCTGGTATTGTCTTTGTCTCATTAGGATGCCCTAAACAAGAGATTTGGATGAGCGACCACCATGGCAAGATTAATACGGTGATGCTGGGCTTAGGCGGTGTTTTCCCAATCTATGCAGGGCTGCACAAATGGGCACCCCTGTGGGTGCGTAAGTTGGGGCTAGAGTGGCTCTATCGTTTGGTTCAAGAACCCCGACGTTTATGGAAGCGTTACTATCAAACTATTCCTCCCTTTGTTTACCTGGCGTTAAAGCAATTAATTATGGTACGTCCGTGCAGCCTGAGCAAAGCCCCTTTTAAAGATGCCAAAACATCGAACGTAAAGTCCTCCATGCCACAAAATCAGGCGATTAGCAATCATCAAAGCTAGCAGAACTTCCTGATGATCTGTTCAGGAAACCGCAGAAGATAGAACAACCCAATGCAAAATTTCTAACTGAGACCCATGGGAACAACTGACGAACTGATTATTCAAGCGGGGCGTGCTGAATCCCAATATTGGAGAGATCTTTGGAAGTATCGAGAGTTATTCTATTTTTTGGCGTGGCGCGATATTTTGGTGCGCTATAAGCAAACGGTCATTGGCATTGCCTGGGCATTGATCCGCCCATTCTTGACGATGGTGGTGTTTACAGTGGTGTTTGGAAGTTTGGCAAAGCTGCCCTCTCCACCAGGTGTGCCGTATCAAATTTTGGTGTTCGCAGGGATGTTGCCCTGGCAGTTCTTTTCGGGGGCACTTTCGGAGTGCAGCAACAGTTTAATTAGCAATGCTAATTTGCTGTCTAAGGTGTACTTTCCCCGGTTGATTGTGCCGACAAGTGCCGTAATTGTCAGCTTTGTCGATTTTATGATTTCGGGCATCATTTTGCTGGGCTTGATGGCTTGGTATAACTTTGTACCCGACTGGCGAATTTTGACGCTGCCTGTGTTTGTGGCGATCGCTTTTGCTGCTTCTATGGGCGTTGGACTATGGCTAGCAGCCTTGAATGTTCAATACCGCGATTTTCGCTACGTCGTACCCTTCCTTGTCCAGTTTGGCTTGTACATTTCACCTGTAGGCTTTAGTACCAGTGTGGTGCCCCAGAAGTGGCAGTTGCTCTATTCTCTCAACCCTATGGTGGGTGTTATTGACGGCTTTCGCTGGGCAATCTTGCGCGGACAAGTAGAGATTTATCTACCCGGATTTGTCCTGTCGATCGGGCTGGTGTTCTTGTTGTTGACGACGGGTATTTGGTATTTTCGCAAGGTCGAGCGGACGTTTGCCGATGTGATTTGAGCGGACGGTCACTTAGGATCGATCGGGTTACTCTGTATTTTTCCTGATGTCAGCCTTGAACCTGTGTATAGGCTAGCAAGAAGCATCCTAATGACTAAATTTATGTCGTTTACCACCCTCTACTGATGAGTTATCCGATTATTCGCGTTGAGAATCTCAGTAAGAAATATACTGTCAATCATCAGCAGGAAGGTTACACCACCTTTCGGGATGCAATGACCAATGGAGCGCGATCGCTGGGTCAAGCGCTGTTTAATCGCAAGAACTATAAACCCCGTCGCTCTAACGATGAAGAGTTTTGGGCGCTAAAGGATGTGAACTTTGAGATTCAGCAGGGCGATCGCGTGGGCATTATTGGGCGCAATGGAGCGGGTAAATCGACGCTCTTAAAGATTTTAAGCCGAATTACAGAACCCACTAATGGCTCAATCCGCATTAAAGGACGAGTAGCAAGTTTACTGGAAGTAGGAACGGGCTTTCATCCAGAACTGACCGGACGGGAGAACGTATTTCTGAACGGTGCCATTCTGGGTATGAGTAAGGCAGAAATTAGCCGCAAGTTTGATGAAATTGTTGCTTTTGCCGAAGTCGAAAGGTTTTTGGATACTCCGGTAAAACGATATTCCTCTGGGATGTATGTCCGCTTAGCTTTTGCCGTGGCTGCCCACATGGAACCAGAAATCTTGATTGTGGACGAAGTTCTTGCCGTTGGCGATATTCAGTTCCAAAAAAAATGCCTGGGTAAAATGGGACAAGTTGCGAGCGAAGGACGCACGGTATTCTTTGTCAGTCATCATATGGGAGCAATTAGTACCCTTTGCGACAGAGTGATTTACCTTAAAGGTGGACAGGTTGAAGCGAGCGGGAAAACTGAAGACATTATCAAACTCTATTTTGCAGAAGTGCTTCAGAACAAAGTCCAGGATCTAAATCAACTCAGAGTCTCAGGGCACGGTAAGCAAACTAAGTTTACAGATATTAAACTCATCTCTCAAGAACAAACCTTAAAATTTGGTCAACCGATTCAATACGAGCTGGCTTTGATATCGAATATTAAGATGGAAAACTTAAGTATTGGCTCAAGCTTTTTCAATAGCAGTGGAGCTTGTGTCGGCACATTAATCACTCAAGAATTCTCAATCGAAGCTAATCACCCACTGACACTACAGTTAACTGTTGCAAGTATGAATCTAGCACCCGATTCCTATCATGCTGGCTTCAGCATTGGATTTGGTCAGGAAGAAGGAATCCGAAAAGATTTAGATATCGTGATTGGGAAACCTGCATTTGAAATTCTTCCGCTATCGGATGACACTTCTTACATAGCAAACTGGCATCCTAACTGGGGTAACGTTGCATTTACAGACGTTTGTCTAACTCAAGTTAGCGATCGAAAAGTTTCTTCTGTGTTCTAGAGAAGTCCCAGTGATTTTAGAGGAATAGAGACCATGCTAAGTAGCAAAAAACAGCCAATGGAAATGCGGGCAGATCAATATGAGCCAAAAGACTTTGAAATATACACTCATAACGATCGCTCAGAGATGTTATCCTATATCCCTCAGGATGCTTCTATAGTGCTTGATGTGGGCTGTGCCTTGGGTAGTTTTGGTCATCGACTCAAAACAGAACGACCTATTGAAGTTTGGGGAGTTGAGATTAATGAATATGCTGCTTCGATCGCTTCTGAAAGATTAGATCAGGTTTTCTGTGGCGCTTTTGATGAAAAACTAAATCTTCCTCACAACAAGTTTGACTGTGTCATTTTTAATGATGTCTTAGAACATTTTGTTGATCCTTACGGGGCTTTATTATATACAAAAAACTTGCTCAAAAAAGATGGAAAAATTGTCATCTCTATTCCAAATGTACGATATTTTGACAATATCTGGAATCTTTTGATAAAAAAAGATTGGCAATACACTGAGCAAGGAATTTTGGATCGGACTCATTTAAGATTCTTCACCAGTAAGAGCATTATCAGAACGTTGGAAAATTTAGGATATTCTATTGATCTGATTCAGGGTATTGGTCTTCTAGAAATAGCGCACCCTCATCGTTTTAATAAATTTAGATTCCTCAACTTTATCTTACTTAATCGAATTGAAGACATGCGATATCTTCAGTTTGCAATTGTTGCATCTCTCCAGAAGTAAAATTTCCACCCAATCTAAAAATGCTGAATCCTACTGTTAGTGTTTGCATCCCTACTTACAATGGTGAGGAATACCTTAAGGACTGCCTGAACAGCGTTCTGTCACAAACATTCTCAGATTTTGAAGTGTTGATTATTGATGATCAATCTTCAGATCAAACGCTTAGCATTGCCAAAGAATATGCTAATCAAGATGTGCGAATTCAAGTCGTCCAAAATTCCAAAAATCTTGGGTTAGTGGGCAACTGGAATCGTTGTGCTCAAATTGCTCAAGGCGAATGGATTAAGTTTGTATTTCAGGATGATTTAATTGCTTCCCAATGTTTAGAAAAGATGTTGGATGCAAGTCAATCTGAGAGTTCTATTATTTGTTGCCGTCGTGATTTTATTTTTAGCCCAAACACCCCCGATAATATTAGACGTTTTTATGAAAATATTCTAGAACTGAAGCACTTTTTTCCTCAAGGTGGTGAGCTTTCAGTCGAAGAATATTGTCAACTGATCTTGGGCAATCTAGGACACAACTTTGTGGGCGAACCTACCGCAGTAATGATGAGACGTGAAGTATTTCATCGGTTTGGAGCCTTTAATCCTGCTCTGATTCAGATTTGTGATTTAGAGTTTTGGACAAGGATTGCTGTTAATACTGGAATCACTTATGTCCCAGAAACATTGGCAACTTTCCGCCTGCATGGTCAGTCAACCAGTTCTAAAAATCATGCCGATCGCCAATACCGAGTAGAAGTCCTTGATCCACTTATTTTCTTGCATGACCTTGTTTTACATCCGCTCTACGCTCCATTGCGGGCGATCGCTGCTGCCCAGCCTTCTCCCATTGATCTAAAAGCGTTACTCAGGCAAAGATCCTATCAAGCCCGAAAAGATGCCCAGCGTCATGCATCGTTACAAGAAGCTTGGGGAAAAGCCCTTGCTGTATATCCTGCCTTAGCAGATTTTGCGGAAGCTAACTTTTTTAGAAGCATCACTTACGACTCTAAGAGAGAGCTTCAGACTTTAAAGAAAAAAATAAAGCTCCGATTGAAATCTCAGCTTCAGAACGAGTCTTCTGTCCAGAAACCTCAGACGGTGGGTAAATAAGTCTTATGGTGAGCTTAATCAAGAAATGGACTACAACGTTTCAAATACACCTCCATAAGAGTGTTCAATACCCCAAAATTGAACCCGTTGCCGATCGCATCGATCGCCCACTTTGGTCGGTGATGATTACTGCTTACAACCGCACGGAATACATTGAACAATCTATTTTGAGCGTGCTTGCTCAAGATTTTTCTGCTAATGCAATGCAGATTGAAGTTGTAGATGACTGTTCAACAGAATGCGATATTGCTGCTGTTGTTGAACGGGTGGGGCAAGGGCGAGTGACCTACTATCGTCAGCCTGTGAATGTAGGAATTTTTGCCAATTGGAATACTTGCATTCAACGATCGCAAGGTCGCTGGATACACATTCTCAGTGACGATGACGCCGTTATGCCAGGGTTTTACGCTGCCTATCAACGAGAGTTAGAACAGCATCAATGCTCAGTGGCGATCGCGCCTTCCGTTTATGTAGACGAATGCGATCGTTGGACTGGTATTACTGAATCGCTCCAGCTCAACACTGCCATCTTAGAAAATGCGTTATGGCTGCTGTCAGTTCAAAACCCCATTCGTACCCCTGGAATTGTGGTAGCCCGTCGGGCGTATGAGCAGGTCGGCGGATTTACTACTGATCTAATCTTTACGCCGGATTGGGAAATGTGGGCAAGGTTAGCCGCAAATTTTCCGATCGTTTATTTGAACCGTCCCTACAGCTTATTTCGGATACATTCATCCTCTGAAACCAGCCGATTAGTAATGACTGGCGCTTCCATTGTCGATAGTCTAGAAGCCTCAAAAGTTATCCAAACCCACTTTGTCGATGTTGCAGAGCGCCGTAAAGTTCAATCTGCGGTAAATCAGTGGTTAAGCCAAGAAAGCGTCCGCTTAAGCCGTCAACTGGTGCATTTGCGGTTGTACCGTTCTGCCCTACTGCACGCCCTGTGGGTTTTGAAGTTAACTCCTTCTGGAGCAGCTTTGCGAAACTTTATCAAAGTCTTGTTGAAAATCCTTAAATTTGAACTGACCCGTAAGCCACCTACGCCCCAGATAGGAGCCTTGTAATGCAAGTCCTGCACATTAACCAATCAGATACCTGGGGAGGCGCAGCGATCGCCAGCCATCGCCTGCACCAGGGCTTACTAAACCAACAAATCCAGTCTCGAATGCTGGTCGGCAAAGTCATTACCGATAGCCCTCTAGTGCAGCCCGTTCCTCGGAACGAACGCATGGAACGGCAAGCGGGGCGAATCACTGAAAAACTAGGGCTGAACTACGTTCATCTATGGACAACGCGAGACATTCATCACCATGAGTTTTATCAATCTGCTGACATCATTAATTTTCATAATCTCCATACCGGGTATTTTAACTATTTAAGCATTCCAAAATTGACGGCTCACAAGCCCGCAGTTTTTACCTTGCATGATATGTGGAGCTTCACTGGGCATTGCTCTTATAGCTATGACTGCGATCGCTGGGCAACAGGCTGTGGTCAATGTCCTTATCTAGAAACTTACCCCGCTGTTGTCAGAGATAATACTCACTTAGAATGGCGGCTTAAAAATTGGGTTTACAGCCGTTCCGACCTGACCATTGTGGCACCTAGTTACTGGCTGCTAGAGCAGGCAAAACGCAGTATGCTCAGTCAGTTTCCTATTCACCACATTCCCTATGGCATTGATACCCAGTCTTATCAACCGCTTGACTCTGCCCAATGTCGGGCAGCATTAGGAATTTCTCCGACTCAACGAGTGCTGCTATTTAGTGCAGAAAGCCTCACAGAAAAACGTAAGGGAGGAGATTTATTACAGGCTACACTGCAAAATTTACCAGCCTCCCTTAAATCCGAACTTTTATTATTAACTTTAGGGAATGGAGGCGAAGCAATCGCCCAAACCTTAGGCATTGATAGTCTAAGTTTGGGTTATGTGAATAGCGATCGCCTCAAGGCTATGGTGTTTTCAGCCGCAGATTTATTTATCTTTCCAACCAGAGCTGATAATCTTCCCCTAGTTCTGCAAGAAAGTATGGCGTGTGGTACACCTGCTGTCTCATTTGATATCGGTGGCGTTGCCGATCTGGTTCGTCCCGGCGTAACGGGCTATTTAGCAGAACCCGAAAACATCAGTGAATTAGGTGCAGGAATTATTCATCTTTTAGAAGATCATTCCCTACGCCAACAAATGGGTGAGAACTGTCGAGCAATCGCATTAGCGGAATACTCCTTAGAGCTTCAAGCAAAACGCTATATCGAACTTTATACCCAGTTAAAATAAACTTCTAGAGCTTCAACAATGATCACTATCTCCAGCAAATTTGGACAATTAGTCAACCGATTGTTTCTTTTTGCCCATTTTGTTGGCTTCGCAATTGAACACAATCTGACCATCATTAACCCTGCCTTTGAAGAATACGCCCAGTTTTTTGAGCCAACCTGCAACGATTGACTCTGTCGCTATCCCGTCAATCCCTTGCAGTTTCCCATTCATCAGCGGATGCGGGTCGCAGTCTATGAATTTTTCCGTGCCCTAGCTGCTGGCATGAATAAAACTAAGGTTTTTAACTCTATTTTTGGCGGGCTTCGGCTGCCAGAAAACCAACCAGAGAACCAATTAGAGAATCAACCGGAGAACCAAGAAGATGACTTAAGCAGCCCTGAGTTTTTAGACTTAGTGACTCAAAAGAAAGTCCTTTTAGTAAAGGGCTGGCTGTTTCGTGACAACGCTAACTTGATTAAACATGGAGATAAAATTCGAGATTATTTTACGCCGATCGCAGCGCATCGATCGCCTGTTAATTCTTTAATTTGCACGGCTCGACAATCATGCCAGGTTCTCATAGGCATTCATATTCGTCAAGGCGATTATGCCGATTTTATGGGCGGGAAGTATTTTTATACAGTTGCTCAATATATTCAGATGATGGAAAAGGTTGAAGTATTATTTCCAAATCAGCAAGTAGCGTTTTTAATTTGCTCAAACGTTCAACAGAACCCAGAAGACTTCTCATCTTTTAATGTGACTTTTGCCACTCACCATCTGGTTGAAGACTTATATTCACTGGCGCAGTGTGATTACATGATGGGCACTGTCAGCACTTACACGCTCTGGGCTTCTTTTTATGGAAAAGTGCTGCTTTACATGATCCAAGACCTCGATCGATCGCCCTCCATCTCAGACTTCTTGAATTACGGAGTTGAGCCTTAGCCTTTGGAGTTCTGCATTTTAACCTGTATCCAATCACCTTCAACCCGCGCGATCGCCCCTCCCGGCAACGGATCGCACTGGCTTCGATTTGGCGCAGCAATCAGCCCCACCAACTTTTCAACATGGTCAAAGCTGGGTGCAGTCGGCAGAATTTTCTGTAAAAATTGTCGAACCACTCGCCGCTGCAACGCTAACGGCATGGATTGAAGAATGGATCGATTTAGCCCCGACTGCGAGCAGGATTTTTGCAGCAGATCAGCGGCAGTTTGTTCTAAATAATCGACATCAGCAGTTAGCAGTTCCGCCGTTTGTGCTAAAGCTTGCTCTACCTGTGGATTGAAGTGAGTTTGCAGATAAGGCATTAATTCTTGGCGGATGCGGTTGCGGGCGTAATGCAAATCTTGATTGGTCGAATCTTCCCAAACTTTAAGATGGAATACCCGGCAGAATTCAGCCGTTTCAGTCCGAGTCATTTCTAGCAAAGGTCGAACTAGCATGATCCCTGGAACCAGTTCGCGTTGCCAGCTCAACGCCTGCAATCCATCCGCACCGCTACCCCGCAGCAAATTATAGAGGGTGGTTTCAGCCCGATCGCTCTTCGTATGCCCCGTGACTACAAACCCGTAGCCCTCAGCGATCGCCATCTCCGCCAAAGCCCCATACCGCCAAGCTCTAGCCGCTGCCTCACTGGTCGGAATTTCAACCGCTGTTTTGCAGAAGTAAGGAACCTGCCAAGCTTGGGCAACTTCCTCCATATAAGCCGCGTTATCAGCCGCATCCGGTCGCCACCGATGGTTGCAATGGGCGATCGCTAGTTCCCAACTCCACTTAGGCTGCAAGTCCAACAGCAGCCGCATTAAGCAAAGCGAATCCTGCCCCCCCGATACCGCTACCAGCAACCGCCCGTTTTTAGGTAAAAGCTGGCGCGACCCCTTGCGGGTATCTCGAAGAGCGCGCAATACCTTGTGCAGTCGAGCATGATGCAACGTCCAGCCAGCATCTGCCATTATTCTTAATATTCATCTAGATCAGGATAAATCTCAGGATAATCGTCTTTTCCTCGGCGATTGGGGCGATCGCTCTGGGGGTAGCTATCTCTAGGTTGCTCTCTTTGTGGGTAGCTATCCCTTGGCTTAAAAATATCATCTTCATAAGGAGGTCTTTCCCGCTGGATAGGTGCCCCTTCCTTCAGCAGCTTTGGCCCATCCGGAATAAACTCCATGCGAATTCTAACCCGTCCTTTCTGCCACCCCTGATTGCCAAACCGCAGTACCTCGCACCCTAAACCGCGCTCATTAAACCATCCCTCTTGTTCATCCGACCACTCATCTTCGCGCTCACTCACCAACTGCGCCAACGCATCCAAAAACTCACTTGCCTTGAATGTTGCATTGGACATCAAAACGCTGCCCGCCCGCACATACAAAACCTCGTCATTGCTCAACAAGCCAAAATCATGATCCATGCCCACACCTCCCTAACATCTCAACCATTCTACCTAACTAAAAAAAC
>Ga0209490_10003854_pt1 | contig 13968 bp, 10 predicted proteins | sample MAT06_FD_187209 | JGI IMG/M metagenome (GOLD analysis project Ga0209490, IMG submission 187209) | Freshwater microbial communities from Lake Fryxell liftoff mats and glacier meltwater in Antarctica - MAT-06 (SPAdes) (version 2) | ecosystem: Environmental > Aquatic > Freshwater > Ice > Liftoff...
AACTAATGTAACAATATTGCCGTCAAAGCGTCTTAACTCCTTGACAGCTCCTAGCAATCAAGACTATTCTGACATTCATACCCGGGTATCAATTACATAGTCGTTTTATGCAAGACAAGCACAAGGTCACTTTATATCTCCCCCCAGAACTTCACCGACAGCTAAAGATTAAGGCTGCCGTTGACTTTGAAGCTATGTCTGCGATCGCCGAGCGTGCAATTGTTTTCTATTTGACACATTCGGAAGTTGTAGACGAAGTAGAGATGTCTCACGGGCAAGCTAACAAAATTTATGACTGTCCCCATTGCTCTAGTCCTCTCATTGTGAGAGATGGCGAGATGGCTATGGTTGGCGATCGACATAGCGTTTTACTGGAAGAAAGTATTCCTACTTCTGCGCTGTCGGAAGCTGACGTCTGTTCTGACCAACGAGATGAAGGCGAGCTAGTCATTTGTTAGCATAGCGACCTTAGGCGAGCGTGTTGCTTAAGGAATAATTCGTAGGTTCGGTAATGTCTGCACTGTTTATAGGTTAGGCTTTATGGTCATGAAAGAAGAGCTTAGTATCTTAGTTCAGGCTCAATATCCTCTGATCTATCTCGTCACTTCTGAGGAAGAGCGAGCCGAGCAGACGATTGATGCTCTTGCACAGATGAAACCCACACGAAAGGTCTTCATTTGGACGGTTACCCACGGAATTGTTGAATACGGTCAGCCTCGCAATGTGACTCAACACAATACAGTTTCGCCAGAAGCGGCTGTGGAGTGGGTGATTCGTCAACGCGATCCTGGAATCTTTGTATTCAAAGACTTGCATCCATTTATCGATTCGCCTGCCGTAACCCGTTGGCTACGAGACGCGATCGCCAGCTTCAAAGAGACTCAAAGAACAATCATCTTAATGTCTCCTGTTCAAACGATCCCAATCGAGCTAGAGAAAGAGGTTGTTGTTCTCGACTATCCTCTACCAGATATGGCTGAACTCAATCAAGTCTTATCTCATCAGCTTGAACTCAGCCGAACTCGTCGAGTTACGACCGAAGGTCGTGAGAAATTACTCAAAGCAGCCCTGGGTTTAACTCGTGACGAAGCGGAAAAAGTATACCGTAAGGCACAGGTAACTTCTGGATGTTTGACCGAAGCTGAAGTAGATATCGTTCTATCTGAGAAAAAGCAACTCATTCGCCGAAACGGCATCTTGGAATACATCGAAGAAGATGAAACCCTGGATTCAGTGGGTGGACTTGAGGAACTGAAGCACTGGTTGAGGCAGCGTTCTAACGCCTTTACCGAACGTGCCCGCGAGTATGGATTACCCCAGCCCAAAGGCATGATGATCTTAGGAGTGCCGGGTTGTGGAAAGTCTCTCATTGCAAAAACAACGTCCCGCCTTTGGGGTTTGCCTTTGCTAAGACTGGATATGGGTCGGGTTTACGATGGCTCTATGGTGGGGCGATCGGAAGCCAATCTGCGAAATGCGTTGAAAACGGCTGAGTCAATCTCACCCGCTATTCTCTTTATCGATGAAATTGATAAAGCATTCGCAGGCAGCACAGGCTCTGCCGACTCTGATGGAGGCACTTCTAGCCGCATCTTTGGTTCCTTCCTTACCTGGATGCAAGAAAAAACTTCGCCGGTATTCGTTATGGCAACTGCTAACCGGGTTGAACGTCTGCCAGGTGAATTTCTGAGGAAGGGACGTTTTGATGAGATCTTCTTCGTTGATTTGCCTAGTTCCGATGAACGTAAAGAAATCTTCAGAATCCATCTGGCAAAGCGTCGTGAAGACATCACTCGCTTTGATATAGACCAGCTTGTCATGGTCTGTGATGGCTTTTCGGGTGCAGAGATTGAACAGGGGCTAGTTGCCGCCATGTACGAAGCGTTTGCCCAGGATCGGGAGTTTACACAGCTCGATATTATCGCTTCAATTCGAGCCACATTACCGCTTTCCAAAACGATGCACGAGCAGGTTACAGCCCTCCGGGATTGGGCAAGACAGCGCGCACGCCCTGCTGCATCCTCTGTCGCTGAGTACCAGCGATTAGAGTTCTAAAAGGCTTTCTCTCCTGCTCCCACAGGAGGAAGGGCTAGTCGTTACTGGCTAGCAGTTTGATGGAAACAACTAAACCGCACCTGCCAGCGTTCCACCCGTTGAGTACTGCGGCGTTATTCACAACTTGAACTGTGTCGTTTCTCTCAATTTCTCTACTGGAGGAAATCTAAGATGTCTCACTTTAGCACTCTGCGCACTAAGATCACCGATGCTGAAATCCTCAAGAATTCTCTTCGGGATCTCGGAATCTCTGTAAAGACCGAGGCTGATGTTCGTGGCTATAACGGTCAGCGCGTTCGCTCTGATATCGTTGCTACCCTTGAAGGCGAATATGATTTGGGTTGGTCTCGCAATGCAGATGGGTCTTTTGACCTGATCGCTGACCTCTGGGGCGTTGCTAAAAAGCACAACCAGACTGAGCTGATCAATTCGATCAACCAGAAGTATGCTGTCAACAAGACCTTGGCTGAAGTTAAGCGCCCTGGGCTACAGAACGCTAACGTTATCCTGAGAGTTTAAAATTTCTCAGCGTTCCCAAATGAATGGGTTAGCCGCGATCGGCTAGCCCATTTTTTAGTTCGTCTACAGAAGCACCAATCCGCAACATAACGAGCTTGCTAAGATGCCGTGTTCAAACTAATATTGGGTACCTACTTTTAGTTTCGTACTCGAAATCATGTCTCAATATCTCTCCGTAAAAGAAACTTCTGAAATGCTGAGTTGTTCGGAGCAATATGTCCGAAAATTACTCAGACACAGTGAAATTAGCGGAGAACGGATTAGTAGTCGATGGATTGTTGCTTCAGAGTCTATTCAGGAGTATCGCTGCCAGGAAAAGGGTAGCAGCATAGTCATTCCCGATCATGGTAGGCGGTCTTTCAGTAAGCCAACTTTGAAAGCCTTAAGCTTCTTCTCTGGTTGTATGGGCTTAGATCTGGGGCTGGAAAAGGAAGGAATCAAGGTGCTTCTTGCCTGTGAAGTTGATCCAGCAGCTCGAAAAACGATCGAAACGAATCGACCAGATATGGCACTTATTGGAGACATTAGAGATTACTCAGCCGCAGCCATCCGAGAAAAGGCAGGATTGAGTCCGACCGAAGAAATTGATGTCATTGTTGGAGGTCCGCCGTGCCAAGCTTTTAGTAGTGCAGGCAAACGCCAAGGGTTTAATGATGAGCGAGGGAATGTTTTTTTGACGTTTATTGATTTAATCATTGAACTCAAACCAAGGTTTGCAGTGATCGAAAACGTCCGAGGCTTACTATCTGCTCCATTACAACACAGACCTCATGAGATGAGAGGGAAGAACGATCCATCGTTATCTCAAGATGAACAAAAGGGAGGGGCATTGCTGTTCATTACTCGGAGGCTCAAAGAAGCGGGGTATAGTGTCTCTTTTAACTTATACAATGCTGCTAATTTTGGGTCGCCACAACAGCGAGAAAGAGTCGTCATTGCTTGTAGCCGTGATGGAGAAAAACTTCCTTACCTCACACCGACTTGCTCAGAAAAAGGTTTGTATGGGCTTCCGCAATGGCGGACGTTGAGAGAGGTTCTAGAAGGACTTCCTAAAGATGGACATCATTTTGTTAAGTTCCCTGAGAAACGACTCAAATATTATCGGCTTCTGAAGGCTGGACAACACTGGCGGAACTTACCAGTGGAGTTACATCAAGAAGCTCTGGGGGCTTCTTATCATGCAGGAGGCGGAAAAACTGGCTTTTATCGACGACTAGCCTGGGATAAACCTTCCCCTACACTTGTAACTCATCCGGCAATGCCCGCAACAGATCTGGCGCACCCCCAAGAAGATAGACCCCTCAGCATTGAAGAGTACAAGCGAATCCAAGAGTTTCCAGATGATTGGATGATTGCAGGAAGTTTATTAGATCAATATCGGCAAGTCGGAAATGCTGTGCCCTGCTCTTTAGGAAGGGCGATCGCTAGGATGTTATTGACTCATCTTAAGGACAAAGACCCGATCGTTTATCCAGACTTTCCCTACTCGCGTTACCACAAAACTGACGATGTAAGTTGGGCAATGGATACTTTAGGCTGTCTTGCAAAGCCATCTGAAGAGCAGCTTTCGTTAAATTTAATCTGATGGTTTGGGCAAAAACTGCCAAAGATTATTTTTTTCCACTGCTAGAGCACCTGGATTTCCTATCAAAGCCTGCTGAACGAACATGACGAAATTTTCTTCGGAGAAACGATCCGTATCATATTTCTCGTTGAAATATGACCATCGATATAATCCTGTCCCGGCATCGACCCTGTGCCACTTTTCAATCAGTTGGTTGATCCGCACCCTGGAAGATGAACTGTTTTCTGAGTTACTGCGGTTCTTCACTTGTAACAGAGAACCATTTACGTTGCAGAAATCAACATGACGAACGGACTCGCCCCAGCAGCAATGCCAACCATACTCACCGAGCTGTTCAGCCAAGAATTCTTCGAGAAGCAACCCTTGAATATTTTCTGCTGACATTGCCAGTCGATGAGCATACTTGATCTGCTCAAGGTGCTCTGCTGTTAGCCCCGTCAATCTAGCACTGATGATCGTAGCAACGATAGGATCGGCAACCGTTCCTGGAGGTTTCGAGATTCGTCGTGAGATCCTATTTTCAAGGCTATCACGGTACTTCTTCAGCCAAGACTGAGCTAGAACTTCTGGCGTAATACTTTTCAGGGTTGGAGAAAGCCCTGGGTTTCTGTAACAGGCTGCTAAAATCGTGCGATGAGCTTCTAGAAACGGCTGCTCTAACTGGGAGAAAGCATTATGAAAAATTTGTAAAAAGCTCTCTTCAGAACTGGAAGTAGTGATGAGGTCATCAAAGGTAACAGACATGAAAACCTTTCCTCTCTGTGTAAGAAACCGCTAATCAGAAGTGCCCAGATTGTACGTCAGAATGCTTGCTCTGCGATTTGTTCGGGTATAGCCAAACTTTTGAGATATGGAACTCTGATCGACAAGCTATCAAATACCCCTTCAATAGACAAGCTAAAGCCATCCAACGAGAGTCTTCTTAAGCAACCAACTCAGGCACTCTACCAGTCAAGCGCTCCACAGTAGTTTGCATCTCCGCGATCGCCTGTAACTGATAGTTACCCGCTTCTTGGAACTGCGTCATCACACTGGCGATCGCCTCTGCCTTTTGTCTCATCTCATGAATGCCTTCTTGCATCGGTTGTAGCATTTCCTGATAGGTATTTACCTTGCCCCAAAGTTCAGCCACCGCTGCCAGTTGAGTCCGAAAGCGCTGCTCCATTTCTGCAATTTCGTGGCGTTTGGCATCCAGACCCACAACCTTTCCATCAACAGAAGCTTGAACTTGCTTGACTGTTTCTTGCAACTGCTGAATTTGCATCTCTAACGCGTTCTTCTCTTGAATTTGCTGCTCTTTAAACTCCTCAACTTGAGTTAAAAGGGGAGTTAAATCAATAGAAACTGGCTCTTTTCCCAAGGGAATCCCCTGACGCTTTGCCAACACCACTTGGTGCTGCTTCAAAACACCCTGGCGCTCTAACAAATTGCGACGCTGACCGACCAAAGTTTGATTCAACATTTGGTAGCAATCTTGCTCTTCCATTCGTTCTGATTCTAATCTTAGGCGGTCATACTCACTCGCTTGCTGGCTCTGTGCTTTAAGATCATCAATGGTTTTTTGTTGAAGTGCTAGCTCCTCTTCTTGGCTATGGACAAACTTAGACATTTTCTCTAAATCGTTTTCCAAGTCCTTAACTACATTCTGTAAATCTTCCAAGGGCATATCCTTTAATGCCTCGTTCCCTGGGTCAGAAACTCCCATCAGTTGAGCTATCTGCTGATGCAGGGTCTCGTATTGCGCTAACTTAAGCGCCAAAACCTGGGCATCTTCTTGTTTTAAAGTTAGTGCTTCTTGCTTGGCTTGCAGTTCAAGACGGCTAGCCTCTACAGCAGATTGAGATTGATGCCATGCCTGCCACGCCCCTTGGACAGCTTGGAGTAGCTGATCGACTTCGGATTGAGACTGTTGAGCAGAAGACTTGTACTGTTCTAAATTTTGCCAACGATTGTCCAAAGCAGTCTGCTGTTGGGCAATGACTTCAAAAGTCAAATTCAACTGGTTTTGGATAGATTCAACCGGAATCACGGCTCCCGAAAGCCGCCCTAATAGGTCTTGAAGATAATGAGTTTGCTCTTCATCCAATCCTGGAGACTGCTGAAGTTCAGATTGACGCTCCTCTAAGCGATTGGTTTCTCCTTGTAGCTGTGCCCAAGCGCCTTCTAACTCTTGGGACTTTCGCTCAAATTCTTCGCGTAACTGAGTAATTTCTGCTTGGGCAGCGGCAATCTCCTGACCCTTTTGCTCTAACAGAGAAAACTCTTCCTCCATCTGCTGAAGTTCTTCTTGCCGGGTTTCCATTTCCATTTCCCGACGATTCAGCTCTTGGCTTTGGTAAGTTAGAGATTGCTTCCACTGCTCAATTTCTTCTTCCTGAGTCTTGGCTTTATCCTGCAATCGAGAAAAGTTTTGCAGAATGCTGACTAGTTGGCGACCTGCTTCATTATGCCGCTGGATCTGCCTACTCGAAGTCAGTTCTATCATCACCAAGACCCCGGCGGCATAGGTGACATCATCAGGTGCAGAAACAGCTTCCTCGCTAGGAACCGCAATCCATTGATGATCAGATTTTTGGCTGGCCAATAGCTTGAATTCAGCCTTGCCATTGCCAAGGACGCTTCTATTCTTCCTAAGTACTTCCGCTAAATACAGCACGCTGACAATCCTCTTCCGTGTCTAAAGCTCAATTTGCAGTCAAATTTGATCAATGATGGTGACATTGCCATCGTCCTAATCTAGCGAGTGTCTGGCTTGCATCAGGCAAGGGATAGCTAGAGATTTGGTTTTGTGAAAAGACATCTTGTTTAATCTGAGGGTTGGCTAATGCCTTAGCTGATGTCTTACTTGCCTAGAGTTCCCTGGAATTTCTTAGGCACAACAGAACTGGAGGGGAATTAGACTTCAAGTTTTGCGCTAGATCATTTAGAAGATGAGCGGGGATGGCGATCGCTCTTTCGCGGCTTCAGGGCACAATGCTAATTACATTCAAGAAAGTATTGGCAAAAAAGTATTGGGGTGGAATGCAAGGGAAATTAAGTGAGATTGACATCCGTAGTATCTTGCAGCTGATTGAGCTAGGACAACGGACAGGTGGACTGTTTGTAGAAACCTATGGCGGCATGAACAGTGCTAAAACCTCGCGTCAGCTTAATCGCTCAACGGGTCAATCTTGGTTTGTATTTTTCCTCAATGGACAAATCATTTACGCGGGAGATAGCTGCGGCAATTTAGCTCGCTTGAAAGATCATCTGCGCCGTTACCACTTAGACCAATCGCCCCATTTAACAAACGTATCGTCGATCGCCACCATCAATGCGCCTGAGTACGGACATCTTTGGGCACTTCTAGAAAATCGTGACCTAACGGCAGCCCAAGGACGCAGCATTGTTCAAAACATGGTGCATGAAACGTTATTTGACCTATTCAGCCTCCACCAAGGCTCTTTCATTTTTGAACTGGGTCATGCGCTCTCTCCCCAATTAACAACGCTAGAAATTGGTTCTCTGGTGGCAAAAATTACGAAGCAGGTGCAGGAGTGGAAACAGTTTCATCCTCATATCCAATCTCCTGACCAGTGTCCGGCGATCGTCGATGCCGAGCAGCTTCGCCAAACCCTCAGCTCAAGCGCCCACACGACTCTGGAACGATGGGTCGATGGCAAGACCTCTTTGCGCCAAATGGCACGCTATTTGAACCGAGACATCTCCGCCGTTGCCCGTGCCATTTATCCTTATATTCAGCAAGGCATCGTTCAGTTGTCCGCTCCTCCGGCTGAAGAAGATTTTACGTACTCCAACAGAGAACTTCAGATCCATGGGCACAAAGTTCCCCGTATTGTTTGCATTGATGACGGCATCGCCCTGCGTAAGACCGTAGAATACATCCTCAGCCAGCAGGGTTACGAAGTCACTGCCATTGGCAATCCTCTTAAGGCATTGAGTTTGGTTTTTCAGCTCAAACCGACCCTAATTTTGTGCGATATTACAATGCCTGAACTAGACGGTTACGAAATCTGTGCCATGTTGAGGAGGTCTAGCGCCTTCCGAGAAACTCCCATTATTATGTTGACTGGAAAGGATGGCTTTATCGATCGCGTTAAAGCCCGTATGGTAGGAGCAACGGATTATTTAACAAAGCCCTTTGGAGAGGTAGAGCTGCTAACGTTAGTAGAACAATATGTAGGTTTAGGGCAACGCGATCGCCCCAAATCAGAAAACTTATTGGCAGAAGATCTTCAAGATGAGTTAGAACTTGGTATCACAGGGTCATTTTCACCCCTCTCCTCACCTCATCGTGGCTAAAAACCGCAAAAGTGATGGCGATCGCAGTTAGCAGAACATAATAGAGTCGTTTGAGTGAGTAGAATCATGAAGCGAAGCAGGTTTTTCCCCTTAACCTTGATAGTAGGTCAAAAGTTATGACTACAGTTTTAGTGGTCGAAGACAGTATTACTCAGCGGGAAATGATTAAAGACCTACTCAAGGGAAGCGGGTTAACTGTGACCATTGCCGGAGATGGGGTAGAAGCCTTGGAGAAAATACAGGGAAACCGTCCAGACTTGGTTGTTCTAGATATTGTTATGCCTAAAATGAACGGTTATGAAGTTTGTCGGCGATTGAAAGCCGATCCCAAAACTCAGAACGTTCCCGTGGTCATGTGTTCGTCTAAGGGCGAAGAGTTTGATCGGTATTGGGGCATGAAGCAAGGTGCAGATGCGTATATTGCCAAGCCTTTCCAGCCTACTGAACTGGTAGGGACAGTGAAGCAACTGCTGCGAGGATGAATTCTTGTCAGGGTAAATACGGTCATTCATTAGCGAAACGAATGAAGAACCGATAGACAATCACTAAATGATAGGAATTTCCTGAGCGCGGGTAGGTTTAGAGGGGAATGATATCTAGAGAATTTCCGTGGTGTCAGTAGGGCAAAGTTCATGATAGGCAATCCGGACTTTTTAACAGGACTAGGGCAGGATCAAGCTTCTGAGTTTCAGGAACTTGAAAGCCCTGAGGGTGAACTTCATCTGAGGTTTTATGTCACATCAGGCGATGAGTTTGCCTTACCCGCTACTGGAATTAGGGAAGTAATTTCCTCTGCACCCGACCGAATTACACCCGTTCCTAATGTTTCTCCCTTGCTTTTGGGTACGCTCAATGTGCGAGGACGGGTAATCTGGGTTGCCGATTTAGGGCAATTTTTAGGGGACTCCACGCCTCTAAGCACCGATCGCCCCGAAATTTCTGTCATTGCCATCGAAGATCAAGATGCAATGTTAGGTCTTGCCATCGATCGAATTATTGGCATGGATTGGCTAGACATAGACACGGTGCAGATGCCAACCAACGTACCAGAGTTGATGGCTCCTTTTCTGCGAGGAGAGTGGTCTTTAGAAAATTCCGACCATCTGCTGCGATTGCTTGATCAAGTAGCGATTTTGCGATCGGCACGATGGGCAGCATAAGCACAGTTTGAGATTTGCACGGGCAGGAGAAGGTAAATGGCATCAAGTACTGGGTACGCACAGGAATATCAACAGGCAGAACGAGCCTACATGTTAGGCAGCTATGATGAAGCTGCCTCAATTATTGATCGGCTCGCAGAGAGTTATCCCAGCGACCCAAACGTCTGCCTGCTGCGAGGTCACATCTACTGCTATGGATTACAGCAATACGATGTTGCCCGTGAGCAATATCAATCGGTTCTGGGCCTAACATCTGATATCGAATATGTCAACTACGCCAATAATGGCTTAGCCTACGCTGACCAATATGGAGCAGAAAATTCCTTAGGCGGAAGTGGGGAAATAGAGGATGCATTCGCAGATATAGACGCAGATTTTGTGAGTACTAGCGATCCCTATAGCTCCGATTCCTACCGGGCTAGCAACGGTAATGGAACAAACGCCTTTCCACAAGAATTAGAAGATTTTGATTTTGCCGACCTTAACGATGCCAAAGTAGAGGGGATGGACTGGAATCAACAGTCTACCGCTCCTCTAGACGCTCCAGAGGTTTCCCCCTTTGCCAATCCCTTTGCGACTGCTGAGCCATCGGGTGAATCAGATTTGCCCTCTCTAGATGAACCTTTTACGTTGAGCCCGTCTTCAGCCGAAGATCCTTTTACCTTCAACACTCAGTCAAATTCAACTGATACTTACCCTGCCTTCAATAGTGCCTCGGCGTTAGATGACTTTAACAGTAACTCTGTTACGTCAATGGAGGACTTTGCCTCCCCATCCTCTTTACTAGAGGATGCAACTTTATATATGAGTTTGGATGATTCTGACCTAAATGTAGGAGAAGGTCAGACAGCAAACAGCTTTGGTATGCCCCATGACATCTCTACCTCCAATCTCTACAACCAAGACGATCGCACCTTCATCTCTGAGAATTCTGGGTACGGTTTAGATGATTTGGATGACGACTTTCCTTCCCACGGAGAGCCTGCTTTTACTCAGGGTACGCCCCTAGCCAAAGCTAGCAGCGCTGACTTCTTAGATGAGTTTGACGAATTTGATGACCTTGGTAGTTTGCCAGAATTTGACCTCTCAGACAATTCTGTTGATTTAATTAGTCCCACTGACTCCTCAGCCTTTAGCGACTCCAAGGGCAGTTCTAGAGCCTCAAGTGGTTCTGGATTCGGCGGCTCAGGCTTTGGATTTAGTGAAAATGTCGATCATTCGACCATTCAGGAAGACGAAATATTTCCGCTTTCTGGTCATGCTGAGCAGATGCCTAATTTCATCCAGGCAGATAGCCGCAACCTTGAGCCGGAAGTCAGCGTTGAGCAAGGTTGGGTTGCACCGCTAGAAAATTCTTCTCTTTCGTCAAAGAAATGGATTGTTGGGCTGGCTACAGGCGTTGTCTCGGCGATCGTGGTTGCAGGGGTGAGCTATGGGTTTTCGAGTGCCATTCCCAAGGATAAAAAGGTGGTGGTGCAGCCTTACCTCACCATGGCAAGTCTGGCAATGACTGGAGCGGCGCTAGTGGTTGGAGGGGGGGTGGCAGGTGTGCTGAGTGGTATGACAACCAAGCAGGTGAAGAGAACAGCAGCAGATTTACAAGCGCAGTTTGAAGCCGTATCTCAAGGAAATCTTAACGCTCGGGCAACGGTTTATTCAGAAGATGAGTTTGGTCAGCTCTCGGTGAGGTTTAACCAGATGGCGAAAACCATCTTAACGACCACGGGCGAAACCCAACGAAAGGCAGAGGAGCAAGAGCAAGCCAAGGAAGACTTGCAGCGTCAGGTTATTCGGTTATTAGATGACGTGGAAGGGGCTGCAAGGGGCGATCTGACCGTGCAGGCAGAGGTAACGGCTGACGTGTTAGGAGCCGTAGCAGATTCGTTCAACCTGACCATTCAAAACCTCCGGGAAATTGTGCAACAGGTGAAGATGGCAGCCCGTCAGGTGGCGAAGGGTTCGACAGAAAACGAAATCTTTGCCCGATCGCTCTCCTCCGACGCTTTGCGACAAGCAGAGGAACTAGCAGTAACCCTTAATTCGGTTCAAGTCATGACCGACTCGATTCAGCGGGTAGCCGAAAGTGCCCGTGAAGCTGAGGAAGTGGCACGGTCTGCCTCTAGTACTGCCTTAAGGGGCGGCGAGGCGGTAGAACGGACGGTGGCGGGGATTTTGCAAATTCGAGAAACGGTGGCAGAAACGACTCGGAAGGTGAAGCGTCTTGCCGAGTCTTCTCAAGAAATTTCTAAGATTGTGGCGTTGATTTCGCAAATCGCGTCCCGAACTAACTTGCTGGCACTGAACGCTAGCATCGAGGCGGCAAGAGCAGGTGAGGCAGGACGCGGCTTTGCGATTGTTGCCGATGAAGTGCGTCAGCTAGCCGATCGCGCCGCCAAAGCATCGAAAGAAATTGAGCAAATTGTCTTGCAAATCCAGAGTGAAACTGGGTCAGTTATGACCGCGATGGAAGAAGGGACGCAGCAGGTGATTGAAGGCACCCGGTTGGCAGAACAAGCCAAGCGATCGCTCGAAGACATTATCCAGGTTTCTAACCGAATCGACGTGCTGGTGCGCTCCATTACGTCGGATACGGTGGAGCAAACCGAAACCTCACGGGCGGTAGCGCAGGTGATGCAATCTGTAGAGTTAACGGCTCAGGAAACCTCGCAAGAGGCACAACGAGTTTCTGGCTCTCTGCAAAATCTGGTGGGAGTGGCGCGAGGTCTGCTCTCATCGGTGGAGCGGTTCCGGGTTGAAAAAGTTTAGGTCGGGTCTTTGACCCTTCGGTTTTTAAATTTATTGCCGTTATCGGGCGATCGCCAAGAGTATTCAGAGGAACACTGCTATGCAGTCGGAACAACAACAGCGGATTATGGGGTACTTCATTGAGGAGGCGAAAGACCACCTCAATACCATTGAGCAGGGGTTGCTGAATCTGCAAGGGACGATTGAAGACACTGAAATGGTGAATGAAGTTTTTCGCGCTGCTCACTCGGTCAAAGGCGGAGCCGCAATGCTTGGGCTGACGAGTATCCAGAAAACTGCTCATCGTCTAGAGGACTACTTCAAGATTCTCAAAGAGTGTCCTGTAGAAATTGACCAAGCCTTAGAAACCCTTTTTCTGAAGATTTTTGATGCGCTGCAAGCTTTACTAGAACAGTTGCAGGGGCCTTTTGGGCTAACCAATGACAAATCGGCAGAAGTCATGGCAGGCGTAGAGCCTGTTTTTCAAGAGCTCAATCGCCGTTTCAGTGGCTTAATGGGTCAGATCAACAGTACGCTTCTTGAGGATGTGGATTTAAGCCTCCTCTCGGCGTTGCAGTCTGATCCTGCTCCAGTCGGCGCACCCGCATCAGAAGAAAGCGCACTTCAGCTCATTTTTCAAAGCGAAGTTCCCGTCCGGCTGCGAGAAATGCTCCAGTTGTTCAAACAAAAAGAGACTGCCGACAGCCGCCAACAACTTCAGGCAATTTGTGCGGTGTTGGGGCAATATGGTGACCCACTTGATTTGTTTGCTTGGTGCAGGTTGCTAGATGAGGTTCGGAGAGCGATCGCCAATCCCGAAAATAGCTACCGTGTTCTTGCGCCCATTGTTATTAAAGAAGTCAAGCAGGCTCAAGAATTAGTCCTCTCTAGACGCTCCACCGAAATTTTGGCGAGTAACCATTTAACAGCACTTCTACCGCTGCAAAATGAGTCTGACGTTAACGATTTGGGTTCTGATTTCTTAGATCTATTGGGTTCGATGGAGTTGAGTGGCAGTGGCTTTGGTGAAAGTGATGATGCCTTGTCTCTGGCTCAATTCGATAGCTTTGCGGTTCCATTAGATGAATCTGAATCTTTTGCTGCGATCGCCACCGCTGAGCAGACCGATCTTTTGGCAAATGATGACTGGTTTAATGATGCCGTTACTCAAGAAGAATCGGTTCAGGAAGAACTAGAGGTAGAGGCGACCCCTTGCGGGTATCTCGAAGAGCTCGCCCCAGATCATGACTCCTTATTCGAGTCAGAATTCAGCCTAAATTTCAACGAAGCTGACGTTGAAACTGCCGCCAAATTGGATCAACCCCTGGACAATCAGCCATCCTCTAAAATCAATTCCTCAATAGACAGTCGGACGGGGCCAGAAGTAGGAATTGCGGAATTGAATAGTTTAGCCGACCTCTTTGAAGGCGAAATGCCTAACCTGGATTTGACCTGGCAGTCAGAGGAGTCCGTTAGTGACATTCATGAAACAACAGATTCTTCTGAGTCAAGCAGTCAGAATGCCGACAGTGATTTTTCTGATTTGCTATTTAATGATTTTGATGACCTCGACCCTTCTAACGATCTTGTTTTAGACGATCT
>Ga0209490_10003856_pt1 | contig 13967 bp, 11 predicted proteins | sample MAT06_FD_187209 | JGI IMG/M metagenome (GOLD analysis project Ga0209490, IMG submission 187209) | Freshwater microbial communities from Lake Fryxell liftoff mats and glacier meltwater in Antarctica - MAT-06 (SPAdes) (version 2) | ecosystem: Environmental > Aquatic > Freshwater > Ice > Liftoff...
GCAAAGCGCTCTTCGCTTATTCTCAAATCGGCTGACGTTTTGAGCAGCCTTTTCTCATTTTCAAGTAGAGATTTTTCAGCTTCAGCATTGCGCACAATAACGAAATAGACAACAAAGGCATTGGCAATGGCTGCCAGTGCTATGTTGATAAAGAAACTTATTTGAACGAATCCGTCCTTATAAATAGGCGGCTGAATTAAGTTTAAATCGTAGAACAATGCCAGGTATGCAAAAATAAGCGGCAGCACGGTAAAAGAAATATTAATCGCACGCGGATAATCTTTGGTCAGGATTAACCCTACAATTGAATTTGTAAGGAAAAAGAAAAAGACACCACCATAGGGATGGTCCGAATCCGCAAAAATGTAAACAAGACTATCAATTGAAATCAACGACAGGGTTGTGCTCAGAATATAATACCGGATTCGGTTAAGATAAATGGTAAGAAAACTAAAACCAGCAAGTATCGCATATAGAAATAGAAACGAATGAATGCCATTTAATAAATCTAAAAGGGTATAAAAAATTGCGATACAAGTTATGATGAGGCTAAACTGACCCCGCAGCATAGCATATTTGTATTCCTGCCGCGAAGCGATTGTTTCCTTGCTGAGGAGGATATCTCGAAGAAGACTCATTTACATAAGTTATAGTAAAGTGTTTTGATGCAAGCTTTAATTAATAATTGGTTCTGCTACCTTTGAAAAAAAGTAAATGTATGAAAATACGTGTTGGCTTAGGCTTTGATGTTCATCAATTAGAAGCGGGGCGAGATTTTTATTTGGGGGGGATAAAACTTCCTGCTGCAAAGGGCGCTGTCGGGCATTCGGATGCTGATGTGCTAATTCACGCGATATGCGATGCGCTTTTGGGTGCCGCTAATTTGCGAGATATCGGTTTTCATTATTCGAACACAGACCCACAATGGAAGGGAAAGGATAGTAAGTATTTTTTGAAAGACGTCACCAACAAATTGGCAGAACATGGTTGGGCAATAGAAAATGTTGATTGTACACTTTGCCTCGAACAACCAAAAGTGAATCCGCACATACCTGAAATGAAAAGTGTTCTCGCACCGCTTATGAATATCTCAGTAGATGATATTTCAATCAAAGCAACAACCGCTGAACGTTTGGGATACATTGGGCGGGAAGAAGGTGTGAATGCATACGCGGTTGCTCTAATAAAGAAGGAGTAATACACGTGGAATCTATAAAAATTATAACCACAGAAGATGGTTCGCACTCTTTGTTGAATGAAACATTAGACGAAACGTATCATTCGCGTCATGGTGCCAAACAAGAATCAAATTATGTTTTTATAGATAAAGGGTTAAACTTTTTTGTTGATCAGAATTCTGGTAAACCGGTTTCAATTTTAGAGATTGGTTTTGGTACTGGCCTCAATGCCTTGCTCACCGCTCAAAAATCTGTTGCAAATCAGATTGAGGTTAACTACACAACACTTGAAACTCATCCTATACCTCCAGAAATCTGGAAGACGCTGAATTACTCTTTAAATGATTTACTATTTGGAAACATTAATGGGGCCAATTGGAACGAATGGATTGGCATAGCTCAAACCTTCAGATTATTCAAAAATCAAATTTCTCTTCAGAAAGTTGTTTTAAATGATGATGAATTTGATGTTATTTATTATGATGCCTTTGCTCCCAACAAGCAACCAGCGATGTGGACATACGCGATGCTTGAAAAGGTCTATCGGGCTATGAAACCTAATGGAGTTTTTGTTACCTATTGTGCGAAGGGTCAACTTAAGCGCGATTTAAAAGCTCTTGGCATGAGCGTTGAGTCCTTGCCGGGTCCGCCCCGAAAGCGCGAGATGGTTAGAGCTATTAAATTGTAATCACCTTTCTTAAAATTCTTACCTTTGGAGTCTAAAATTTTTAACTAGTGACTGGTAAAAAAGTAAAAATTGGAATCGTGCAGATGAGCTGCATAAAAGAACCCAAAGACAATCTTGAAAAAGCAATTTCAAAGATTCGTGAAGCAGCTTCGAATGGCGCTCAAATAGTTTGCCTTCAAGAGTTATTTACGTCTTTGTATTTCTGCGATGTGGAGGATTACGAGAACTTCAAATTAGCGGAAGCAATTCCCGGGCCTTCAACCGATTCGTTATCAGCGTTAGCTAAAGAATTAGGAGTTGTAATTATCGCATCACTTTTTGAAAAAAGAACACAGGGCATTTATCACAATACAACCGCTGTGCTGGATGCAGACGGAACCTATTTAGGTAAATACCGGAAGATGCACATCCCGGATGATCCAGCTTATTATGAAAAATTTTACTTCACTCCGGGCGATCTTGGGTACAAAGTTTTTAAAACAAAGTTTGCCACCTTGGGAGTTTTAATTTGTTGGGATCAATGGTATCCCGAAGCTTCGCGTATAACAGCCTTAATGGGTGCCGAAATTTTATTTTATCCAACGGCTATTGGTTGGGCTACTTCGCAAGATGACGCTACTAATACAGAACAATATAATGCGTGGCAAACTATTCAACGCAGTCATTCTGTGGCTAACGGACTTCATGTTGTGAGCGTGAATAGAGTAGGGTTTGAACAAGATGGAGCCATGAAATTTTGGGGTGGCTCATTTATCACCAATCCATTTGGTTCTATATTATATAAAGCATCTCACGATAACGAGGAAGTACATGTGCAGGAAATTGACCTGGCAAAAACGGATAGCTATCGCACGCACTGGCCTTTTTTGCGCGACCGCAGAATTGATTCGTATCAGCCGATTACAAAAAGATTTATTGACGAAGACTAAATTAGTCCACTGACCACAGTCGACTGTAGACCGTGGACTGTGGACATCTTACAAAGAATGACCCCAAAAGAATTAGGATTTCATTTCCCAGCAGAGTTTGCAAAGCACAGCGCTACCTGGCTAAGTTGGCCGCATAAGGAAGCCAGTTGGCCCGGTAAGATTGAAACTATTTATCCACGCTACGCTGAATTTATAAAGCGTGTGGCAGAAGGTGAAGTAGTTAATATTAATGTTGCGGATGAAGCCATGAGGCAAAAAGCTACGCGCTATGTTAATGAAGCCGGTGCTAATCTAACCAACATTCAATTTTTTATTCATCCCACCAACGATGCATGGTGTCGCGACCATGGTCCGGCATTTCTTATTAATCCAACCGAGAAAAAGAAAATGATTGTCGATTGGGACTATAATGCGTGGGGTGGCAAGTATCCGCCTTTTGATTTAGATGATGTAATCCCAACACACATTGCAAAGCATTATGGTATTCCTGTTGTTCATCCGGGCATTGTAATGGAAGGAGGTTCCGTTGAGTTTAATGGTAAAGGCACGTTGCTCACTACTCGTGCTTGTTTGTTAAATCCTAACCGCAATCCTGAATTAAATCAAGAGCAGATTGAAAAGTATCTGATCGACTATTATGGTGTAGACAATATTCTTTGGTTAGGCGATGGCATTATTGGTGATGATACTGATGGACACATCGATGACTTAACCCGCTTTGTTAATGAGGATACGGTTGTAACCATCATTGAAGAGAATAAGAAAGATGAAAACTACTCTATTCTTCAAGATAACGTCAAGGAATTAAAAACGTTACGCCTTGAGACGGGCAAACAAATGAACATCGTGGAGTTGCCCATGCCAGCGCCCATTATTTATGAAAACCAACGATTGCCGGCTTCGTATGCAAACTTCTATATCAGCAATAAATATGTAGTCGTTCCTACTTTCCGCGACAAGCATGATGATCGAGCATTGGATATTTTACAAACTTGCTTTACGGATAGAAAAGTAATTGGTATTGACTCAACAGATATAATCTGGGGGCTGGGTTCTTTCCATTGCCTTAGCCAGCAAGAGCCTGCGGTTTAGTTCTATTTTTGTTTCTGCAAACGAATGAATTACGATCATGGATTGTAAGTTTCGAGTCGTCTTTAGCCTGCCACAGCCGATTCTTCTAATAAAACTATTGAGTTATGAATTCTGTACTTGGCAGATGGTTGTATTATCTATACTTTTAGTCTCAATTTTTATAATTTGAAAAAATTTCTACTCCCGCTATTCTTTGTTGGTTCCCTTTCGCTTTCTGCACAATCTGTATTGGATCTCAAATTCAAAGGTGCTGAAAGGGGTGCGCCTCTCATTTCGATATTAGAGCAGATTGAGAAAAACAATCCCGTTCGGTTCTACTTTTTATCTACCTGGCTAGAGGGAATGGTGCTTGACCAGGATTACAAAGAACAACCCTTACGCAATGCACTCGACAATTTGTTTTTAGGAACTGATCTGAGTTTTCTCGAAATGGATACACACGCGGTAATTATTGTGCGCGATCCTACTATGGCTATTCAACGGTTAGCAAGTATTCAAACAGCCAAAAGCGAGCAAAAGAAAATAGATAAAATAAATATTGGCTCGCCAGAAACGGGAAGTCGAAATAGAAAAATTACCATTCGGGGTCAGGTAACCGACTCAAAAAAAAATGAAACTCTGGTTGGTGCAAGTATTTATGCTAGCGATTTGCAAAGCGGAGTTACTACCGATGCCGATGGAAAATTTGTGTTTACAATTCCAGCCGGTAATCACATAATTAATTTAAACTATGTGAACTACGAGGAACGTATAATCGATTTGTCCGCATATCAGGATGGAGAATTGAACATGACATTGGACGAATCGCCTCGCATGTTGGATGAGATTGTTATAATGGATAAAGCAGCAAAGGAAGTTACTACTAGCCGGATTGGTGAAACTCAATTCTCCATGAAGGAAATCAAACGTCAGCCTGCTTTCTTAGGTGAGGTAGATTTAATTAAACAGATTCAGATGCAACCAGGTGTAACCACTGCCGGTGAAGCTGCCTCCGGATTTAATGTAAGAGGTGGGGGCGTGGATCAGAATTTGATTCTGTATGATGGCATGCCTGTGTTCAATAGTTCGCACGTTTTCGGTTTTTTCTCAACTTTTAATGCGGAGGCTATCCGAGATGTTACTTTCTATCGGGGGGGTATTCCTGCGGAATTCGGAGGTCGTGTATCATCCGTACTAAACATTACTTCCCGTGAAGGAGATTTTGAAAAATGGACTGGTAGTGGGGGTGTGGGTATGATCTCCAGCAACTTGTTAGCGAGCGGTCCTATTGTAAAAGATAAAACTTCAATTGCTATTTCTGTCCGTTCTACGTATTCCGACTGGCTGATTAACACAGTGCGTTCCAACTATGTAAATCTTCAGAATAGCTCCGTTTCCTTTTACGATGGCTCGGCTAAGCTAACCCATAAATTTAATGAGAAAACAAAACTTACTTTCTCCGCCTACACAAGTCACGATCAGTTTCGCTTGCAAGGCGACTCCACATACGAATGGAATAATTTTTTGGCGTCTGCCAGACTTGATCATGCTTTCTCAAATAAGCTGTCAACCATCATTACATTGGGCACAGGGTCTTACGATTATGAAGTTACTGATAAAAGCGCACGCACTGGATTCGATTTATTCTATAAGATTACGTATCCATCTCTTAAGGCAGACTTTCAGTACCAAACAAGTATTCATAAAATTTCTTTTGGACTTCAGTCAACCTATTATTCCTTTAACCCAGGAACGTTGGAACCCAATGGCAGTGAATCTAATATTGTCCCAATTCAAATGGATAAGCAAAACTCCCTGGAGAGTGCTGTGTACGTTGGTGATGGAATTACTTTAAATGAAAAGTTTTTTATAGAAGGAGGTCTTCGCTTTTCTGTATTCAACGCTTTGGGAGCTGCTGATGTAAATATCTATGCTCCTGGCGTACCTAAAACGCCTTCTTCGCAAATTGATGTAGTGAACTTTGGGGCAGGGGAAATTATAAAAACCTATACAGGGTTAGAACCGCGCGCATCATTTAGGTATACCTTAAATTCAAATGCCTCTATTAAAGTTGGATACAATAGAATTTATCAATACCTCCAATTAGTTTCTAATACTACAGCCATTACCCCTGTGGATATTTGGCAACCAAGTAATTTTTATTTCAAACCTCAGGTTGCCGATCAGGTTTCTATTGGCTATTTCAGAAATTTCAAAGAGAAGATGTATGAAGCCTTTGTAGAAGTTTATCAAAAGAAGATTAACAACATCCTTGATTTTAAAGATGGTGCAAACCTGATTTTAAACGACCATTTAGAAACTGATTTACTCCAGGGTGTTGGTGAAGCCTATGGCGTTGAAACTTCTATCGCCAAAAACCAGGGAAGATTGACCGGATCTATTAATTATACCTATTCACGTTCATTGCGCACCATCAATGGCGAGTTTGATGTGGAGAAAATTAATAATGGGAATCAATACCCCTCTAATTTCGATCAGCCTCATATTGTTAACCTGGTCTGGAAATACAATTTATCAAGACGTTATTTCTTTACCGGAAACTTTACTTACCATACAGGTAGACCGGTCACTGTGCCCTTAGCTGGATTTTTAGTTGATAATATTACCGTAGCCAGTTTCTCAGAACGAAATCAATTTAGAATCGCTGACTATCATCGGCTGGATATTGCCTTTATTTTGGAAGGAAATCATAAGCGGAAGAAATTCTGGGATGGAACCTGGGCGCTTTCTTTTTATAACGTGTATGCCAGAAAGAATCCTTACACCGTTTTCTTTAAAGACAATGGAGATGGTTACTTAAGTCCCTATCAATTGTCCATTATCGGTACCATACTTCCATCCTTGAGCTATTCGTTTAAATTTTAATGATGCGCGTACGAATACTTCTGTTGATTGCGATTTTAATGGATGGCTGCATTGATCCGGCCAACATTACTACGCCTGCATTTAAATATCAACTGGTTGTGGATGGATTTATCACTACCGATCCAGGACCTTATACTGTAAAACTTTATCGATCGCGTCCATTAGGAGCAGGCGTTGATCTTGATCGATTGATAGCTGAGAAGTTTGCGAAGATCATATTGAAAGATGGTGCGGGAAATGCAGAGTTACTATCAGAAGTTTCAGAAGGAGTTTATGCAACGAAAACGGATGGCATGCGTGGCGAAACCGGCCGTAGCTATCATATTGAAATTACATTAATCAATGACAAGAAGTATGAATCAATTCCTGAACTGATAAGGCCAGTAGGAGAAGTTACAACTATCAGGTATCAATTTGAGCCAAGTAATAAAGAATTGCCTCGTGAAGGTGACGGGTTTCGAATTTTTGCGGATGCTACAGGAGTGCCTGAACAAGAGGACTTAGTGAGGCTTAGGATGTCCGTAACGTATAAGATAAAAACATATCCTGAAAGAAGAAAATTATTAGTTTCCCGTAATGGTGACCAGGTGAAAGTTCCATATCCGTATCCTTGCAGCGGATATGTTAATAGGGATGATAAATTAGTTCAGATAGGAGAGTGTGAGTGTTGTATTTGCTGGGTTACCATAAGTGATGAGGTGCCAACCATTGCCGATGAGAAATTTACGTCCAACGATATTTTTAGAAATGAAGAAATAGGATTTGTGCCTATGGTAATAGAAGGGCCGGTTCCTATTCAAGTATTTTATGACAAGGTTCATGTGCAAGTTCAGGAACTGAGCCTAACACCTGATACCTATCTATTTTGGAAGTTGGTGCGATCCCAAAAATTGGGATTGTCTAATTTATTTCAACCGCCCTCAGCTACTATTAAAGGTAATATCAAAGCTATTAATACCGATGAAGTAGCCCTTGGAATATTTTGGGCTGCTGGAATTCATTCAAAATCGCTGTACATCGATAAGTCCACTATTCCATATCCTATTGAGGCACCGTTTGAAGCAGAAGCTCCTTGTACTTTTCTTCCAAACAGTTCCAATCAAAAACCTTCTTTCTGGCAATGAAAAAAATCTGGCTCATACTATTAATTTTTATTATCTCGGATTCATGCATTGATCCGGCAAATATTACTACGCCTGCATTCAAGTATCAACTGGTTGTGGATGGGTTTATCACCACCGATCCTGGACCATACACTGTAAAACTTTATCGATCCCGCCCATTAGGCGCCAGTGTTGATCTGGATCGATTGATAGCTGAAAAGTTTGCCAAGATTACTTTAAAAGATGATGCGGGAAATACAGAGTTACTTACTGAAACTTCAGAAGGCGTATACGCAACTAAAGTGAACGGTATGCGTGGTGAAACAGGCCGTAGCTATCATGTGGAGATTACACTAATCAACGGAAAGAAATACGAATCCGCTGCTGAAGAGATTAGACCTGTAGGTGAAGTTACAGGTATTGATTACGAATTTGTAGAAGGAAGTGGTGCTGGGTTTCGGGAAGGAGATGGGTTTAAGGTTTATGCTGATGCAACGGGTGTCCCCAATCAAGATGACTTTGTTCGGCTAAGAATGGTGGCAACTTATAAGGTGGAAACATTTCCGCAGTTAAGAACAAAACGTGTAGAGGGCGGGGAGATTCCGGATCCATTCCCTTGTAGCGGCTACATCAGAAATCAGGAAGGAAGACTTGCCAAGGTGGGAGAGTGTGAATGTTGTATCTGTTGGGCTAACATTTATGATGAAATTCCCAGTATTACCGATGAGCAATTTACTACTAACGATATTTTTCGAGGTGAGTATGTTGGTTTTGTTCCCGCTACACGGCAAACACTATATGAAAAGATTCGTATTGAAATCCAGGAAATGAGTCTTACGGAGAACACCTATTTATTTTGGAAATTGGTGAAGGCACAAAAAGAAGGATTGTCGAATATTTTTCAGCCACCTTCCGCTGAAATTAAAGGAAACATTAAAGCCTTGAACACTGAAGAAGAGGTGTTGGGGATATTTTGGGCAGCTGGGATTCAAACAAAAGCGATATACATTGATCGAACCGAAGTTCCCTACATTCCGCAACCTATTGATACGCTGAAAGCTCCATGTACATTTTTTCCTAACAGCACAAACAAACTTCCATCTTTCTGGCAATGAGACTTAGCAAAATTATTATAGGAATTTCTTTTCTACTATTAACGACTTCGTTGGTTTTACCCGAAGACGATTTCATTCAAACACTTATTAAAAAAATGCGTGAGTATAAAGCAAAGTCTCCGCACGTAAAGGTATACCTGGCATTCAACCAAAACAGGTACACACCCGGGGACACAGCTTTTTTTGCAGCTCATTTCCTTGCGGATGACCTGCATCCTATTGTCGGCCGTCAGATTCTACGTGTTGAATTGGTAGATCAGGAAGGAAATGTTGTTTTTTTTGAACACATAACAGTGAAAGATGGCTTGGGGGCCAATCAAGTTGTAATTCCCGAAGGGTTATCCGCAGGCAGGTATCAATGGGTTTCATATAGTGAGTACATGAAAAATTTTGATCCACACTTTTACTTTAGACAGGATTTTAATTTGATTACTGGTGCCGAATTAAAAACAGCAACCAATAATAACTTTGCAGGAGACTTTTTCCCGGAAGGTGGAGTACTTGTTGAATCCGTTGCTAATATCATAGTGATCAAAACGAGTGAGCAGTCTATGGCAAGTTTTAAAATTTATGAAGGTGGAAATCTTGTCGCGCAAGATTCAATGTCTCATGGGTTAGGCGTTTTTGAGTTAGCTCCACAACCTGATAAGATTTACATCGCTGAACTTAAAAACAAGAACGGCCAAACTAAACAAATTAATTTACCGAAGGCCCAAGCAACTGGATATTCATTGGCCACATCTGTTTCGGATCCTGTTCAAGTTGTAGTGCGGGCATCTAAAGAGACAAGAAATCAAAAAGAAAATCTTTGGTTAGTTGTTTCTGCTCAGTCAGAAATTTTTTATTCGGCACCGTTTAAGTTTGGAGATACGGAGCAAGTTACCGTTCAATTGCCAGTTAAAAATTTGCCTCGCGGGTTAGCTCAAATCACATTGTTTAATGATAAGGGAATTGTTCGAGCTGAGCGATTATTTTTTAACCATTTACCTGCGCCTGTCTCTGTTAAAATTAATAAGGACAAATCATCGTATATAAATCGTTCGCTCATTTCACTCAATGTGGAAGTGAAGGATGATCTTGGTAATCCCGTTAAAGGCAATTTCTCAATCGCTGTTTTAAATGAGAAATTTTCGCAGAACGAAGTGGACAATTCAATGATTGATTATTTATTGATAAACTCAGAGCTGTTCACACAAGAAAAGCTTGCAGACTTTACTCAAAAGGAGTTAGATCATTTTTTGATCACCCAGCAAAACAAGAAATCAGATTGGCCTGCCATTATTCAAGGAAGTAAAAGTCTAAAATATCCATTTAGACAAATGGTATATTATTCAGGGGAAGCAATAAATGCACAAACCGTAAAACCAGTTCCGGATTCAACCAGAATCATTACCTATTTGCAAAAGAATATGATTGGGTATGAAGCATTCACCGATAAAAACGGAAGATTTGATCTGGCCTTTCTATTCGATTTTTGGAATGAGGACGAAGTTTTTTACATGATGGAAAATAGAAGGGGCAATGAAATTGATGGAAGAATTAAATGGGATCAAGACACCGTACGTCTTGCGGCCAACACAATAGCGAGTGGAACACAAGAGAAAAGTTTCTATGCACAGTATCAATTACAAAAGCGCCTGATTGATAAATCGTATAATTTTTATTCCGCGGTCCCTGAAAAGTCTGATGCTAAACTGCTTGCAGATCCAAATGCTGATTTCGAAGACGAACTTACTAAAGTTGATATCTCAGTGAAAGTTCAAGATTACGTTGTGTTTCCAACCATGGAGGAACTGATTCGTGAAATTGTACCCTCACTTCAGCACAGGAAGTCGGGCGGAAAGGCTACGGTACGGGTTGTGCTTTCTGATGGAAATATTCCCCCATATGATCCTTTGATTTTGATTGATGGGATCATGACTAAAAATACAAACTATTTCTTGCAGTTAAAGACCAGCGATATAATTACCATTAAGTTAGTTAAAGATGTGAATCGATTGAACCGTTTGGGATCAATAGGAAAAAATGGAATCGTTTTGGTTCACACAAAAAAGCGGAGGCATCCGGAACTTGAAAAAATTAATACCCAACTTCCGGTAAAAGGACTTAACAAGCCTGTTGCATTTTATGAATCAACGGATGCAGATCGAACCCAACCACGCAAGCCAGACTTCAGATCCATGTTGTATTGGAATCCTACGGTTCAAACTGGTGAATCCAGCCAGACTAAAATAATGTTTTATGCAGCAGACGATGTTGGAAACTTTTTGATACGCATACAGGGTATAACAAGAGATGGCCGCCCTTTTGAAAAGACGGATTCATTTTCAGTTTCCTTTACTGGAAATTAGAAAGTATAAATCTGGGTGGGTGTAATTGCGATTGAAAGCGCGATGTCTTCAAAAAAAATATCTTCAATTTTATCTTCAGCTGAAAAAAAACTCAATCCGACTTTCTGACACTCAGGTCGACATTCTTTTAAGAATCGATCGTAAAATCCTTTGCCATAACCAACCCGATGGCCGTTGTTATCGAATGCCAAAAGTGGAACTAAAACCAAATCAATTTTTTCTGGTGGTGTAGACATGCCTTGTTTCGGCTCAACAATTCCCCAACTATTTTTTTCGAGTTGATGCATACCTTCAAAATAGAAGGATTCAATTTCATTATCCTTGATTTTAGGAAGTGAAAGTTGAATATGAGGAAACTCTGTTTGGATGCGATCAATTATTAACCAAGTGTCGGGTTCTCCTTTAGATTCAATGGGCAAGTAAAAGTGAACGACTTTAATGAAAGAAAGATCGATCGCTAAAAAGAAACGATCACAGAGTTGGCGATCGAATAATGTCTTTTTAGTTGGAGTCAAAGCCTTCCGTTTAGCCAGATAAACCTTTCGCAATTCATCTTTCTTCATACTGAATCAACTTGCCGAACCGGATCACTTTCGTTTCTTATATATCCTTCTTTGCGTTCTTTGCGCCTTTGCGTGCAATAATCAATGGGCATGGTAACAAAATCTTAATAAAATAGCAGATTGAATTTGAAATCGAAAGGATCAAAAGTTTCTAATAACTGATCAATGAGTTTAGGATCTTGTTGATAAAAGTTTAGAAAGTTATCAACCCGTTCTTGAGGACTGCCATTTGGAAAAAGTTCATCCTTCACCGACTCTAACTGCCCCAATCGATCAGCATGTAATCGTTTTTCTGCGCGTAACATTTTCTGCTCAACTTTCTCGAGCCCATTTAACGTGCGCTTGGTTTGAGCTTCAATAAATTTTAAGAGAGTAACATCAATTTTCGAAGCCTTCTCGCGAATAGAAGTAAAATCTTCACGAATCGATTGCATACTTTTTCCGAGTGAAAGGTCATGGACAGAATGTTCTACAATCCACTGATTAAACAGATAATTCTTTTCTTCAAATAGATGTTGATACTCCAATCCGGTTTTTTCAAATTTTCTTGAAACAGCTTTATCAACGATCAAAGCAAAATTTCGTGGCATCAATACTGGGAACGGAATCTTAAAATGATCAAACACTTTCTTCAACTGCAGCCAATAAACAACTTCAGCCGGGCCACCTGCATAGGCAAGATTTGGTAAAATAAATTCCTGATATAGCGGCCGTAAAATTACATTTGGACTAAACTTCTCAGGCTCAGTTTTAATAAGCTTTTGTATTTCTCCTTTCGTGAAATGAATATTAGTATCGACTACTTGAAATTTATCTCCAACCACTTCAATACGACTGCGGAGATTTTTATCCAAATAGAAAAAATTAATATCGCGGGCAAAAACCTGTGGGTCGTAACCCAGAGATTTTAATTCGTCATTCTGTTCTTCTACTAATTTCTTTGGCGTGTGATTTAAAAGATCAGCCTCTATTACTTCTGTGAACGTACTCTTTAGTTGGCGATCATCCGCATCAACAACAACAAGACCTTGAGCTCCGAATAATTCATTTACATAATATCGAACGGCAGCGCTAAGTGTCGGCTGTTTTAAATAGGCCTCACGAAATAAATCTACATCGCCTGGAATTTCTTCAAATAACTTTTTTATTGATTTAGGATCAAATCTTCCTACCGCCCCAGTCTGATCTGTTTGCCAGGTATATTTTTTTCCGTAAAGACGGAAATATTTTATTTCATCAAAATCATGATCTTCTGAAGCCATCCAATAAACAGGCACAAAATTGTATTCCGGATAGTGCTCCTTTAATTCTTTACACGAATTAATAACCGTTACTATTTTATAGATGAAATACAGCGGTCCTGTAAAAATATTGAGTTGGTGCCCGGTTGTTACGGTAAATGTTTTTTTATGCTGAAGTAAAGCAAGATTATTTTTTACTGATTCCGTTATCTCTAAGCCAGCATATTGCTTTTGCAAAACTTCACTTAGTATTTTTCGGGTAGAATCAGGAAACGATTTTTCCTTTTGGGAAATCTGAGCCTGAAAATTTTTTATTTCAGGAAACTGCGAGTAGAAAGGTTTTAATGAATCTTTTTTCTGAATGTAATCAAGAAAGAAAGTTGAAAACGAATGGGTGTCTGAAAATTCAAGTTTCTGTAACCGCATATTAACAACAAGTGTGATGAGAGAAAAACATGACCCGAATAACGACTAATTTATAGTAAAGGTTTATGGGATTTTTATAAGAGGTCTATTTTAAAGGTACTACTCTGCTGGCTCTGCCATTAAGTCAAATTCACTTGCAGCGGTTATTTTAGCTTGCACAAAATCCCCAATACGAAGATATTTATCGGTTGCATCCAATATAACTTCATTATCCACATCAGGCGAGTCGAACTCGGTTCGTCCATAAAAATTTCCACCTTCTTTACGATCTATCAAAACTTTGTAAGTTTTCCCGATCTTCGCTTGATTAAGCTCTAGTGAAATACCTTGTTGAAGTCCCATCACAGATTCTACGCGCTCTTGTTTTGTTTCTTCAGACACATTATCTGTATAAGAATAAGCGTGTGTATTTTCTT
>Ga0209490_10003860_pt1 | contig 13955 bp, 14 predicted proteins | sample MAT06_FD_187209 | JGI IMG/M metagenome (GOLD analysis project Ga0209490, IMG submission 187209) | Freshwater microbial communities from Lake Fryxell liftoff mats and glacier meltwater in Antarctica - MAT-06 (SPAdes) (version 2) | ecosystem: Environmental > Aquatic > Freshwater > Ice > Liftoff...
ATGCCGGCTCCCACAGGCAGGTCGGGACGACTTGCCCTGCGCACTCACGACTGCGGCGGTCGGATGGTCCGCAGTCGCCGGCATGCCGGCTCCCACAGGCAGGTCGGGACGATGTGAGCTACGCACTTCGAAGCGCGGGATTGCTTGACTCGCGATGACCGTACTTCCTCGCGGTGGGAGCTGCCAAGGCAGCGACTGCAGCAATGGATCCCTGCCGCAACTGCCTTCAGCGCCCGCTCACCCCAACGCGTCATCCAACTCCGCGCGCAGATCGCTCACATCTTCCACGCCCACCGACAGCCGCACCAGATTGTCATGGATGCCCAGCCGCGCGCGGTTTTGTTCCGGCACCGACGCGTGGGTCATGATCGCGGGATGATTGATCAGGCTCTCGACTCCGCCCAGCGATTCGGCCAGCGCAAACAGTCGACAGCGTTCCATCATGCGCCGGGTCTGGGCGAGGCCACCCTTGATATAGGCGCTGATGATGCCGCCGAAGCCGTTCATCTGTCGCGCGGCCAGTGCGTGCTGCGCATGGTCGGCCAGCCCCGGATAAATCACGCGCTCGATGCGCGGATCGCGAGCCAGCCAGCCAGCGAGCTCCAGCGCCGAAGCGCAGTGCTGGCGCATGCGCAGGTGCAGGGTCTTGACTCCGCGCAGCGCAAGGAACGAATCGAAAGGCCCCTGGATGCCACCGACTGCGTTTTGCAGGAAAGTCATCTTCTCGGCGACTTCGGGATGATCGCCTACCACCACCACGCCACCGACCATGTCGGAGTGGCCGTTGAGATACTTGGTCGCCGAGTGCATGACCATGGTCGCGCCGAACTCCAGCGGGCGCTGCACGATCGGCGAACAGAACGTGTTGTCGACCACCAGCATGATCCCGCGCGCACGCGCGAACTCGCCCAGACGCGCAAGATCGACCACCTTGAGCATTGGATTGGTCGGCGTCTCGCACCAGATCAGCCGCGTTTGCGGGCGCACGGCAGCAGCCAGCGCATCGATATCGTTCAGATCCAAGAACGTGAAGTCGAGTCCCGCCGAGCGCCGCCGCACGCGCTCGAACAGTCGATAGGTGCCGCCGTAGACATCGTCCATGCAGATCACGTGCGAGCCGCTGTCGAGCAGGTCGAGCACGGTCGCGGTCGCGGCCAGGCCCGAGGCGAAGGCATAACCCCGCGTGCCGCCTTCCAGATCGGCGATGCAGCGTTCCCACGCGAAGCGGGTGGGATTGTGCGAACGCGAGTACTCAAAGCCCTGATGCACGCCGGGACTGGACTGCACATAGGTGCTGGTGGCGTAGATCGGCACCATCACCGCGCCGGTCGACGGATCGGGGCTCTGGCCGGCATGGATGGCGCGGGTGCCGAGGCCGTGGGATTGCGATGCAGTCATGGGATCAGCGAAGTCCAGGGTACTTGAGGATGTGGCGGGCGAGATGCTCGTCGATTTCGCGGTGACGCGGCACCGGCTGCTCGAGTCCGGTCGACGGATTGGAGCAGATGTCGTGCCGGCCCCCGTGACGCTCGAGAACGCATTCGCCTGCCAGCAGCAGGCCGATCAGCTCATCGCGCTTCAAAGTGCGATGTCCTTGATCTCGGAACCGGCCGGGACGTCGTCGAACAGCACCTCGCGATATGCGTCACGCAGATTCTCCTCCAGTTCCTCGACGGTCCCGCCCTGGCGCATGATTTCCGGATGCTCGACCAGTCGCCCAACCCGATGCGACTCGCCCTTCCAGTACACCATTTTCAGCTGTGCGTTCATTGGACTGGCTCGTGGTGAATCAAGCCACCCTGCGCCGCAAGTAGTTCAGCAGATCGATCCGTGTGATCAGGCCGAGGAACTTCGCACCGTCGACCACGATCGCGACGTGTCCGCGGTCGAATAGCGGTATCAGTTCGGCCAGCGGGCGCTTGACGTCGATCAGATCGAGCGTGCCGATCATCGCCGTAGCCACCGGATCGCGGAAGCGCGCTTCGTTGCCGAACACGTGCATCAGCACATCGGACTCGTCGAGGATGCCGACGATGCGGTCGTTGTCCATCACCGGCAGTTGCGAGACGTCGTAGAGCTTCATGCGCTGGTAGGCCAGCAACAGCAGGTCGTCGGGCTTGACCACCACGGTATCGCGCTGCGAATAGGGGCGCAGGATCAGGTCGCGCAGGTCGCCGAACTGCTCGCGCTCGAGATAGCCGTTGTCGAGCATCCAGTAGTCGTTGTACATCTTCGACAGATACTTGTTGCCGGTGTCGCAGACGAAGGCGACCACCTTCTTCGGGGTCGTCTGTTCGTGGCAGTAGCGCAGGGCCGCGGCGATGATGGTGCCGCTGGATGAGCCGCCGAGGATGCCTTCCTTCATCAGCAGCTCGCGTCCGGCGAGAAAGCTGTCCTTGTCGCTGACCTGGTAGGAATGCTTCACGCGCGAGTGGTCGGCAATCGCCGGCACGAAGCTCGAGCCGATGCCCTCGACCGTCCAGCTGCCGACCGTGGCCGGCGCCTGCCCGTCGTTGATCAGACCGGTGAGGATCGAGCCCTGCGGATCGGCGACGATGAGTTCGACATGCGGTGCGACCTTCGCGAAGTAGCGCGACAGCCCGGTCATGGTGCCGGATGAGCCGACGCCGAACACGATCGCATCCATGTCGTGCTCCATCTGCTCCCAGATCTCGGGCCCGGTGACCGTCTCGTGGGCCAGCGGATTGTTCGGGTTGCCGAACTGGTTGATGTAGTACGCCCCCGGGGTCTCGTTGGCGATCCGCTCGGCGAGGTCGAGGTAATACTCGGGGTGGCCGCGACCGACATCCGAGCGCGTCAGGCGCACCTCGGCCCCCATCGCCTTGAGGTTGAAGATCTTCTCGCGGCTCATCTTGTCGGGCACCACCAGCAGCAGCCGGTAGCCCTTCTGCTGTGCTGCGAGCGCAAGCCCAAGGCCGGTATTGCCCGCAGTGCCCTCGACCAGGATTGCGCCCGGGGCGATGTTGCCTTCGCGTTCGGCGGCTTCGATCATGAACAGTCCGATGCGGTCCTTGATCGACCCGCCGGGGTTGTTCAGTTCGAGCTTCAGGTACAGCCCGCACAGGCCGGTGTCGAGCGTGCGGGCCTTGACCATCGGGGTATTGCCGATCAGTTCGAGCACGCTGTGGTGGATGGTCATGAGGCCACGCGGGACGTGTCGAACGGGGCGTCAGGATAGCAGGGGCCGCAAAAACGACGGGCCCCGCAGGGCCCGTCGCGTCATCGCCGGCGATATCGCTTCAGTGCGAGGGCTGTCGCTCACCAAAAATGGTGGTCAGGCGATCCTTCGCGATCAGCTTTTCCTTCTTCATGCGCATCAGCGTCATGTCGTCGGTGGGGCGCACGCCGAGTCCGGCGTCGAGCACCTTCTTGTCCAGATCCCGGTGCCGCAGATACAGCGAGCGGAACTCGGCGTTGCTCTTCATCAGAACATCCACTTCCTGCTGACGACCTTCGAACATCGTTAGTCTCCTCGTTCGGGCGGTGTGGCTCAAATGAAAACGCCCCGCTGCAGCTGGGCTGCACACGAGGCGCGCGTGGTTGAATCGAATGCAAAGGGGAGGGCGATTGTGCCGTGGGCAATTGCTGTCGGACGCGGCCGCGCCGGCGATGGCACGGCGGCGGCTGAAGGCTTTGGCACTGCGACACTCATCTCGGATCGTCCTCCGTCCGGGGCGCTGCAATGACCCCGGAGACCTGACGCTACGCCGGCACGGGGTCGGGCGCAATCACTTTTTGGTTAAGCCCGGATGACGATGCTTGGCGCCGGAAATAACCACATTAAATCAGTGGCTTGTCGCCGCACCAATCGTCAACACCAGTGATCCTGCGTCGGCGTCCGGCAGCTCCGGACGGCGAGAACATCGTGGCCTAGCGCGCATCCTCGACAATGATCTCCACGCGCCGGTTGCGGGCACGCCCCTCGGCGCTGTCGTTGCCGGCGACCGGCGCGTCGGACCCCAGCCCGATCGCGGTCATGCGTGCGGCGTCGACACCACGCTGGACCAGCGCATCGCGCACCGCGTCCGCACGCCGCTGCGAGAGCACCTGGTTGAGATTGGCACCGCCGCTGTTGTCGGTGTGGCCCTCGATGCGCACACTGCTGGCGGGATCGCGATTGACGAACTCGACCACGCGATCGAGATTGGCCAGCGCCTCGGGCTGCAGCATGGTCTTGCCCGGCGGGAACACCGATTCGCCGAGCGTCATCACCTCGCCGCGCCCCTCGCGCCGCGCCGACAGGGTCTGCATCTGCATCCGCAGGCTGTCGACAGTGGCCATCGCAAGTTCGGCCTCCTGCCGCGCCAGCCCCGCCTCTTCGGCTTGCGCGCGCGCCACGCGCTGGGACTGCTGGGCCTGCGCGCGTGCCGCTTGCGCCTCGAGCGCGCTCACGTCGCGCAGCGCCAGGGCCTCGACCGTGTCGGCCCGCGCGCGCTCGGCTTCCTCGGCGCGGGCGAGGTTCTGCACGCGCAGCTTCTCGGCCTCCAGGCGGGTCAGTTCCGCGTCGCGCCGGCTCGCCTCCAGACGGATCTGATCGCCCTCGCGCTCGAGTTGCTGCAGCTTGCTTTCTTCCAGCGCCGCCTGCGCTGCGGCGTAAGCGATGTCGATCCGCCGCTCGGCCACGTAGGCGAGGGTGGCGCGCGCCTCGTCGTTGATTCCGACCGCATTGGCCAGGTCGCGCACGGCATCGCGCGCGCGCGCGATCTCGGTCGCGGCCAGCGGCGCGAGGCTCGCATCGGACTCGAGCTGCGCGAGAGTGGCCTCGATCCGTTCGCGATCCAGATCGCGCTTGGGCGCGGAACCGCAGGCGGCCAGCGACAGTGCAGCGACTGCCGCCAACACTGTCGCCAACGCAGCGAGCTGGCGGCTCATGGCGCGCCCTCTTCGGTCAGCAGATCGCGGCGCAGGCGCGCATTGTCGTCGGTCTTCTCGCGCACGGCGTTGCGCGCGCGAGCCGCGCGCGCCTTGGCGCTTGCCAGTTCCGCATCGACTTCTGCCTGGGTGGCGAGACTGCCAGCGAGCGCATAGTCGCGATCCGCGCTGGCGGCCTGGGCCGCGCCGAGCTTGTCCTCGGCAAAGCGCAGTTCGACCGGTGCGCTGACGCCGGCCCCGGCCGCGCGCGCGCGCTCCACCTCGGCACGGGCGTCGGCAAGCTCGGTCAGAGGCGGCGGCGTAGTCGCACAGCCTGCAAGCAAGGCCACAACCGCAATCAGCGACCAGACCCGATGGATTTTTGCGTGCATAGATGTCATAAACTTCCGTGGGATCAGGCCGGTCCAGCGCTATTGTGTGAACGTGCCTGAAGGTTTGCAACGGGTAAGAACTCAAGGGCAGCGCCGCTAGCGGCGCTACGGTCGGGACTATTGCATGGACATCGGCTACTTCCTCAAGTTGATGACCGAGAAGGGCGCCTCGGACATGTTCCTCACCACCGGGGCACCGGTGAACATCAAGGTCGAGGGTCGACTCTACCCGCTCGGAAATACCGGCCTGCCCGGTGGCATGGTCAAGAAGATCGCCTATTCGCTGATGGACGAGGGCCAGGTCCCGGCATTCGAGCGCGATCTGGAAATGAACATGGCGATTGCGGTCAAGGATGCTGGCCGCTTCCGCATCAATGTGTTCAAGCAGCGCGGCGAAGTGGGCATGGTGATCCGCGCAATCAAGAGCGATATCGCCAGCATCGATACGCTCAAGCTGCCGGCAGTGCTGCGCACCTTGATCCTGGAAGCACGCGGCCTGATCCTGGTGGTCGGCTCGACCGGCTCGGGCAAGTCCACCACCCTCGCGGCCATGCTCGACTACCGCAACTCCAACAGCTCGGGTCATATCCTGACCATCGAAGACCCGATCGAATTCCTGCACCGGCACAAGAAATCGATCGTCAACCAGCGCGAAGTGGGCCTCGACACCCACAGCTATCACCAGGCGCTCAAGAACGCGATGCGCGAGGCGCCGGACGTGATCCTGATCGGCGAGATCCGCGACATGGAAACCATGGAGGCCGCGATCAGCTTCTCCGAAACCGGCCATCTGTGCCTGGCCACCCTGCACTCGAACAACGCCGACCAAACGTTGGAGCGCATCCTCAACTTCTTCCCGGAGTCGGCGCACAAGAACATCCTGATGAACCTGTCGCTGAATCTGAAGGCCGTGGTCTCGCAGCGCCTGGTCACCGGCCGCGACGGCAAGCGCCTGCCGGCGGTGGAGATCCTGATCAACACGCCGTTGATCCGCGACCTGGTGCGCCGTGGCCAGATCCACGAGCTCAAGGAGGCGATGGATCGATCGCTGGCCGAAAGCATGCAGACCTTCGATCAGGCGCTTTATGCGCTGTTCAAGGAAGGCCGCATCGATCTCGAAGAAGCGCTGAACAAGGCCGACTCCCGCGACGGACTGGCGCTGAAGATCCGGCTGGCCGAGGGCGGCGAGCCCGGCCAGGACAACAGTTCCTTCGATCTGAACGCGTACTGATCGTTGCCGCGCGCGGCAGCGTCGAATCGCGACACAGTAATTTCAAGCATTACCGCGATCGCCGACAGGGGTCGGCACGCTGCCTTGCAGGTTGCCGCAGGGGCAATCGGCTGCAGTTGATCAGCGCGTCTTTTTCAGGGGACTTGGACATGGTGGCACCAATGGTTTCGAGGCTGGCAGCGATATTGCTGCTGGCATCGCCGCAGCTGGCTGCAGCGCAGGGCGCCGGGGGCGACATGGAAACCCTGCATCTGGTGTGGACGGCCGTGTGCGCCGGCCTGGTGCTGATGATGCAGCCGGGCTTCGCATTTCTGGAAAGCGGCCTGGCGCGCGCGAAGAACTCGGTCAATGTTCTGATGAAGAACTTCACCGACTGCGCGATCGCCTCGATCGGCTACTGGGTGATCGGCTTCGGCCTGATGTTCGGCGCCAACCCCAGCGGCTGGTTCGGCACCACCGGCTTCATTCCCGATGGTGGCGACGGCCTGGTCAACGTGCTCTACCAGACGTTTTTCGCCGCCACTGCGGCTACCATCGTCAGCGGCGCAGTCGCTGAGCGCATCCGCTACCTGCCGTATCTGGTCGGCACCTTCTTGGTGGTGGTCCTGATCTATCCGCTGTACGGCAGCTGGATCTGGGGCGGCACGGCGGACGCGCCGGGCTGGCTGCGCGGCATGGGCTTTCTCGATTCCGCCGGCGGTTCTGGCGTGCATGCGATCGGCGGTTTCGTCGCCTTGGCAGCGGTCCTGGTGCTGGGACCACGCTTCGGGCGCTTCGGGCGCGACGGCAGCGTGCGCGATATCCCCGGCCACAGCCTGCCGCTGGCCTCGCTTGGCGCGTTCCTGCTGTGGATCGGCTGGATGGGTTTCAACGGCGGCTCGACCGAAAGGGATTTTTCCGATCTCGGACGGATCGTGCTCAACACCCACCTCGGCGCATCGGCCGGTGTGATCGGCGCAATTGCGCTGCAGGCGCTGCGCGGCAGACCCATCCTGATGACGGTAGTGATCAACGGGGCACTGGGCGGGCTGGTGTCGGTCACAGCGGGTGCCAAGTACGTGGCGCCGACCAGCGCGGCGTTGATCGGACTGCTGGCCGGCTTGATCGTCGTCGGCGGCAGCGCGTTGCTGCAGCGCTATCGGATCGACGATGTGGTCGACGCGGTTCCGGTGCATGCGTTCTGCGGTGTGTTCGGCACCGTGATGACCGGCGTGCTGTTCGCCGGCGACATGTTCAATCCCGACCGTATCCTGATCCAGGCGACCGGTGCTGCGACCGCGGCCGTGTGGGGTTTTGCCGCCGGCTACGTGGTCTTCAAGCTGGTCGACATCAGCGTCGGCCTGCGCGCGCCGACCGAACACGAGCAATCCGGGCTCGACTACACCGAGCACCATGAGCTGGCCTATCCCGAATTCCAGACCGCCCGCACCCATCGCGCGATCGAGGCGGGTGGAACCGGCGGCAACGCGCGGTAGGCTGTCGTGAGCGAACGTCCGGCACCGACCAAAGCCATCGCCAACCAGCGGCGGCGCGCGCTGTACGCAGCGCTCATCCAGACCTTGCGCGACGACACCACGGCGATCTCGGTGGCGTTCCGGCTGTGGCAACGCGAGTTCGCCGACCAGCCGCACTTCGTGGCGACCCGCTACGTCACCCGCTGCGCTGGCTTGATCGGACTGACCGACACCCAACGCATTGCGCTGACCCGCAGCATCTTCGAGTCGCTGGGCAAGCCCTACGACACGATGCCGCGGGTGCCCGACCAATTGCTGCTGAGCGCCGAAGATATCGAGGACGATTCCGGGCTGGCGCTGCGCGGCGCCGCGCCGGCGCGCGCGGTCGCGGGTTCACCGGCGCCCGCGGCGCGTGCCCCGACGCGGCAACTGCCGGTCGCGAGCACTGCGGCCAGCGTGGTGTTCGGCGCGATCTGCCGCTCCCTGCTCGCGCCGGTCCGCGCGCAGGCGCGCAGCCAGGCCGACCTGCTGCGACAGATCATCGACGACGCGCTCACCCACGCGCGAATCCCCGAAGCACAGCGTGCGGGCATCGCCAGCTGGTCGGTTGCGGGCGCGACCGAAGAGAGCATGGCTGCCGCACTGTCCACGCCGGAACTGCGCCGGATCGTGCACGCGCTGTATCTGGCCGCCTGCGATGCGCTGGGTCCGGTCGCCGCCGATACCCTGCTCGCACAATCGGTATCGCGGGCGCAGGGGCTCAGCGCGGCGGTGGAGTTTCCGCCCGATCAGCTGCTGTAGGCGCGGTACGCGATCGCGGCGTCGCTAAGGACGCGGCGCGTCGGGCTGGTTCTCCGGTCGCGCCCGATCGAAGGCAGGCAGCGCCAGACAAGCTTCGTAGACGCGCGACAGCACCGGATAGCGCGACAGGTCGATCGCGAAACGCTGCGCGTTGTAGCACTGTGGTGCGAGGCAGATATCCGCGATCGACGGCGTGTCGCCCTCGCAGAAGGTGCCGGTGGAGGGATTGGTGGTGAGCAGGTCTTCGAGCGCCAAGAGGCCGGTTTCGATCCAGTGCCGGACCCAGCGTTCGCGCTCGACCTGGGGCGTGCCGAACTCGGCTTCCAGATACTGCAGCACCCGGGTGTTGTTCAGCGGATGGATATCGCAGGCGATCATCAGCGCCAGCGAACGCGCTCGCGCGCGCTCGCGCGCGGTCACCGGCAGCAAACGCGCGCCGGCATAGGTTTCGTCCAGATACTCCACGATCGCAAGCGACTGCCGGATCACGCGCTCGCCGTCGATCAGCACCGGCACCAAGTGCTGCGGATTGAGCGCATGGAATTCGTCGGTGTGCTGTTCGCCGCTGTTGGGCGCGATGTTGACCGGGATCAGCTCATACGGCAGACCCTTCAGATTCAGGGCGATTCGCGCACGGTAGGCCGCACTGGAACGCCAGAAGCTGTACAACTTCATACCTTCCGCGGCCATTGCCCCCCCAGGGCCGGACGGGTCTGTGCCCATCACGACCGGCTTGCCGGATTATTGTCGTCACAGCCTAACGCAGCGCATCCCCGCCCAACAAGCGAAACCAGCATCGACCGGCGGGCATTCAGACCAACGGGGTGAAGGCCGCGATGCGCTGTTCGATGGCGCCGAATACGCTGGCGCCCGCGCGGTCGAACATCTCGATGCGCACCACATCGCCGAAGCGCAGGAACGGGGTGCTGGGTTTGCCATCGCGCAGCACCTCCAGGGTGCGCCGCTCCGCCAGGCACGAGGCACCCTTGCTCTCGTCCTGGTTTGCGATGGTGCCCGACCCGACGATGCTCGCGGCCGCCAGCGGGCGGGTGCGCGCGGCGTGCGCGATCAGCTGCGCAAAGCTGAACTGCATGTCGACGCCGGTCTCGGGCGCGCCGAACCACTGCCCATTGATGTGGCTGGTCAGCGGCAGGTGCACCTTCGCATCGCGCCACGCCTCGCCCAGTTCGTCGGGGGTGACGAATACCGGCGACAAAGCCGAGCGCGGTTTGGACTGCAGGAAGCCGAAGCCCTTGGCCAGCTCATCGGGAATCAGATGGCGCAACGAGACATCGTTGATCAGTCCGATCAGCTGGATGTGCGCTGCCGCCTGCGCGACAGTGACCGCCATCGGCACATCGTCGGTCACCACCACCACCTCGGCTTCGAGGTCGATGCCGTAGTCCTCGCTGACCACCAGCACCGGATCGCGCGGGCCCAGAAACCCGGCGCTGGTGGCCTGGTACATCAGCGGGTCGACATAGAAGCTGGCCGGCACCTCGGCGCCGCGCGCACGTCGCACGCGCTCGACATGCGGCAGGTACGCGCTGCCATCGACGAACTCCCAGGTGCGCGGCAGTGGTGCGGCCAGCGCTGCCGCATCGAGATCGAACACCGCCTGCCACTCGATCTCGCCGCTGCCGCCATTGGTGGCGATCTCGTTGAGCTGTTCCGACACCGCGTTCAAGCGCGGCGCGGCGCGTTCCCAGTCCTCCAGCGACTGCAGCAGGGTATGCGCGATCTGCGGCACCGCAACCGCCTTGCGCAGGTCGCGGCTGACCACCAGCAGGGTGCCGTCGCGGGTGCCGGATTTGAGGGAGGCGAGTTTCATGGGCGGGGTCTGGTGGGGTGGAATGGATTTCGGCGAATGGCGAATAGGGTCAGTGAGCGACGTGCGCGGCGTCAAACGATGTTCGGGGCACGGCGCGCGAGGCGACTGTCACGATTCGACAGTCGCATCCACCACTGGCCCGTCACGGCGCGACGAAGCGCCGCTGCAATCCGCGCCAGCAGTCCAGATAATCGCGCTGCAGCTGCGGTGCATCCAGCGCTTGCCGGGTGGGGCGAAGCACCAGGCGGGTCTCGAACATGAAGGCGAGCGTGTCGCTGATCCGGTCCGGGCGCGAGGTGTCGGCGGCGCTGGCTTTGTCGAAGGTTTCCGCATCCGGGCCGTGCCCGCTCATGCAGTTGTGCAGCGAGCTGCCGCCGGGCAGGAATCCTTCGCTCTTGGCATCGTACACACCGTGCACCAGGCCCATGAACTCGCTGGCCACGTTGCGGTGGAACCACGGCGGACGGAAGGTGTTCTCACCGACCAGCCAGCGCGGCGGGAAGATCGCGAAATCCAGATTGGCGGTGCCCGGCGTGTCGGATGCCGAGGTGAGCACGGTGAAGATCGACGGATCGGGATGGTCGTAGCTGATCGAGCCGATGGTGTTGAAGTGGCGCAGGTCGTACTTGCATGGCAGATGATTGCCATGCCAGCCGACCACATCGAGTGGCGAATGGCCGATGTCTGCCGCCCACAGATTGCCATCGAACTTGGTCAGCAGCGAGAACGCACCCTCGACATCCTCGAAGGCCGCAACCGGCACCTGGAAATCGCGCGCATTGGCCAGACCATTGGAGCCGATCGGACCCAGCTCCGGCAGGCATAGCGGCGCGCCGAAGTTCTCCGCCACATAGCCGCGCGCCTGCGCATCGAGCAGGTCGACGCGAAAGCGGATCCCGCGCGGGATCACGCAGATCTCCGACGGTGCGAGTTCCAGCACACCCATCTCGGTCGCGATGCGCAGTCGCCCGAGCTGGGGCACCAGCAGCAGCTCGCCGTCGGCATTGCTGAAGTAGCGACCCTGCATCGACCGATTGGCCGCGTAATAGTGGATCCCGATGCCACTGTGGGTGCCGGGCCCGCCATTGCCGGCGAGGGTGAACAGTCCATCGAGGAAATCGGTAGCTTGCTCTGGCAGCGGAAACGGATCCCAGCGCAACTGATTCGGGCTCGGCGGCACTGCGTCGAAGCGGTTGTGGAAACGCCCCGCAGGCAACGCGGCAAACGCACCGTGCACGGCACCCGGTCTAATCCGATAAGCCCAGGTGCGCCGGTTCAGATGCCGCGGCGCGGTGAACGCGGTGCCCGAGATCTGCTCGGCATACAGCCCGAATGCGACCCGCTGCGGCGAGTTCATGGCCTGCGGCAGCACGCCGGCAAGCGCCTCGCTGGCCAGTTGATTGCCGAATCCGGTGAGGTACTCGAGTGCGGGCTCGGTCAGTGGCTTGCTGTTCATCGCGTGGATCGTTGTCTGTTCTGGCGCTTGCGTGGATCGAGCGCTACAGCACGCCGCGGCGCATCTGGTCGCGCTCGATCGACTCGAACAGCGCCTGGAAATTGCCCTCGCCGAAGCCTTCGTTGCCCTTGCGCTGGATGATCTCGAAAAAGATCGGACCGATGTGGGTTTCGGTGAAGATCTGCAGCAGCTTCTTTTGTTTGGTCTCGGGATCGGCGTCGATCAGGATCTTCAGGGCCTTCATCCGCGCCAGATCCTCGCCGTGCGCGGGAATGCGCTGGTCGATCACCTCGAAGTAGCTGTCTGGCGTATCGAGGAAAGTCACGCCGGCTTCGCGCATCTTCGCGACCGTGGCGTAGATATCGTCGGTGAAGCAGGCGATGTGCTGGATGCCCTCGCCGTGATACTGGTCGAGATACTCGTTGATCTGGCTCTTCGGATCGGACGACTCGTTGAGCGGAATGCGCACGATGCCGTCGGGCGCGGTCATCGCCTTCGACACCAGCCCGGTCTTGGCGCCCTTGATGTCGAAGTAGCGGATCTCGCGGAAGCCGAACAGCTGCTCGTAGTAGCCGGCCCACTTGGCCATGTTGCCGAAGTACAGATTGTGGGTCAGGTGGTCGATGAAGGTCAGGCCGAAGCCAGTTGGCGCGGTGCTCGCGCCCGCCAGCGTCTCGTAGTCGGCCGCATACGGGTCCGCACCGTCGGTGATCAGATACAGCATGCACTCGCCGATGCCCTTGATCGCCGGCGCGGGAACCGCGCGCGAATCCGCGGCATGTGCGATCGGCTCGGCACCGCGCGCGGTGACCGCGGCCAGCGCGCCGGCACCGTCGGTCACCCGGATCGCAAACCCGCACGCACATGGACCATGCCTGGCCGCGAAGTCTGCAGCAAATGAATCCGGCTGCTCGTTGATGAGGAAGTTCACCGCGCCCTGCCGATACAACGTGATTGCCAGCCTGCGATGGCGCGCGACCGCGCTGAAGCCCATGCGTACGAGAAGCGCATGCAGCGCCGCGCGGCCGGCGACATCGGGGGCGGCGAACTCGACGAATTCGAAGCCGTTGATGCCGAGCGGATTGGGGTGCGCGAGCGGCGCGGTGCCGGGATTCGGCTGGGCGTTCATGGACGTCTCCGGCGGATGCTGCAGTGCATGGTTGCTCTTGCGCTCAGGTCCTTATAGTTTCGGATGAAACCTTTTGCAAGCCGCAGCGCCGCAATGAGCCAATCCGGCCAGCTGGACCTCGAACGTTTCCTGCCCTATCGGCTGTCGCTGCTGTCGAACACCATCTCGCAGGCGATCGCGCGCGAGTACGAGGCGCGCTTCGGCCTGTCGGTGACCGAATGGCGGGTGCTGGCGGTGCTTGGCCGCTATGCGGGTTTGAGCGCCGGCGAAGTCGCCGAGCGCACCGCGATGGACAAGGTCGCGGTCAGCCGCGCAGTGGCGCGACTGCTGGCCAACGAGCGCATCCGCCGCGGCGTGCACAGCTCCGACCGCCGCCGCTGTGTGCTGGCGCTCACGCCCAAGGGCCAGCGCATCTACGACCAGATCGCACCACGCGCGCTGGAGTACGAGCGTGAACTGCTGGAGGTGCTGGATGCCGAAGAACGCGTCTGGCTGGAACGTCTGTTGTCCAAGCTCACTGGCAACGGGCTGGCGGCGGTGCGACGGATTCCCCTGCAGCGGGCGGGCACGGCGCGTTGAGCGCGCAGCGGTCGCTGGAGCGACTCGGGACTCGGGCGTAGGGCCCAGGGCCCAGGGCCCAGAAAAGCAGCGTTCACCGGCTCTTTCTGGGCTCTGGGCCCAGCGACAGCCACCTCTCGCTGCACCTGAGTCGTTGCAGTGACCCCAGTCCCCCCAGTCGCTGCCATGGCAGATCCCACAAGGAGAGTGGGCTGATGCTGCCAGACTTGC
>Ga0209490_10003864_pt1 | contig 13948 bp, 12 predicted proteins | sample MAT06_FD_187209 | JGI IMG/M metagenome (GOLD analysis project Ga0209490, IMG submission 187209) | Freshwater microbial communities from Lake Fryxell liftoff mats and glacier meltwater in Antarctica - MAT-06 (SPAdes) (version 2) | ecosystem: Environmental > Aquatic > Freshwater > Ice > Liftoff...
GCGGTGTCCCTACGTCCTGCGATCGCCAATACCCGCTTGAGCATTGAACAACAGGTATTAGAAAATGCGAATTGTATTGTGGCAACCAGTCCTCAAGAAGAAGAAACCCTGCGATCGCTGATCTCTCAGGCAGGCTGCATCGAAGTAATCCCCTGTGGCACCGATATTGACAATTTCCACGCCATTCCAAAAGCCGAAGCGCGCGCCCAGCTTGGATTAGGGCAAGATGAGGCGATCGTGCTTTATGTGGGGCGTTTTGATCCCCGTAAAGGGATTGATACTTTAGTTAAAGCATGTGCAAGGCTAAAAGATGGGGTAAATTGCCGCGTGTTGGGCGTGAATGGGTCTTGTCTTGTCCCTGCGACCTATGCTCTAAACCCAGCCAAGCTGAAGTTGGTCATTGTGGGCGGCAGCGAGCCTGATCAGGCAGATGGACAGGAACGGCAGCGCATTGAAGCTAAGGTGCGGGAATTAGGGCTGGCAGACCAAACGCAATTTGTGGGACGTGTCGGACATGATTTGTTGCCGTTGTACTATACGGCTGCGGATGTGTGCGTGATTCCGAGTCACTATGAACCGTTTGGATTGGTGGCGATCGAAGCGATGGCGTGTGGGACTCCGGTGGTTGCTTCAGATGTAGGCGGATTGAAATTTACAGTGGTTCCAGAAGAAACGGGTTTATTGGTGCCACCGAAAGATGTGGATGCGTTTGCTAATGCGATCGATCGCATTTTAAGCCAAGAGCTTTGGGCGAAAAAGTTACGCAGACAGGCATCGATTCGGGTTCAGCAAAACTTTAGCTGGTCAGGAGTCGCCGCTCACCTGAGCGATTTATATCGTCATCTCTTAGCACAGTCGATTTCTCATGAAGGCTTGTGGCAACCGACGAGTCAGCGGCTTTCTGCCCCGGCAGCTACGATGACAAAAGCATCTTAGGGCTTACTCTTTCCATAACTACTCTTTCCATAACTACTCTTTCCACAATGTAATGCCACCCAATAGTCCAGAAACATTGGGCACTACTTTGACTGCGGGCGGTAACCCGATCGTAATAAATTTGGTGTTTCCACCTCCCAAATAGAGGGTATCGAAGTTGAAGAGATGCTGTAGGGTTGCGATCGCTTTTTGCAGGCGATCGCTCCACCGTTTTTTACCGATTCGGTCTAGTGCGGCTCGTCCTAATTGCTGTTCATAGGTTTCACCTTTACGGAAAGGATGGTGTCCCATTTCCAAATTAGGCACCAACTGACCGTTGAGGAATAGAGCAGACCCAAACCCGGTTCCCAAGGTGACGACGAGTTCTACGCCAATTCCGGCGATCGCGCCCAAACCCTGCATATCTGCATCATTAATTGCGCGAGTGGGTTTCCCAAGAGCATCTGCGAGTGCAGTGGCAAGATCAAAATTAATCCATTCCGGTGTGAGGTTTACCGCCGTTTCGGTAACGCCGTTCCGTACCACACCTGGAAACCCCACTGAAACGCGATCGAATTCTTTAGCGGCTGCCAGTTGCTTCACCGTGCTAATCACCACGCTAGGGGATGGAGTTTGGGGCGTATCTCGGCGATCGCGCTCCGTTAGCGGCATCCCTTCTTCGTCGAGCACCATCACTTTGATGCCGCTTCCACCAATATCTACTGAGAGTGTTTGCTTACCCATTCTGTTCAGTCGATTTTTCAAAGTTTAGTAGTCATTTATCGGGCTGTTGAGCAGGAACAGCGCTATCAAAAAACATCGCATGAAAATCGAAGAACCTGCTAGGGTCTTTCTAAATTCTTTAGAGAGTGATTCTAATCGACCCAACCCAAATCTTGGTCAGATAAGTGACCCGGAGAGTCACCCGCTGGAAAGACTGGATGTGCCAAAGACTTTTGCTGCCGTCGCAAGAACTCCTGATGGGTTGAGGTTGCAGATGCCAAAGTACTCTTCTTGGGTTCAGCCGGAACAATCGGCGAGGGTTCTGGAAAGGAGCTTTTGGGGGAAGGGGCGATTCCCCTAGGAATCGTTTCAGGGATTGCCACAGCCTGTTGTTTTACAGCCAGATCTTGCTTCAGTTGAGAATTGACTTCGACGAGCTGCAAGATGGTTTGTTTGGCTTCGCTGAGTTCAATTTCTAGCTGCTGATTGCGCTTTGCGGCTTTTTCTAAAGTGGGTTGTAGTTTTTTAGAAGCGGTTATCTGATCGTCAAGCTCAGCTTTTAGATCCGTGACTTGTTGATTTAAATCAGTTACTTGCTTCGCTGCCGTTTCCAGTTCGGCTGTCAGGCTGGTGACTTCTGACGCGATCGCAGGTGCTTTTTCTTTAGAAACTGTAGTTTTAGAAGCACTAGTCTTAGAAGCATTAGAAGACTGAGGGCTTGCAGCAGCTCGTGATCCGGCAGTTGTGCTTTTACGTTTTGCAGCAGGCTGAGATGGAACCGCGCTAGACGCGATCGCCGAGTCAGACGAGGTTATTTCTATCTTTGGCTCAGCAGGCTTTTGCGCTTCCTCACGCAACATATCTGACAATCGTTTTCTAACCATTAATTCCTCCAATCGCGCTGAATTTCATCGGCTACACGGCGATAATCGGCTTCGGCTTCTCTAGCGTTTTTTCCTCGCCATTGGGCAATGTCTACTCCATCTAAGGCTGCCCGCTCATGGGCTTTATAGGCTCGAATGAATGCATTACAGGCAGGAATTCCTAATTCCATCAGAGTATTTTGCGCTTCTAGAGCTTCTCCTAAACAGCGCGGATCGACCTTGGTGAGTAATACGCGATGAGCGACACCCGCCGGGGTCACGGTTGCCCTGACGGTTTCAATTAAGGCTGCTAAATCCATCGGTGCAGGAGGGGTGGGCAATATGACGTAATCCGCAGCCGGAACAACCGCACGTAAAGCCTCTGATCCCAAAGCAGGGGGGGTATCCACGACAATCACCTGATATTGTGGCAGCGATCGCAAGTTTGCCAGCAACATTGGATCGGTTTCCTTAACTAAGTCAAACTTAGCAGGTTTATTGCCGCGCTCGACCCACCACGTTGCAGAGCCTTGTGGATCGGCATCGACTAATAGGGTTGAGTAGTGTGCTGCTAAAGTAGCTGCCAAATTCACAGCCGTGGTCGTTTTGCCGACTCCACCTTTGCCATTGAGTACTACCAATACCCGACTCACTTGCTCAAGCGATTTGCCCCCTTGTTTCGCAGGGTCGGATGTAATCTGAGAAGACACTTGCACTGACACGATCGCTCGCTATATCGCTGACCCAACGGGAAAACTATAACGCGTTCTGTTCGAGAAACTCCTCTGCTCCTACAAATATTTGTTTCAAGTCGCAAAGATGAGTAAGTCTGCCTTTTATTGAACAATGAGCGAAATGTTTAGATCGGATGCCCAAACAGTTCTTAAAGCTCTCACTTCTATCCTGTTTGAGGAATGCTACCCTCTCAGCCGAGATTTTGAACCAGTTCCGTCCAATCCAGGCTTCTATGCCTTTCGTCATCAAGATGAAATTTTATATATTGGAATTGGTAATAATCTCAGACGACGGTTTCGCAACGGACACAAGGCTCTAAGTTGGGCGTTTGTGGACAGGCTCAATCCAGACGAGGTCAGAATCGCGACTTTTACAATGGGTCGGAGATCCCCTCAGCAAGTTGAGTATATTGAAACATTGATGATTCAAATGGCTCGACCACGCCATAACACCCGCATGAAGTAAGAGGAATCAAGATGCAAACGATAAAAGAACACCTTTCACCTGAAGCTGCCCAAGCATTTCTCCAGCTTCTTCCAGAAAAAATTCGATTAGGTTTGCTGACCTACGCTACGCAGGTTGAGCAACCCGTTGAGTCAGTCATTGAGATGGCGATCGCAGGGTTCCTTGATGAAGACTCAATCAGTTTCTCTAGTTGTAATCCTTTTGCTGTGGCAAATAGCTTGAGATAGGGTCTTGTCACTTTCACTACTGGATCATGACTGAATTGGAAAAGAACCACAAAGACATGAAGACGCTTCTTAGTGCCTTCGTGTCTTTGTGATTAACTCTGTAAGTTATTAAATCTGCGATCGCTTAGCCAGTTTTTCAAGAAACCAGTGCCTTCTTTGGCAGGGTTTCTACTGGAGGCGGGGTCAGATCTGGCTGATCAGCGGCAGCACCCAACATGCCACGATAGAGGTCAACGTATTGAACCGCTGATTGATCCCAGCTAAAGTCTTGTCTCATGCCACGCTGCTGTAATTCGCGCCACTCTTTTTTGTATTGGAACCCTTCCCACGCTCTTACCAAGCAGGTGTATAAATCCAACGGCTCATAGCGATCGAAGCAGTAGCCCGTGCCTGTAAGATTCATCGGCTCATGATGCTGCACGGTATCCACTAATCCACCCGTCCGCCGCACCACAGGAACACAGCCATAGCGCATCGCCAGCATTTGGCTAATGCCGCAAGGTTCAAAGCGGGAGGGCATGAGGAAGGTATCGCATCCGGCATAAATCCGCCGCGCCAAAATATCGTTATGCAGCAGATAAACCGACATCCGACCAGGATAACGAGAGGCTAGCTGCCACATTTGGGTTTCATAGTAGCGATCGCCCGTTCCCAGCAAAATCATTTGGGCATCGCTGTATGCCATGAAGCGATCCAAAATTTGGATGACTAAATCCAACCCTTTTTGTTCGACCAAGCGGGTGATCATGCCCATCAGAAATGCGCCAGAATTCATTTCTAAGCCGACTTCTTCTTGCAGGGCGATTTTGTTGGCAGTGCGATCGTCTAACGTTTCTGGGGTAAAGGTTTGAGTCAGACTTTTATCGGTTGCCGGATTGTAAGATGCCACATCAATGCCATTGACAATCCCAGACAGTTTGCCGCTGACAAAAGACATTAATCCTTCTAACTGTTCGCCATAGGCAGGCGTTTGGATTTGTTGGGCATAGGTGGGCGAAACGGTGGTCACGCGATCGGCAAACTGAATCGCTGCCGCCATGGTGTTGTGTCCTTGCATATACCAAGGGCACCAAGTTATTTGCTCCAAATACCAGCGCCAAGGACCTTGGTACGCCAAATTGTGGATAGTGAATACGGTAGAAATGTCAGGATTTTCATGCATCCAGACGGGGATCATGCCCGTGTGCCAGTCATTGCAATGAATGATTTGGGGTCGCCAAGCATAGTTCCAGGCAAACTCAGCCGCTCCATTGGCAAATAGCGTAAACCGCCATGCTTCATCTTCGCCTCCATAAACGCGCCGAGGCACAAACGCAGGATGCCCAAACAAATACACGGGCACATCGGAATTAGGCAGTTGGGTTTCAAAGATTTGGACATCCTGAAACATGACTTTGCCTTCCCAAATCGGCACTTTGGGAACTTTTACCTTTTCGGAGATAAATCCGTAGTAGGGCATCAGAATCCGCACATCGTGCCCCATTTTTCTCAAAACTTTGGGCAGGGCACCAACCACATCCCCCATGCCGCCCACTTTGGCAAGTGGAGCCACTTCTGCCGCAACAAACAGGATTCTCATGCTGGTCTTTATCCCCTAAACGGTCTACCCTTGCTCAGTTGACGACCCCAATAGAATTTGCTGAGGTTCGCACTGTGATCATAAACCAGTGGGGGACGCTCCTAACGGGAAATGTAAGTCATGCTATGTATGATTTTCTAGTCGCGATCGAGGGTCGAAATAATTTCATCCAGGATCGCTTGGGCACCTTGTTGACGTAATTTTTGAGCAAGCTGGATGCCAATCTGTTCTGCATCGATCGCCGCTCCCGTGACCGTATCTTGCACCAATCGTTGACCGTCTAGGCTAGCCACAATGCCCGTTAAGGTGAGTGAATCGCCTTCCAAAACGGTGTTTACACCAATTGGCACCTGGCAGCCGCCTTCCAGTTCACGCAAAAATGACCGTTCGGCGTAGCAACGATAAGCCGTGGGTAAATGCTCCAAGGCTTTCAACACTGTGAGTACATCATCATCGCCAATGCGGCACTCAATCCCCAAAGCACCCTGACCTACCGCGTGAAGCGAGATGTCTGCGGGAATGGACTGGTGAACGCGATCGCCCATGCCCAAACGCTTTAACCCAGCCACCGCCAAAATCAGCCCATCATATTCACCGGCATCCAGCTTTGCCAGACGCGTATTCAAATTGCCCCGCACATCTTTAAAAGCAAGGTGCGGAAAATGGTGACGCAATTGTGCCAAGCGTCGTAGCGAAGAGGTGCCAATCACTGCCCCTTCCGGTAGCGTGTCAAGCTGAAGCCCTTGGTGCTTTGCGTGAACGACCAATGCGTCGGCAGGGTTTTCTCGCTCGGTCACACAGCCCAGCATCAAACCATCGGGCAAGTTCGTTGGCAAATCTTTGAGAGAATGAACCGCAAAATCAATATCACCCGTGATCATGCCAACTTCTAATTCCTTGGTGAAAAGTCCTTTATCACCAATTTTCGCCAGTGCCACATCCAAAATTTTGTCACCTTGAGTACTCATCGTGTGGACTTCAAAAGTGATATCAGGAAACGCGGCTTGCAGGCAATCTTTCACCCAATAAGTCTGCACCAAGGCAAGTTGGCTTTTACGAGAACCAATGCGAATCGTGCGGGTAGAAGTAGAAACGGTGGGTGCTGCGGCTGTAGACATGGTGCAAAGTTAAAGGGGTTTTAATGATGTAACTTTTTTCCACCTTACCGCAGTGTGCCTACCAATTGATGGGCTTTTCCACAGGCTTGAATATTACAGATGATTAAGCTAACACCGACGGGCGGAACTGTAGAGGACAGGGAATAGGCAATAGGAGACAGGGCATAGAACTTTTACCCGCTGCACGCCGTTCGCGTAGCGTCGTTGTTGTTCTTGCTTCCGGCAGGTACGAGTTACTCCGTATAAAAGAGCGATCGCTGTAGACACTGCAAACAGCGATCGCTCTTTTGCCTTTTAAGCACTAACAGCTAGGCGCTAACGGCAGCTAGTTCAGCCTTTTTAGCCGATTGCTTTGCCAGATGAAGATAAAGCTGACTCAGTTGATTAGCCACCCCATCCCAGCTAAATTTCTCCTCCACATGAAGGCGGGCTTGCTGCCCTAATTGGGTTTGCCATTCTGGGTTGGTAAGGATGCGATCGATTGCGGTTGCAAACGCTGCATCATCTTTAGGCGGTGCTAACAGTCCGGTTTCTTGCGATCGCACTGTAAACTGCAATCCACCTACATCACTTGCTACAACGGGGATACGGCACGCCATTGCCTCGATCGCCACCAACCCAAATGGTTCGTAATGACTAGGCACCACACTTACATCTGCTGCGCCATAATAAGTTGGCAAAATTGACGGACTGAGGCGACCCGGAAATTCTGTCATGTCAGCCAGTCCCAATTCAGCCACAATGCCTTCAATCCGTTCCTGCTCATAGCCATCGCTCTGACCCGGACGACTGCCACCCCCGATAATCAGCAGCAGTTTGCCACTCTCACGCAGACTAGAGCGACCCATTGCTCGAACTAGGGTTTCAATGCCCTTACGAGGATCGAATCGCCCCACGTAAAGCACCACTTTTTCGTCAGGGGCAATGCCTAAAGTTTGTCGTCCTTCTTCTCGTGAAATGGAACCAAAATGGCTGATGTCAGTGCCACAGGGAATAATGTCAATCACGCCCTTGCTAGAAACCAGCGATCGCATATGTTCCTTTTCTTGCGGACTGGTTGCCACGACTCGCTCTGCCGTTTCTAGAAGCATTTTTTCCACTTCTAATCGCGTTGTTGCAACAATGGGAACCGTTGGAATCGACTGATATTTGACTGCGCCCAACGAATGATAAGTATGAACCTGTGGAATATTTAAAATCTTTTTCAGTTGCATTCCAACCCAAGAAGACAGCCAATAGTTTGTGTGCAAAACGCGATATTGCAATCCAGACTGGCGCTGAAACTTCAGAAAACCTTGTACAAATGTTGGCAAATACTCAAACAATTCATCGCGTGGAATAAAGGTTTGCGGTCCTGCTGTGATGCGAATAGTGCGGCAGCGATCGTTATGTTGAACAATCGAATCTTGGGTTGGATCAGCGCGTCGCGTAAACATATCAACCTGCCAACCTTGCCGCGACAAAGCCTCGCCAACCTGACGCACATACACATTTTGTCCGCCAGCTTCTTCCTTACCAATTTCAGCAGAGGGATCTCCATGAACTGAAATTAGAGCAATGCACTTTTGGTTTTGAAAAAACATAGTTTTGTCGATTAGAGCAACACTGATGGATTTGAAAGTACCTGTATTTTCTACAAAAGGCAGTGATTTCTCTCACATGTACCAATGTTTTTTGGAGCAAATAAAATCCAATTCTGCTCCATTTGCCATTGAGAAAGACCCAATTAACGTATTTTTCTAACTGTAAAGCTCAGATTCAATTCGCTCATCGTCCTAGAGAAATAAACTGAGAAATATCAAGTGAATCCTAACAAAGCGATCAGTAAGATTGAAGAAGATGGGTCAGAATGCTCTTCGATTTCAAACAACTGAATTAAATAATGAATCAAAAGAGCGAACCCAGTTGATTGACTACAATCAATATCAAAAGGTTGAGTGTTCAGCCTACACAACCATCACTATAAGAGATGTGTCAACAGCAACAGCTTTAGCAAATGGTCGATTGAATCAGGTTGAGAGCAACAGGATTGCGATGTCAGAACTTTAACACAACTTATTGAAAAGAAAAGGTATCTCAAAATTAGGCAACTGCTGGTTTCCCTCACGCAGGTGTGTTTTTTGATTCTTAGTTAAGAAATATCAGGAGTTTTCAACTAATCAGAAAAATCCTTAAGGAAAAGGCGATCGCCCCTTTATTTCCCATTTTTTTACACTGGTTTTCCCTGAGAAAATTTTTGATAACGTCTCTAAAAGAACGTCCAGAAAAATGAATACATCAAAATAGAATATCAATCGCTGTATATACTTCGTTTTTTCTTATGACAAGCAGGGCATGATCTCTTCTATTACCGTCAGCCATACATTTGAGTCAATATAGGCGACTCAAAACATAATCTGCCAGTTTTACTAACACTTGGCGAGAGGCAGACGGGGGTAGTTCTTCCAAGCAGTCAATCGCACTTTTAGAATGGTGTTTGGCAAGGGCGCGCGATCGCTCAATACCTTGGCTGTCCTTCACAAACGCGATCGCCTGCTCCAAATCTCCCGGTTGAGCAAACTCTCGTTCGATCAACACCTCCAGGGATGGCTTTTCTTCCAAGGCATATAGCACTGGAGCCGTTAAGTTGCCATCCTTTAAGTCTGAGCCAGCCGGTTTGCCTAGCTCTTCTGTAGAACCTGTAAAATCTAAAATGTCATCCACGATTTGAAAAGCCAAACCAATATGACGACCATAGCCATACAAAGCTTCAGTCAAGCTTGGGGAAACGTCACTTAGTACTGCCGCCGCTTTTGAGCTATTGGCGAGTAAACTAGCCGTTTTGTAGTAGCTTTTCTCTAAGTAGGATTCGATCGAAAGATTAGTAGAAAAGCGATTTAAGCCCTGTTGAATTTCGCCTTCTGCCAAATCCATAATCACTTGAGAGAGCAGCTTAACGACTTCCAAATTGTCTAGATTTGCCAAATACCAGGAAGATTGGGCAAACAAAAAATCTCCAGCCAGCACTGCAATCCGATTGCCAAAACTGGTGTGAACCGTGGGAACTCCACGACGAAGATCCGATTCGTCCACCACATCATCATGAACCAAACTAGCGGTATGAATCATTTCGGTAATTTCAGCCAGCCGACGATGGCGCGGGGTTAGCTCATGCCCCGGCATGGTTGCCTTCGATACTAGCAACACGATCGCGGGTCTAACGCGCTTTCCCCTTGCTCCAAAGAGGTGTTCTGCGGCCGCATATAAAATTGGGTGACGGGCACCAATCAGGTTCTTTAGATTTTCCGTGAGTAAATCAAGGTCATCTTCAACGGGAGAAAAAAGAGAAGTAGCTGGAGTCATGAATGTCCGACTCTGAGAATAAGTTACGAAATTTTAAGCATTCTGTCTTTATTTTACTCACAACACCCTCTTATTTACGCAGCCCCCTCTCGAAAGATTCAAAAATGGTCACTTGTGACTGAGTTAAAAGGCATAACCCAATAGTAAAGCGTGGCGATTTCATTGGCTTCTATGGGAATGTCCATCACTTGGTCTGGAATCCAGTCGCCCATGTCAAAATCGTGGGAGACCACGCGAGTACCTGGTTTAAGCTGGCGAAATAGTTGGGGTTTGAGTTTTAAGTTGAGATGGGTCAGCAGGTAAAGGACGACGATGGTGGCGCGGCGAAAGTCGCTCTCGTATAAGTTTTGGTGATGAAAGGTGACCCGATCGCTCACTCCAGCGGCGATCGCATTAGCCTTTGCCTCGTGAATGCGATCGCGGTCTACATCAATGCCAACCCCTTGTGCCCCAAACTGCTGAGCCGCTGTGATCAAAATTCGTCCATCCCCACAGCCCAAATCATAAATCACATCTTGGGGAGTCACTTGGAGCAGGGCAAACATCCCCTTTACCACAACGGCTGGAGTTGGAATAAAGCCAATATCTGGTTTATGTTGCGTCATGCTGCTTTTGTAAAAAATCTAATTATTTTCCGCAGCAGAGTTGGTTTCATCCGGACTATTTCAAGAAAACCAGATAAATGGAACAACCTTTGCACTGATTGAGATGCTGCCATGAAGCCTGAGTCGATTTCCCCTATTTTCTCAGCAACCGCGATCGCGTTGGGAGTGAGCGCTATGCTCAGTCAACCCAGCCAAGCCGCCGATTATGATGCCGATTATGATTGTGGCTCCTCCTGGTCATACAGCTACGACGACACTTCCTACAGCGATCGTCGTCTTCAACTTCCCGACCTCGATCTCGCCTATCGCAGCAATGCCCCCACCTATCACTACGCTTACTACTCCATCGCCCGACCTGAGTATCTACTTTAGAGTGCAGAATTCGGTTTTCTTCTATCTTCTTTCTTCTATTCCCCGACTCCTAATGATGAGGAATGCCACCCAAAGCAGAACTCCAAACCCATTTGACGGTTGATCAGCTAAAAACCCGCTATCGACAGGCAGATGACATTTCGGAAGCGCGTCGCTGGCAACTGCTGCACTTGGTTGCCCAAGATTGGACGATCAAACGGGCGGCTCAAGCCGTGGATCTCAATTATGACTACGCCAAAGACATTATTCGGCGATATAACCACGCTGGACCAGATGCCGTCAAAAATCGTCAGCAGCGGCGACAGTCTTCTGCGCGATCGCTGTTGACCGAAGAACAACAGCAAGAACTCCGGCAACTTCTGCGAGAACCTGCCCCCGATGGCGGCAACTGGTCGGGACCCAAAGTAGCCCAGTGGATTGCTGAAAAAACCGGGCGATCGCACGTGTGGCCCCAGCGCGGTTGGGACTACCTGAAACAGTTAGGTAAGGAGTAAGAGCGAAGGAAACAGGAAGAGTCCGATTGGCAGACTGTCTAAATTAAACTTGACTGTGACACAAGAACCAGTAGTGTAGACGGTATATTTTTAGCAAACCCGTCTTCCAAGCCCCAGGAAATGACTAATTCGCCAAACTCAGACAATACTCCGCCACCGCCACCGCTGCCACCACTGCCACCGTCTCGATTTCGCCGTTTTCGTCGGATTGCTTTGCCCGTTGGAATTGGGCTGGCAGCAGGTCTAGGCGGTGCTGCTTGGTGGGGTTGGAGGTTTCTGCATGAAGAACTCTCGCCGCTGGTTGCTAAAAACTTGAGCGAAACGTTGAATCGTCCGGTGAAGGTGGGCGATTTTGAGGGACTTAACTTCAATGGCATCCGGTTTGGCGCTTCCGCAGTTCCACCCACGGCGACTGATCGCGATAGTGCCGAGATGAAAGCTATAGACGTTAAGTTCAATCTGTGGCAATCACTGTGGAGCCGCAAACTAGAACTGGATGTGACGTTGGAGCAGCCCAATGTTTTTTTAGAGCAGGAAAAACAAGGCTGGATTGGCACCCAACTGGCAAGTGAGCAAGAGGAGGGCATGATTGCCCTAGGCACCATCCGAGTGCAGGATGGGAATATTGAACTACTGCCGCTCAAGCCCGTTAAAAATAAGCGAGTTTCCGTTTTTCTGACGGATGTCAACGGTAAAGCCAGCATTTTTGATCAAAACAAGCGGTTTGTGTATGAGTTAGATGGGCGATCGCAAACAGGAGGCACGGTGGCGATCGCGGGTGAAACGGTGCTGCCCTCCCAAAAAACTAAGCTCAACATCCGCGCCAAAAATTTTGAGCTTGCAGAAATCGATCGCTTGATTGGGTTACCGTTCAACTTGTACACCGGGCGCGGCGGCGGCAACCTGACTGTTGAACTTCGCCCTGACACAAAAGACACGCCAATCAATGGAGTCGCTGAGTTTGAAGCAGCATCCTTGGGCATTCCGGATGTGCCGCGCCCGATCACCAATGCCAGTGGCAAATTACAATTTCGCGATACCCAAATTCGCTTAGATGGAGTCAAAGGCACCTATGGCAAAGCGACTGGATTTGCCAATGGCACCTTAGATTTGAAGAAAGGCTTTGACCTTGCGATAAAAGTGCCGTCCACGAGCCTGCCCGATCTGCTGCAAACCTTAAACTTAACCACTCCTGTGCCAGTCTCAGGGAACGTTGAAACCAACCTGAAGCTCATCGGTGCAATTGAAAAGCCCGTTTTAACCGGAATTGCGCGCAGTACTGCCCCTGGCAAGGTTGATCGGATTTCCTTAAACCAATACTCTGCTGCCTTCAAGCTGGCTACTGCCGATCAAGAGTTGGTGATTCAAGATGTCCGGGCAACGCCTGCGGGTGGTGGACAAGTGACTGGCTCTGGGCGAGTTAACTTGGCGACAAAAGATAGCGCTGGCAAATCCAACCCCACTGTGGTAATTAATGCCCAAGCCGTGAATGTCTCTGGAGACGCGATCGCCCAAGCTTACAGCGATCGCCCAGTGCCAGTCACTATCGGACGGATGAATGCTCAGGCGCAAGTCTCAGGACTCGCCAGTCAGATCAAAACCGTGGCGCAGTTCCAAGCGCCCAATGGCACCTATCCCGGCTTTGGAGAAGTGGTTGTTGCTAACGGTATCATCACGCTGCAAAATAGCTCATTCAAAGTGGCAGGCGGCACCGTCGCGCCCCGAGCCGTCGTGGTGGATGGTCGCTGGCAAGGCGTGGCAACTCTCGCAGGCATCGGGCTTGCCCAGTTTTCCCCCGACCTACGCGGCTTACTCAGCGGTAAATTTAAAGCCTCTGGCACCCTGACATCATTTCAGCCATCCGACATTCGCGTTCAGGGAACTGCCCAGCTATCAGAGGGACTGTCTCTGATTCAAAATCCGCTGACTGCCCAGGTGAAATGGAATGGCAAGCAAATTGTGTTGCAACAAGCAACCGCGACTGGGTTTAGCGCTAATGGCGTGATTGCGGTACGCACAGACACTCCCGCCATTACCGGGTTTGATCTGAATGTCAGCCTGAACGATTTCAATCTAAAAGATACCGCAGTGCCCGTTCCGGCATCGGTGCAATATGCGGGGCGCGCAGACTTTACAGGACGGATCACTGGAACCCCCACGGCTCCTGTGGTCAACGGCACGGCGGCACTGAAGCAGTTTGTCCTAAATGGCGTTGCCTTTGAACCTTATTTGCGAGGTCCCGTGCGGGTATCCCAAGGAGTCGCGCTAGATTTGCGGGGCGATCGCGATCGCATTGCCCTTGCCCTGGATGCCAACTATCGTCCGATTGGCTTCCACATTCAGCGAGATCAGGCGATCGCCCGTGGTCGCACTCAAGGCGGGCTGTTGTTGACGGAATTGCGGAATGTGCCCCTAGCTTTGATCAAAGTCCCCGGTGTGCAGTCCGAGTTTTCTCCTAGCGGCATCCTGAATGGCGACATTGCCGTCAACTTAGATCGCCAAACTGCCAA
>Ga0209490_10003866_pt1 | contig 13948 bp, 13 predicted proteins | sample MAT06_FD_187209 | JGI IMG/M metagenome (GOLD analysis project Ga0209490, IMG submission 187209) | Freshwater microbial communities from Lake Fryxell liftoff mats and glacier meltwater in Antarctica - MAT-06 (SPAdes) (version 2) | ecosystem: Environmental > Aquatic > Freshwater > Ice > Liftoff...
CAGCAAACTGAGAAGCTGCTCAAGGTTTTGGACGACGAAAACGGTCTGGAAGCAGTTGTTTACCTGGAAAACAGCAACGTAGCTCTCGTATTGGATGCTTTGAGACAAAAGCGCGATAAATTGGAGCAGTATCACGGCAAACAATTAGACGGAGAAAAGATTGACTGCGAAAAAGGTAAAAGCTGCGTTTGTCCTGAGAAGGAAGTTAATAGAGAGAAATTGGGTTTGACCAAATACCAATGCGTGCCTGTTGATGTAAATGTTGAAGCTTTCCCGGCGATGGAGTTTGGTACTGCTGAAGGTGAAGTGATTGAGATTAGCAAGGATGCTGAGCCTCCTACCGAATTGCGGAAATACTACGCTTTCAAAACTAAAATTAAGCTCAAGAATCAAAAGTTTGTGTTGAACAAGGACAAGCCAACTCAACAGGAAGTTAACTTGCAGTCGGGAATGGCCGTAAACTCTAATATCAATATCGGCAAGCGGACTGTTTTGCAGATGTTTATCAACCGATTTACTGGCAAACTGGATACGTTCAAGACTGTTAAGTAATTCGGTTAACCGCTGTTATAAATACGTAGGGTGCGCAGTGCGCACCTTACCGCTATCAGGGGTAAACTCGGCGGTTGAAACCGCTACTACGCAAACTCAACTGGTGCTTACGGCCCACCCTACAAACTAGGATTTTTCAAGCATTTGAAGCGGTAGGGTGCGTCAGTCTTGTAATTATCAATAATCACCGAAAATCTAATTCTGACGCATCATTCATTCCCTGGTGCGTCAGTTGTGAGATTGTGAGTTGGTCGCAAAAATCTTCCTAGCTGACGCACTCTACTTGACTAGAAGCTTGATTAAAATTATTTAACCGGGTTTGATATAAAATGGTGATGGCAATACGTGCGATCGCACTTTCATGAAAAAAATCATCTTATTTAGTTTATATCTAATTCCTGTTGTCCTGTTAATTGGATTTGTCGCGAATTTTAGCGTTAATGTTCCCATCGATGACGAGTGGAGGTTGGCGAATCTTTTTGAGAAAATAGCCACGGGAAATGTAAATTTTAACGATTTTTGGGCTTTGCACAGCAACCATCGAATTGTGTTCCCAAAAATCATTATTGCGGTTCTGGCTTTTGCTTCCCGATGGAATATTAATTATCAATTGTGTCTCAGCATTGGTTTGGCTGTAATAACTTTTATCGCTATGTACAGCTTATCCTCGATGCAGGTTAAGAAGACTGGGGATGATTCTTGGCATTTAGCTAATATTTTAACTTGTATTTTGCTGTTTTCCCTGGTTCAGCATGAAAACTGGCTGTGGGGATTTCAACTGGCTTGGTTTTTGGTGAACTTGTGTTTTGTAGCTGCGGTTTATGCGCTACTTTCAAATCACAAATTATTGCCATCTCTTAGAATATCTATTGCTGCTGTTTTCTGCTTTATTGCGAGTTTTTCCCTCGCTCAAGGTTTGCTTTCTTGGTTAGCAGCAATTCCGGCGGTAGTGGCTTTAGAAGGAAATGTGGCAGAAAAAAGAAAAAGATTGATTCTATGGATATTGCTTTTTTTTGCAACTTGTGCTATTTACTCAATTGATTATCATCCCAGTCGCAAAACCAGTATTATTTCATTATTGAATAAGCCCCTTGTAGTAATTGATTACTTTTTGAGTTTGTTGGGTTCGCCAATTGTTCGCTTGTCGGGAATTTCGGCATTCGTTGGCTTGCTAATATTTGGAATATTTTTGTTTTTGGCAGTCCACTTTGGGAGAAAGATTAGTGAGCATCGTGAGGCTTTACCTTGGCTGTCAATAGGTTTATTTTCGGTTTTGTCGGCTTTGTTTATTACGGCTGGCAGGGCTGAATTTGGGGCGATTCAGGCGATCGAATCGTCGCGGTATACGACTAATTCGATTTTACTATTAATTGCTTTGGTTCAGCTCGGGCAATTGTTTGTTAGAGGTAAAATTGCTACCAAAAATCGAAACTATAAAGTTGTTTATCGGCTGTTGGCTGGACTGTTAATTGGGATAATTATTGTTAATTCTGGGCAGGCGATCGCCCAATCGCGATCGGCACTTATTTACAAGCAAGGTGCTCAAGATTGTTTGCAGTTAATTAACTATCTGGAAACGTCCGATTTTTTCAAGAATTCGCCGGAAAGCTGTTTGAGGGTGCTGAGCAAAAAAACTTGGCTGGTGAGAGAAGGTGCTGCAATTATCGATAAGATAGGTTGGAGAAAGCTCGCTAAAAATCTGGAGTTTATTTCTAATAGTGAGAAAGTTTACGGCTATTTAGACAAACTTCAAACCAGCCAAAAATCTTTCAAGGCTGCTGGTTGGGCTGTTTTCCCGCAGAATAAAAAACAGCCGAATATCGTACTGCTATCTGTCGGTGACAAACAATCTTTTTTTGCTAACGCTTATGTAAACTCAGATAGTCCCGATATTGCTAAGACTTTGAAATCCCAGTTGTACAATAATGCGAGGTGGGCGGTTGGTTTTTCTGGTAATGATTTGCCGATCGACCAAACAGAGATCAAAGCTTGGGTGTATAATCCTGTTGACAACCAGTTTGTCCAGTTGCGTGGAGGATGAGGAGTGAAAATTTCGGTGATTATACCAGCTCACAACGAGGAGGGCTGTTTGTACGGTACTGTGCGGGCGATAGCCCATACGCTCGATTTAGAAGGGATTCCGCACGAAATTTTGATTGTAAATGACAACAGTGTCGATCGAACTCTGAATATTTGTCAAGAATTATCAGAGACTTTTCCCACAGTTAGATACATCAACAATCAACCCCCCAATGGTTTCGGATTTGCCGTGCGCCGGGGTTTAGCAGAATTTGACGGCGATGCTGCGGCAATTGTAATGGCGGATGCTTCCGACGATCCGATGGATTTGGTAGCAGGATATCGTAAATTGCAAGCAGGATACGACTGCGTTTTCGGTTCCCGATTTATCAAAGGCGGCTTTGTGGTTGACTATCCAATTCACAAGTTAGCAATTAACCGCTTAGCAAACTGGTTTGTCAAAAGTATTTTCGGCTTGCGCTACAACGATGTCACCAATGCTTTTAAAATCTATCGCAGAGAAGTGATTGACGGCGTACAGCCAATTTTGAGCCATCATTTTAATTTAACTGTGGAACTCCCCCTCAAAGCAATTGTCCGGGGTTTTTCCTATGATGTGATTCCTCTGAGATGGTACAATCGGACTGCTGGTATTTCTAAGCTTAAAATTAAAGAAATGGGCAGTCGATACTTGTTTATTGTTTTGTATGTCTGGCTGGAAAAACATCTTGCTCGTGGCGATTATCACCGAACTATAAAAATGAATGAGTTGAAATTAGATTTGTTGCCAAAGTCAAAGACTGAAGTTCTGACTGCGAAGGAATGATGATTAATGATTTTGGTACCGCAGCCATTGATACTTTGATGGCGATACTACTGCGTACCAAAATCGGGACTGCAACTTAGGTAACGGGCGCAACCTGCGAAATGGTTACGAAAAAATGATCAAATGGCTCAAAAGTGCGATCGCGCGGTAAAATTTAACTTAGGAGGCTATGGGGAAATTTGCTTGAAAAGATATACTAAATTGGGAGGATTAAGTCATGGTTTTTACAGCCCAAGAAATGGCAAGATTGATGCCAGATGCCAGTCAACTTGAAAGTGATGAGCCAGAAATGGAAAGTTCCCTACATTATATTCAATTAGCATTATTAGTTGCCTGTTTAGAATGGCAATGGCGCGGACGCAACGATTTTTTCATTGGAGCCAACCTGACGGTTTACTACAGCCAGCAACAATTGCGGAATCGGGATTTTCGCGGCCCGGATTTTTTTCTGATCGCAAGCACAGAAAAACGTCCGCGTCGTTCCTGGGTAGTTTGGGAAGAAGATGGTAAATACCCCGATATAATTATAGAATTACTCTCTAGTTCTACCGCCAGAGTCGATCGCAACGCAAAAAAGATATTATATCAAAATCGGTTTAGAACTCCCGAATACTTTTGGTTCGATCCTGAAGATTTAGAGTTTAGTGGTTTTCGTTTAATCGGTCAAGAATATCAAGCTATTGTTGCCAATGAATTTGGTAGATTGTGGAGTGAGGTACTAGAATTATATCTGGGAATTCATGATAGAAAATTGCGCTATTTCACCCCAGACGGTGAGTTAGTTGCTACACCAGAGGAAGCTGCACTGCAAGCCCAAGAGCGAGTCGAGCGTTTAGCGAATCAGTTGCGGGCTTTGGGCATTGAACCAGAATAGTTGTCAAAATTCATTGACAAGATGATTCAGTTTTAATGCGAGGTATACCTCAACACCCATTGTTCAATCATTTAACAGCAGTAATTAATCCTCTAAGAAAGTTGAGTCAATGCCTGAAAAAATTTTGATTGTTGGTGGTGCGGGTTTCATCGGCAGTTGTTTGGCAATTGGCCTGAAGAAATTTCACCCAGAATGGCAAATAATTTGTTTGGATAACCTGCGCCGTCGGGGTTCGGAATTGAATTTACCTCGGCTTAAAAGTTCCGGGATTCAGTTTGTTTATGGGGATATTCGGTGTGCGGCAGATTTAGATCCGGTGGCGCTGAATGTTGACTGCATTATCGATTGTGCTGCGGAGCCTTCTGTGCTGGCTGGTTTTAGTTCGCCTCAGTACGTTTTGCAGACGAATTTATTGGGTACTGTGAATATTTTGGAGTTGGCGAGACAAACGGGTGCGAGTTTGCTGTTTTTGTCTACGAGTCGAGTTTACCCGATCGCCTCTGTCAAGTCTATCAAGTTATTGGAGTTGCAGTCAAGATTTGCGATCGGGCCAAATCAAACTATACCTGGTATATCAGAATTAGGTATTTCTGAAGACTTCCCTCTCAAAGGACACCGTTCGCTTTACGGAGCAACTAAATTGGCTTCGGAATTGCTGATTGAGGAATACAGAGCCGCTTACAATGTGCCAGCAATCATCAACCGCTGTGGGTTAGTTACTGGTGCTTGGCAAATGGGTAAAGTAGATCAAGGAGTTTACGGTTTGTGGGTGGCGGCTCACTATTTTCAAAAGTCACTAAATTATATCGGTTTTGGCGGCAGCGGCAAGCAAGTTAGGGATTTACTGCACGTTGAAGATTTGTTGAGATTGATTAACTATCAGTTAGAACATTTTGCTGAATTTGACGGCGAAGTTTTTAATGTAGGCGGCGGTTTGAGCAACAGTCTTTCTTTGGTTGAAGCAACTGATTTGTGCTGCAAGATTGCGGGTAAATCGATTCCGATTCATCCTGTGTTGGAGGAACGTGCGGGCGATATTCCGATTTTCATTACTGATGCTTCTAGGGTGATGGAGCGCACTGGATGGTCGCCTGTTATTCGGCCAGAAGCGGCTTTGCAGGATATTTATGATTGGATTGCTGCTAATGAAGCGGTGTTGAGTTCGATTTTGTAGGGATTTAAGGTTGGTAAGCTGTTGCGCATTTAAGTTGGAAATTCGGGACGGGCTAGAAGCCCATCCCACTCATTGTTTTATTGATTTTTGACACACAATATAAATGTAGAACAGCTTAGTCTCGCTTTTAGGACTACAAATTTTATGACGTGTTTAACATCATATCCGGTCAATTACCCGAAATTAAGACGTTTGTAGTGAGGAGTTTAGTCCTACCAAAATCTCAGGACTAAAGTCCTCAATTTCTTTCTTTCTGATCAGATTTAGTGATGAATTTCTAGATTCAAAATATAGCGACCGAGTTGTACTTTCTCCGACCACAATTCATATTCTAACTGCATACGATCTGGTTCCGGCTTTCCTGTTAGTGTTAAGTTGCGAGTAAAGTTGCGGAGTCGCAACTGTTCGGGAGTCGCCAGCGAGTCGCCTTGAAGCCAATAACGGCTTAGCCCGTAAATTCCTCGTTCCCAACAGTGGCGGTAACTGTATTTGCCGTTTCCTTGCATGGTCATAATTACTCGATAGGGCGAAACTTCTAGCCATAGCAACCGGGGTTTTGTGGTTGTTGGTAAGATAGCAACTTGCTCGCCTGATTCGTCGGAAAATTGCCGATCTAGGATGGCTGGTTCGTGCAACAATAAGTGAAAGCGATCGCGGTCTTTTTGATAAATCGTACCAGCGGTTTCAACGAATGACCACAAAGGTAAATCTGTGGATACCAGGGATAAACTTACAGGCTTGCGGTGATGTGTCAGCATAAATAAAAGTTTAGGATAGGAGTTATTGTGGATCGGGCGGTTTCAGATTTGAGATTTGAGATTTTAGACTTTAGATTTTATATTAGCTGGGTTCCAAATTCCGGAGCTTTTGCTTGAAAAAAGGCAAAATCTACAACTCGCAGTCAGAAATATAAAATTGTTCGTTCAACACTCAATAATCTGGTCGATAACTGAGCGTGACATGAAATCTAAGTAGATATACTGTTCGCATTTGTGAAATTCAAGTGAAATCCTTGCCGTTGCGTCCGCCCTCCCCTGTCGCTGATACCCTTTTGACAAAATAATGGAATTGCCAGCCCCTACTCCAAACGCTTATACAGTCTGTCATTCCCAATTCTAAAATCTTTAATCTCAAATCTAAAATGGTATGACTTAGCACTGGGAAAAGGGTAGGATAGCTAACGCCGTCCCATCCTAGTTTATCTCAATGCAACCTCCGATTATAACTACTTCGCTTCAGGGCGACAGTCAAACTTTAAGCATTCAAAAACCTGCCTCGGGCTTGTCGCTGCTGGGCAGGATTCGGGTTCCTGGCGATAAGTCGATTTCTCACCGAGCTTTGATGTTGGGCGCGATCGCCAGCGGTGAAACTACAATTGAAGGGCTATTGTTAGGAGAAGATCCGCGCAGCACTGCTAAATGTTTCTCGCTGATGGGAGCGCAAATTTCCGAACTCAACGCGGAACGGGTGATAGTCCGGGGTGTGGGAATTGGCAATCTAGAGGAGCCTATCGAAGTCTTGGACGCGGGTAATTCCGGCACGACGATGCGGTTGATGTTGGGAATTTTAGCATCTCATCCGGGGCGTTTTTATGCGGTAACGGGTGATAGTTCTTTGCGATCGCGCCCCATGTCGCGCGTCATTAAACCGCTGCAACAAATGGGAGCGCAAATTTGGGGTCGAAAAAGCAATTCTTTAGCGCCTTTAGGGGTACTCGGACAGCAGTTAAAAGGGATTCACTACCATTCGCCGATCGCCTCAGCTCAAGTTAAATCCTGCATTTTGCTGGCCGGTTTGATGGCGGAGGGAGAAACTACAGTCACTGAGCCCGCTCTGTCGCGGGATCACAGCGAGCGGATGCTGCGGGCGTTTGGAGCAAAATTGAGCGTCGATCCAGAAACTTGTAGCGTGACAGTTACTGGAGGAGCGCAATTGCAAGGGCAGAATGTCATTGTACCCGGAGATATTAGTTCCGCGGCATTTTGGCTAGTGGCTGGGGCGATCGTCCCTGGTTCCGAGCTCGTAGTCGAAAATGTCGGCGTCAACCCAACTCGTACAGGCATTTTGGAAGCTTTGGAGATGATGGGGGCCGACATTCAACTACAAAATCAGCGAGAGGCGGCTGGGGAACCTGTAGCAGATATTTTGGTTCGCAGTTCCAGCCAATTGCGGGGATGCACCATTGCTGGCGACTTAATTCCTCGACTAATTGACGAAATCCCGATTCTGGCAGTAGCCGCGACATTTGCCTCGGGTACTACAATAATTCGAGATGCGGCAGAGTTGCGAGTCAAAGAGAGCGATCGGCTAGCTGTGACTGCTGCGGAACTCAACCGCATGGGAGCCCAAATTACCGAGTTACCCGACGGTTTGGAAATTACCGGGGGAACTCCTTTAACTGGCGCGGATGTTGACAGCTACACTGACCACAGAATAGCGATGAGTTTGGCGATCGCAGCCCTGAATGCCAGTGGCAAAACCACCATTCACCGCGCCGAAGCCGCTGCCATTTCCTACCCCGACTTTACCGCCACTTTGCAACAAGTTTGTCATCAAAATTAAGGGTGGCCAAACAGGGCATTGGCCAAACAGGGCATTGGCCAAACAGGGCATTGGCCAAACAGGGCATTGGTTGCTGGTTATTTGTTATCGGTTATTGGTATAGCCTCACAAATAATCACTAACTAATGACTGATGACTAATGACTAATGACTAATGACTAATAACTAATGACTAATGACTAATGACTAATACTTTTTGCCCACAACTTGTTCTTTAAAAGAATCAACTTCCGTTAACAACTCTTGGCGGTTGGAAGCCTTGAGTAGATAACGGTAAACAAACCAACCCGTATATCCCATGCCAATCAACTCAAAAACTGGAGCTACCAAAGGGACATCATTAAGAGCACCTAAAACTCCCAGCAATACCTTAACACTAATACCGCCTGCCAAGATTAAACCAACAGTTATTAGGGGTTTTTGATAATCAGCAAAAAAATTGGAGAGATAGGCTGGAAGTTCCGACAAAATTGTCACAACTTGGTTTTTAATATCTTGGAACTGATCTGTCGATGCCTCTGTGGTTGTCACTGTAGTCATGACCCCCGCTTGGTCAGTCACCAGGTCTACTGTGACGACTTCAGTAATTGTTTGTGTTTCATCAGAAAAGTTAGCTTGTGTCATTTGATACTTCCTCCGGTGTTAAGTAAAATTGCAGCTTTTGAGTTGCTACCAGTATAATTCTCCGGCAATTAGCACAGCATTCACGCTGCCGGGACTAATTGATGAGACTAAGGCAGAGCTTCCCAAATTGCCAGCAAAAATAACGATATGATTTGATTTTAAACAATTGTCTCCGCTGCCCGATCGCTCTTTTGACTTATTTTTTCAATTTATCCAGGTAGATTTGATTAGGACAGGTGCGCCCTTGTTCAAAATCCGTGATATTGGCGATCGTGCTTTCGGCGATATTTTTCAAGGCTTCCTCGGTAAAAAAAGCTTGATGTCCGGTAATCAGGACGTTGGGGAAAGTCAGCAAGCGCTGAAATACGTCGTCTTGAATTACTTGATTTGACAAATCTTCAAAAAACAAGTCGGTCTCTTGTTCATAAACATCTAAGCCAAGGTAGCCGATTTTACCAGACTTCAGCCCTTTGGTAACAGCTTTGGTGTTAATCAATTGACCGCGACTGGTATTAATCAGCATTATCCCCGGCTTCATTTGCTCGATCGCCTCTGCACCGATCAAATGATAAGTTTCTGGTATCAGCGGACAGTGGAGGCTGACAATATCCGAGGCGGCGAACAGTGCCTGCAACGACACGTATTCCATCCCCAACGCTTCGCAATCCGGGTTTTGGGAAACATCGTATCCCAGCAGGCGACACCCGAATCCATGCAAAATTTTGGCAGTAATTGCGCCAATTCTGCCAGTCCCGACGATTCCTACCGTTTTGCCGTGGAGATCGAAACCCAACAAGCCGTCTAAGGCGAAATTGCCTTCACGGACGCGGTTGTAGGCGCGGTGGATTTTGCGGTTGAGGGACAAAATCATCGCGACTGCGTGTTCGGCGACGGCGTAGGGAGAATAGGCGGGAACTCGGACAAGAGTTAAATCTAAATCGCGGGCTGCTGCTAAATCGACGTGATTGAATCCGGCCGATCGCAAAGCCAACAAGCGGACACCATTTTGGGCGATCGCCCGTAGCGTTTTTGCGTCCAAACTATCGTTAACGAACGCGCAGACGGCCGGAAATCCAGCAGTCAAAACGCTGGTTTCCAGGTTCAGACGCGGTTCAAAAAAAACTAAGTCATGTTGACCGCCGACATTGGCTGCTTCCAGAAATGTGCGATCGTAGGATTTCGTGCTGAATACAGCTACCTTCATAATTTTTCCCTTCAAACCCCATATATTTAGAAATTCTTTTCAGAGGCTATGATAGCAATACACATTCTATTACAGGGCAAGGTTTATTTGCGCCTACCTACTTATCCTTTCCGTTTCCATTGGAATAGCGGTCAGGTGCGTACTACAAACCTGCAATATAGAATTGTGCGTCTGAGGTTGTAGGGTGCGCAATGCGTACCGTTCTGAAATTGTAGGGTGCGCAATGCGCACCGGTCTGAAATTGTAGCACCCTACAAACAAATCACCGATTACCAATCGGGCGGCAAATTGTAATATTCGAGAGTCGATCGATCTTTCAGCAATTCTTGAGTTTGTTCATCCACCCGAATCTGACCATCAGCCAAAATTAACGCCCTTTGAGTCGTTTTCCCAATCCAATTCAAATCGTGGGAAGCGATCAAAATTACCTCGATCGGCAATTGCGACAAAACCTTAGCCAAATGCCTGCGCCACGACGGATCTAGTCCACTTGTCGGCTCATCTAAAATTAAAATTGCCGGCTCTAATGCTAAAATTGCGGCTAATGCTGCTAACCTTCTTTGACCCCCAGAAAGCTCGTGGGCCGAACGGTTGGCAAATTCTACTAAACCGAATTCGTCTAATAGGGCTAAAGCTCGATCGCGCGCAACTCCCTCTGGTACCCCATAATTGCGCGGCCCGAACATTACATCCTCTAAAATAGTCGGCATAAATAGCTGATCGTTCGCATCTTGAAAGCAAAATCCAATTTGCCTTCGTACTTGCGATAAAGTCGCCGATTCCAGCTTCGTTCCCTGCACTCTCACCTCGCCGGATTGTGGCATTTTTAAGCCGATTAAGTTTTCGAGCAAAGTGCTTTTTCCCGCCCCTGTCAAACCCATTAAACCAACTCTTTCTCCCGGTTGTAAGGTTAATGAAATTCCTTGCAACACAGGTTTTTGCTGCGGGTATCCGAATACTAAGTCCTGCACTTCAATTGTTGGTGTCACTTTGAGATTAGTCAATTTTTATTTGCCTCGATTTTTGGATTAAGAGTTTTTAACCGCAGAGGGCGCAGAGGGCGCAGAGAGGGGAGGGGAGAAGGAAAAAGATAGAGGCATGAATTAATCAATTTCCTATGCCCTATGCCCTATGCCCTATGCCCAATTCTCATAAGAAGCTATTGTTAATCCGGCTGCGGTTAAAATCGCGAGTGTCAGCCACAGTCGCTGTTTTGGTGTTGATTGTGACTCTGTGGGCAAACTTCCTTGATACCCGCGAATCAGCATGGCTGCGTGCACTCTTTCCGCGCGATCGAGACTTCGCAAATAAAGCGCTCCGATCATCGAAGCACTGGCATAACGCAACCATCCTCCCGTACCGGATAAGCCTCGGAGTTGCGCGGATCTTTTCATGCGGTTGACTTCGGCTAGCAAGATTTCTAAGTATTGTCCCGCTAAAAGAACGATCTCTTGCAAACCTGCTGGTAGGGGCAATCCTTTGAGAGCAATTCCGAAACTATGAGGTGGCAAAGTTAGCAGAAAACTGTTCATAATTAGCAGACAAATTAGGGAACGTATTAACAGAAAACTCGCTCGTTCCCAACCTTGTGGTAGCACCAATAATGACAGAAAAATTAATTCTGCTCCTAACAGTTTTACTAGCGTTCGCAGCGGCGCTCTCAGCCACAATGACCAAAAAAGTGCGATCGCCCCATAAATCCCCAGCCACAGCCAAGCGCCAGTCTTCATAAAACCAATCCCAATCACAATTATGAGAGACAGTCGCAATCGAAAAGGGATCGAAAGTTTAAGCATCTTTAGGTTTCACTAACTGAGCAATCCCAAAAGCCGCGCCGAAACAGAGAGCAGATCCTAAAACTCCAGCAATGCTAGTACCTATAGGCTGTTCTTCTAATCCTTTAACACTATAATCGGCAAAAGGAGTCGGATTTTCGATCGCCACAGCTTCTTTATCTTTAAAACCGTATTTCTCTGCTACAGCTTCTAACCCGTCAGGCCAACTTGAAGCGAACAGGGAAAGCACGCCGGAAATTAATAAAACCCCAATTACTGGGACTGCCCATTTCTGTAATTGCGGCTGTTCTCCTGGTAACAAATCTGGCCGTACTTTCACCAGATAACTTAAAACACCACCTGTAATTATCCCTTCGCCAATGCCAATTAAAATATGTACGCCTACCATTGCGGGCAATGCGATATTCAGCGCTACTGTACCAGAAATTGCCAGTTCGATCGCCACACAAATAGAAGCAGCAACGACGCTAAGGGCGGCAGCGATACCCGCGGCTAGGGGCAGACGATTTCGGGAACCTCCCAAGAGTTGCTGCAACGGCTGCAACAGCCACCAGCCCACCCAAATGCCCACTAGCCCCATGTTAAAAATATTCGCACCCAGGGCAGTGATGCCCCCGTCGGCAAACAAGACGCTTTGAATGATAAAAACTGTACTCATGGCCAAGGTTGCCGCCCAAGGGCTCCCCAAAACCACAGATGCCAGCGCCCCTCCCAACAAGTGCCCGCTGGTGCCGCCGGCTACGGGAAAGTTGATCATCTGGGCTGCAAACACGAAAGCTGTAGTTAAGCCCATGATTGGGGCTTGCCGCGAGCCCAGACTGGCGCGGGTTCGATTTAGGGCAACCGCAATTACTGCTGCGCTTGCTATACCCGTGGCAATTGCTACGGGCGGTGAAAGAAAACCATCAGGTATGTGCATCGATATCTCCAAAACATGAGAACTCCCAACCCTTTAGTCAACTCTTTTTTACAAAAATTTACTATCCCCTGTGGGGGGATTGGTGCCGATTTTGTTTTCAAAAGCTGCATATTTTGACCTATTTGATAAGTATTATCAATAATTTGCGATCGACCTGACCACAAAATCTAGGAACTGTAAGGCTTAGACACAAATCTTAAGAAAACATGAGAAAGCAAGTAAAAGTCAATAATTGGTTTTATTCTTGAAACTTGAGAATTAGTTGTATTACTTGATTTATAAAAAAGTGGCAAAAGTGCCAATTAGCCAGTAAAAGCAAAAGTTTTAGGTGCTCTAAAAACTCAAAAGCTAGATTTTATTGTTAGTAAATCTAGCTTAGTGACTGTTTTGCGGTTGGCGATCGCGTGAATGTGCGATTCACGCGCGGGATAGCTACGCTTCACGGCTTTCGACCGATAGGCTATATTCTCAACAAACTCAATATATTAATGAATTTCAGACAGCAGAAATTGCCGATCGCGCTAAACTAGATGAGTTAGCCCTAAAAGTCTACGATTGCATAAATCAGACTTGGCAAGCTACTCCCACATTCACACAAAATCTAGTCTATCGAGTCAGTGCAGGTCAAGATGGGGCGATCGCAAATTTCGAGCCACTCAACCAGCCAGCCAAGGATTTCACCAAAGAAACTCCCCTACCAAACCTACTCAAATCCGCTGAAGCTACCAGTAGCACAGCAGCAACAGTCGCAAAGTTCACAGTAGTATTTGCTCCTACTGGAACCTTAGAAGTTAACCCATAACTCACCTGCAACATCTATCCGTAAGGTGCACACTATGCACCTTACTTTTGCTTGTCAACTAAAATGTGATATCATGAATAACCCTCTGTAAAGCATTCTACTTCTACAAAAAATGAAAGAACTTGACGAGAAAAAAACCCAGGAACTGCTATGCACCATCATGGAATGGGAACTAGCAGGAGTCGTGCGCTACACCCACTATGCACTCATGGTGACAGGCCCGAACCGCATCCCCATCGTGCAGTTTTTTCAAGCACAAGCAACTGAATCTCTACTCCACGCCCAACAAGCCGGAGAAATTTTGACAGGTTTAGATGGACATCCCAGCCAGAAAATTGCTCCCATCGAAGAAACCTACAAACATTCGATAAGAGACTTGTTGGAAGAAAGTCTAAATCACGAGAAAAAAGCGCTCAAAAAGTATAAGTCTTTACTTGAAGTAGTGACAGACTCCAGTGTTTATCTCGAAGAATACGCCCGCACTCTGATTGGACAAGAAGAATTGCACCAAGTAGAACTCAAAAAAATGCTGCGGGATTATAGTTGAGTTAGTCGAAGGAAGAAGGAAGAAGGAAGAAGGAAGAAGGAAGAAGGAAG
>Ga0209490_10003874_pt1 | contig 13930 bp, 3 predicted proteins | sample MAT06_FD_187209 | JGI IMG/M metagenome (GOLD analysis project Ga0209490, IMG submission 187209) | Freshwater microbial communities from Lake Fryxell liftoff mats and glacier meltwater in Antarctica - MAT-06 (SPAdes) (version 2) | ecosystem: Environmental > Aquatic > Freshwater > Ice > Liftoff...
AACATACCTATAGTTTTTATCCATATCAGTCTGCTTCAGTCTAAAGTAATTTTTACCTGACTGGGCTGGCATTGAATGGCTATACACTTGCGAGGAACTTGTATTTCCGAAAGCTTTTTTGGTGGTAACATCTTGAAAATCAACACCATTTTGACTCATTTCAAGTGTAAAGCTTTCTGCATCCCTTTCAGATAAGGTTTCCCATTGAAGAATAAATTTTTCGTCCTTGCTGTATCCTTCAAATCTTGCAAGCTCAACTGGCAATGATGATGGATAAGTATATTCCAAGCAATCAATATCTAAATTAGTAATGCCGTTGCAACAGCTTGGATTCATATTGGCCGCACCAAAATTTGACTCTATGTGCCCGATGCCAAGACCATGTGTCATTTCATGTTGCATCATGATACCATAAGTAGCAGCTGTGCAATAACAAGTTCCCGTATTGTCGTTTACAACAATAAAAGCATAACCTGCATTATTCCAAGTCCGTCCTTGATGACTGTGTTGTGAACCTGTTGTATAAAGCCCGCCAATTGCCAAAGTTCCTGCACATCCGGACAAATCAGTAATTTCTTCACAAGGGTCATTGTAAATAACACAAATGTGCCTGCTGCCTACCAAATTGGTATTTACCCAAGTAGTAAAATTGCCTTGATAGGCGCTTCCATTGAAACAATTGGGTGTGTAACCACTAAATGCTCCATTTTTTGTCAATCCTATTCCAGGATACTTGGCCTCTAGTTCATCAACGGCAGCTTCAGTGAATGTAATTGCACTGGCACAGTTTGCATCTCCTCCAGTTCTGTACCAAACTTTCACAATAGATCCTGGAAATCCTGTCCATCTGACCCAAGGTTCGGTTGGAAATAAGTTTGCGCAATGATTAGGCGGGTTAGCCCTAGGGGAGACTTTTGCTTCAAAATTCTTTAAGGACAAATAGATACCTGCCAATGTAGAGTTCCAAGTAAGTCCCTTCTGAATACATTTACTCAAATGATCCAAGAGTTTTTCCTTTTCATAAACCATCAAAGGCTCAACAAGGGCGCCATCAGGTCGTTCCATTAAATGAATTTCATCCGCTTCTTCGGAAGGAAGGAGGTATTGAATATCGTCCCAAGTTTGTTCGTGAAATGAATAAAAACTTAAGCATAGAGGAGAAAATGTTCCATCAGTATTCTTCATCAAGAACAACAAATAATTTTTGCCAACTTGGGCTTGAAAGTCCCCACTGATTGTTTTTTGCCAATCCAACCCACTTTGAGTTAAAGATTTTACAGTAATACTGCTATTCCCTGAGGATTTCAGCCATTTTATCGGTTGGATGGTGTAAGAAAGTGTGGTCGATTCGATTTCTTGAAAATCAAATTGTTGCATACATTTGCCATACACAACCGCATCTGCAACTTTGGCTACTTCAAGAAGATTTCTAAATGGTGCTACGATTGTGGCATAGGCGATGCTGTTTCCAAAACAAAAAAGAAGGAATAAAATATTGGAAATGATTTTGGCATTCATGTGTTCAGAATTAGGATTTTGGAATTTATACAAATATAAATAATTATTATTTATTAAACAAAATAATTTGACAAATAAAACAAGCTATTTAAGTTTAAATATTTTTTTAATCTTTTGTGTGTCAGAGTCTTTTATATTTAATAGAATTCCCTTACCTTTGCAGCCGCTTAAAATATATTATTCACCTTTTAAACCTGATTCTTCCCTATGATGGATGAAAAGAATCTTGAAAATGAAGAAGTTACAATAACTTCTGAAATTATCGAGTCAAATGAAAATGTTCCTACTACTGAAGAAGTTGTAGTAGAAGTTCCAGAAGCAACCCCTGTTGTTGAGGAAGTAAAAGCCGAAGAAGTTTCCACTCCCGTTGTTGAAAAAGTTGTTGAGGCTGCGCCTGTAGTAGAAGCAGCAGTAGAAGAAGTACCTGCTCCTGTTGTTGAAGCTGCACCTGCAGTAGAAGCAGTAGAAGAAGTACCTGCTCCTGTTGTTGTACCTGCTCCTGTTGTTGAAGCTGCTCCTGTTGTTGAAGCTGCTCCTGTTGTTGAACCTGCACCTGTAGTAGAAGCAGCAGTAGAAGAAGCACCTGCAAAGAAGCCTTCATCTCCAAAGAAAAATCATGACGATTATGATTGGACTGCTGGTAAGAGAGCTGTAGTGTTCTACTCACCTGAAGAAAAATTGACGCTTACGCAGAAGTATGAAGCTACATTGACTTCAGTAACTGACAACGAAGTAGTTAAAGCTTTGGTAACTGCAATAAGTGGTGGTGACGTGGTTTTGGATATCAATAGTAAGTCTGATGGCTTGGTATCGGTTTCTGAATTCCGTGACATGGGTGACCTTAAAGTTGGAGATTACGTTGATGTTTATGTTGAAACACAAGAAGATGCTAATGGTCAATTGGTTCTTTCACGCAGGAAGGCAAAGTTGCTTAAAGCATGGGAGAAAATCGTTGATTCATATACCAATGGAACCATCATCAATGGTGTGGTAGTTAGCAAAACCAAAGGTGGTCTTATCGTGGACGCTGATGGTCTTGAAACATTCCTTCCAGGTTCTCAAATTGACGTTAAACCAATTATTGATTACGATCAATATGTGGGAAAAACAATGGAATTCAAAGTGGTTAAAATCAATGAAACCATCAAGAATGCTGTAGTTTCTCACAAAGCACTCATCGAAAGTGATCTTGCTGGCCAACGTGATCAAATCATTCAAGGTCTTGAAAAAGGTCAGGTATTAGAAGGTATTGTTAAAAATATCACTGATTTCGGAGCATTCATGGATCTTGGTGGTGTAGACGGTCTATTGTACATTACTGATATTTCATGGGGTAGAATCAATCACCCAGCTGAAGTATTGGAATTGAATCAAAAGATCAATGTTGTAGTATTGGACTACGATGAGAACAAAAAACGTATTTCACTCGGTCTTAAGCAGTTGCAATCTCACCCTTGGGATGTGTTAACAGCTGATATCAACGAAGGAAGTACTGTAAAAGGTAAAATCGTGAACATCGAAGATTATGGAGCTTTCCTTGAAATTTCTCCTGGTGTAGAAGGTTTGATCCACGTTTCTGAAGTTGGATGGAGCAATCAACCAATTAATGCACGTGATCATTTCCGTTTGGGTCAAGAATATGAGGCTAAAGTGGTTACCATTGACCGTGAAGAACGCAAGATGTCACTTTCCTTGAAGCAAATGTCTCAAGATCCTTGGGGCGATGTAGAGCAACAATTCCCTGTTGGTTCTCGCCATACTGGAACTGTAAAGAATCTAACTCCATACGGTGTGTTCGTAGAACTTTCTGCAGGCATTGGTGGCATGGTTCACATAAGTGACTTGTCATGGACCAAACGTTACGCGCATCCATCCGAGTTTACAAAAGTTGGTGCTGAAATTGAAATCGTAATTCTTGAAATTGATTCTGAAAGCCGCAAACTTTCTTTAGGACATAAGCAAGTGGAAGAAAATCCTTGGGATACATTTGAAAATGTTTTCCCTGTTGGATCATATCATGAAGCTACCATCTTAAGAAAAGATGATCGTGGTGCTATAGTTCAATTGCCTTATGGGTTGGAAGCTTTCGCTCCATTAAAGCACATCAAGAAGGAAGACGGTTCTATGGCCAACAATGACGAAACGCTGACTGTGAAAGTGATTGAATTTAACCGTGATGACAAGCGCATCTTGGTTTCTCACACACGTTACCTCGAAGATATTACCAAAGAAGCTGAAGATACAGTAGGTAAAGATGGTAAAGAAAGTAAAGAAGGTAAAGAAGGTAAAGAAACAGTAACAGAAGAAAAGAAACCTCGTAAAGTTGCAACAAAGCAACAAGACAAACTGGAAGTTTCTACTCTTGGCGACCTTGCTGCATTCAGTGATCTAAAAGATCAATTGAATGAAGAAACAGTAGCTCCTAAAAAAGGAAAGAAGTAATTCTAACCGGCTAAAATACTTTTAAAGGCTGCTTCCGAAAGGGAGCGGCCTTTAATTTTTTGTTTAACTGCTGCAATGTTTTATCAATCCACCACCACTAATTTTTGTATTGCAAATACCTGTCTGTTCTTAATGAAATCACAGAAATATATCCCTGATGGCATATCAAATAGATTCATTTTATGGATATAACCGTAAGCAGGAATACTGCATTTATAAAATTGCCGCCCATAAATATTGGTGATCTCAGCTTCATAGTCCTGCGCATGGGAAAGGCCTGAATTTAACCCAAAATCCGCATTAGCGGATTTTACCCTTTGGGTCTGACGAGCCAAAGGCTATCAGACTCTGAGCAAAGCTCCATGAGTCGACGAAAATCTTTGATTTTGTTGAGGCTAAACCCAAACAAATTTTGGGAATAACCAAAAATTTCGTCGATTCAGTTAATAACGCTGTATTTGGGTTTAATGATAAACTCCCTATTCCACCAACACAAATCCTGCCCACTGATACGGATCCAATCCAATATCTCTTAATTCTTTTTGCGCTGCATGAAATGCATCAGGTATGTTCATTTTATTTTCCAGCCATTTTTTATAAAATGTGGTCATCAATAAGGAAGTTTGTTTGTCTGGTACCTGCCAAAGACTCATGATGAGGTATTTCGCACCAGCAATTTTGAAAGCACGCTGTAAGCCATATACTCCTTCATTTCCTTGGATTGTGCCAAGCCCAGTTTCGCAGGCTGAAAGGACAACGAGTTCGGTGTTGGACAAGTTCATCTGACTGATTTCATAAGCCGTTAGTACGCCATCTTCTCTGCCTTCCAAAGTCTTTTCTCCTTTCCAGGTGATGTTACCGCCAGCCATAATCAATCCTGAACGCAACATTGGATGATCAGATAATTTGAACACTGGCTCATCGTCTCCAAATATAGTTTTTGAGTTCTTCTCTTTAGGATCCGGAAAGAAATAACCATGGGTAGCGATGTGAAGGATTCTTGGAGAAGAAGCATTGTTTGCACCAATATTTTTGAAAGCTTCTTCGGTGCCGTCGTATCCCTTTTTCAAGGTGGTTTTTATTCCACCTGATGTCGTGATCTTTTCAATGGCATTCACTTCACGTTCTGTACCGGGCAGATAATCCCAGCTGCCACCGCGTGATTGAGAATTGTTTTGGTTGAAGGAAAGTTGAGATTCTGCTTTTGAGGCGAATATTGGTTGATTGGAAAGTAGGGTAGTATCAACCTCATATCGAATTCCACCAAACAAAACAGCATCGTTAGTCGTGTTTTTAACCACAGATGGAATAACCAACTGTCGTGTGCTGTTCAATACCACCAAATTGTAACGGTCTGCCAAAGTTTCAGTTTCGCTGACTGGAATGGCATCCAAGTTAATACGGTGTAGCAAACCAGATGGTGAATAGTAAATGGTGGTAATTCCATCCAATTCCTTTTCCAGCGGCTTGAAGATTAGTTCAACAAGACTTCTTCTTTTCGCTCCTATTGCTGATGCACCACGATTTGCCATAGTATATAAATCATTGACATAATCTGAACGACGTTCTGATTTGGATACCAATAGTGTATCGAGTGCTTTTTGTTCAAAGAGCTGGATAAACAAAGGCTGCGCAAGTCCCGGCTTTAATAATAATGCTGCGTATATTATGCTATCTGTTTTTTTGGGAAAAACAAGCTTAAAATGGAAAAACTCGATTGCTGCTTCCGAAGCTTTTAGTGTATTTTGTACTTGCTGCCATTTGACTTGCTCTTTGGATACATCATTTCCATTAACTAATTGCGCGATTTTTTTTTCAGCAATATTGGCTTTTTCCTCAAGTTCGGCGACATATTTTTGTTGGTTAAGGGGTTTAGAAAGTTCTTTGGAGAGTTGAACATTATATGATTTTAATAGGTTTTTTTGAATTTGTGCCTCTGGAAGCGAGGTCGTTAAAAAATTGAGTCTAATGGCTGAGGATAGGAGGAATCCTTTTAGAAATAAAATATGATCAAAATTCAAAGAGGGAAGTATTCCCAATGCTTTTTTTTCAATGAGCCGGTTTGAAATAAATGAACTCAATTGATTACCGTTACCTTGAAAAGTCTGTGCGTAATTGGCAAGTTCTTTCTCGGATAAGAATGACACTGATTTGGTAAGTCTGTTTTGGTTCAACATCAAGAACTCTTTTTCAAGTTGCTCAGATTCGTAGTATCTTTTTGTAAGCGCGTACAAAACACCTAGATTGTTTAGACTACTCGCGTAATTAGGATGTTCTTTTCCCAAGACTTTTTCTTGGATTGCCTTGGCGTCAAGATAAAACTGTTCTGCCTTTTCATAGTTGCCAATATTCCTATACAAACCTCCAAGAGCGGTTAGACTATACGCGTAATCCGGATGTTCCTTTCCCAACACTTTTTCGCGGATTGCTTTGGCTTCAAGATAAAACGGTTCCGCCTTTTCATAGTTGCCCATAGCAAAATACAAAACTCCTAGATTGTTTAGACTATTCGCATAATCCGGATGTTCTATTCCCACTACTTTTTTTCGAATTTCTTTAGCTTCAAGATAAAACGGTTCCGCCTTTTCATAGTTGCCCATGGTCGAGTAGAGGCCTGCGAGGTTATTCAGGCTTAATGCATAATCCGGATGTTCCTTTCCCACTACTTTTTCTTGGATTGCTTTGGCTTCAAGATAAAACGATTTCGCCTTTTCATAGTTGCCAATATTTTTATACAAAACTCCTAGATTGTTTAGACTACCCGCATAATTCGGATGTTCTTTTCCTAAGACTTTTTCTCGGATTCCTTTGGCTTCAAGATAAAACGATTCCGCCTTTTCATAGTTGCCCATATACATGTACAAAGCACCCAGATTATTTAGAATTTCCGCATATTTAGGATGTTCTTTTCCTAAGACTTTTTCTCGGATTGCTTTGGATTCGAGGTAGATTGGCTCGGCCTTTTCGTAGTTGCCCATGCTCCAATAAATGATTGCGAGGTTGTTTAGACTAGCCGCATATTCGTTGTGTTCTTTTCCCAAGACTTTTTCTCGGATTCCTTTGGCTTCAAGATAAAACGGTTCCGCCTTTTCGTAGTTGCCCATATCAAAATACAAAACTCCTAGATTGTTTAAACTATTTGCGTAGTCAAGATTTTCTTTTCCCAATACTTGTTTTCTTATGACCAAGGTTTCAAGGTACCACTTTTCGGCTTGAGGGTAATCTGTTTTAAAATGATAAACTACTCCTTTATAGAAGCAGTTTTTTGCGTAAAGTGCAGATCCTTTCCCAAATTTTTCAATGGCTATGTATTCTGAAGTGGTATATAATTCGAGCGCTTTATCAAAATCGCCTTTAGCAGCTAGTCCACGGGAGACCTGAATAAGACTGTCAACCTGTTTGATAGAAACGGAGTCAATCGTTTGGCCATTCATGCAAAAAGTGGACAGTAGAATTGCTGTAACTAGAAATAATTTCATCGTTAAGAATTAAAATTCCTATAAAAGTAACACCTAAAGCAGAGATTTTCCTACTCCACCAACACAAACCCTGCCCAAAACCAGGGGCTTTGGTATTTTTCACGCATTTCTTGTTGGGTAGCTCGAAATGCATCTGGGATACTCATTTTGTCTTGCAGCCATTTGCCGTAAAATGTGGTCATCAACTCTTGGGTTTGAAAATCTGGTACTTGCCACAAGGACATGATCAGGTATTTTGCTCCCGCAATCTTGAAGGCTCTTTGCAAACCATAGACTCCTTCATTGCCTACAATGTCTCCAAGCCCAGTTTCGCAAGCTGATAGCACAACCAATTCTGTGTTGGCAAGATTCATTAAGCTTATTTCAGAGGCCGTCAAAATGCCATCTTCTATATTAGTACTGATTGGTTTGTTATTCAACCATGCATAATTGGCACCAGCAAGTATCAATCCAGAACGGATCATTGGGTTCTGGTTTATTTTTATAGTTTGAAAATTAGTAGTATTTGATTCTCTAACGCTTGTTTGTGGGTCTGGAAAGAAATAACCATGCGTGGCAATATGGATCACTCTTGGTGATTTTTCTTTGAGTCCGATTTGCTTAAAGGCTTCCTCGGTTGCTTCATAGCCTTTATTTTGTTTGATTGTAAAGCCACTTGTTTTGAGTACATTTTCAATCGAATTGGCTTCCTTATCCGTCCATTTCAAATAGGTCCAAGTTCCTCCCCGCTGTTTTGGATCGGTTGCAGTAAAAGAGTTGAAACCTCGCTGTGCCAGATCGCTATTGGGTGCTCGGTTGATAATGGAAGCTAAAAAAGTACTGTCCGCATCATATTTCACGCCACCAAATATGATTGCGGTATTTTCAGGGTTGATATTGAGATTTAGGTCACTTGCCAATTGTCGAGTGCTATTTAGCATAACAAGGTGATATTTTTCACCCATTGTCATTTCCTCCGAAACTGGAATTGCGGCTAAATTGATTCTGTGAAGCAAACCAACATTGGAGAGGTAAACGGTCTTAATAGGGCTAGGGGTTTGAAGTTTGGATTCAAGGGGTTTCCAGATTAGGTCATAGAGTGGCTTCATAGGTTCTACATTTGGAGCAGCCCCTCTGTCCGAAAGGCTATACAATTCATTGACGTAATCTGTTTTACGATCTATGGTTTTGCCCACCAATTTTTCCATTTCTTTGGCTTCAAAAAGTACAATAAATTCAAGATTTTGAGTGCCGCCCTTCAGTAAAATTGCAGCATAGAGTACACTATCAGTTTCACTGGGAAAGTTATTCTTGAATTTTACGAATTCAATAGCCGCCTCGTTTGGTTTTAACAATTTACCTATCTGGTCTGAGGTAATTGGGCTCGAAATATTTTTATAAGAGGCAATCGTTCTGGCCAGTTCTTTTTCTATAATATTTGACTTATTCTCGAGTTCCACATTGGCGAGACTATCTCTATCAGCTAAGGGCAGTAGTTGTTGAGCAATGATGCGTCGTTTATAAGAATTCAATAGTCCGATTTTAAGTGCAGCATCAGGGTGTGATGTTGCGATATTCCTGATTTGGGCTACAGAATTCAGTAAAAAGCCTTTATAAAATAAGGCATTGTCATAACAACTCTGGAGCAACTCGGTCTTAGGTTTTAGTTTAAAGGCAAATGAATAATTGAGGTCTATTTGCTCTAAAAACAAATCATTGTAAGCAAACAGTTCCCTTTCTGAGAGATGTCTGGTGGAATTAAATAAAACTTTCCTAAGCACTTTTGTTGACCCAATTACGTCGATCTGTGCGTTGTCAAAGTTCTGATTGTAAGCCTCAAGTGAAGCTAGTGCATGAAGATTTTCGGCATAGCGTTCATGTTCTTTTCCCAATGACTTGCCAAATATGTCGAGCGCTTGTTTTCTCAACGTCAAGGCTTCTGTATAATTTTTCTTTTTGGTATTGAGCAATGATAAATCTTCAATAACATTGGCATAATCAGGATGATTGAGACCCAAAGTTTTATTTCGAATATCTTTTACTTCATTGAGTAAGGTAAAAGCATCCTCATATTTTTTCTGTTCGATATAATACAATGCTAGGTTGTTGGCGGTAATGGTATATTTTTTATTCTCCTTGCCGGGATTTGTTGCAAAGATGTTTTTTGATTCAATATAAAGATTTTCAGCATTGCTATGCTCATCAATAAAATAATAAGCTAAGGCGAGATTAGAAATTGCTTCTCCGTATCTTGGATCATTCTTGCCAAATAATTTTTGTGTAATGTCAACAGCTTGTGTTTGAAGACCGATTGATTTTTTATAATCTCCTAAAGTCCTGTGTAGACCAGCCAAATTGTACAAACCCTCTGCATACTCAGCATTTTCATTGCCCAGTACTTTTTCCCTTATCGAATTGGATTCTGTGAGCAATAGTTCTGATTCTTCAAATTTCCCCAACAATTTATAAAGTAGGCCTAAGTTATTGAGTGTAGTTGCATAATCAGCACTTTGTTTGGTAACGGTGCCTTCTTGAATTGTTTTGGTTTCCAAATAATATTTTTCTGCCTCCTCATATCTTCCTACTTCGACGTAGAAAGCTGCTAAATTATTCAAAATACGCGCGTACTCTTGGTGTTTTTTTCCTTGAACTTTTTCACGAATTCTCCGAACTTCCAGGTAGGATTTTTCAACCTCATCGTACTTCAAGGCCTTATAACAAACAACACCGTAATTATTCAATGCTGCAGCATAATCTATGTTATCAGCGCCGAGTTGTTTCAGTTTTAAATCAGCCACCTCTTTGTACAACGGAATTGCTTCAGAAAGTCTATTCAATTGGCGCAACACCAAGGCAGTGTTGTTGGCTGCTGAGGAGTATTCTTTGCTTTCTTTACCCACTAATTTTTCACGCATTTTCATTGCTGTTTGATAGAATGGCAATGCTTCAGCAAATTTATTTTGGAGGTGAAATACTCTTCCTCTATTGAAAATGCAATTGGCAAATGTCAAATTGTCCTTTCCCAAACAAGCGATTGTTATACTTTCGGCATATTCAACTGCCTTGTAAGCCTCAGTAAATTTTTTGTCTTTTGACAAGCTTCTCGACATTTCAATCAAACTGTCTACCTGCTTGTTGCAAACGGAGGTATCCTTTACTTGAGCATGAATATTTCCTCCAATAAGCATCACCAGAGCACAGCTTAAAATTCTAATAACATTCATCATGAAATTTTTACTTGTTGGTACCTTTAAGGCTTAATGAACATTTTGCATGAAAAACCGGGAATACAAACGCCATAAATACCTGATGGATAATTGGAAACATCAAGTTGCTGGACTTGAAATTCTTCTATTGGAAGTTGTGCCAGCAAAAAGCCAGACCCATTGAATATTTGGAAGTAACCAGATCCAATTTGTCCTGGATCTAAATACAATAAATCTTCAACTGGATTGGGGAATAACTTCCAATCTTTTTTCACATTATATGCCACTGAAATTACTGGAGAATATTCTTTATGTCCATCGAAATCAACTACTTCCAAGCGATAGAGATTGAAGCCCACCTTTGGTTTTTTGTCAATAAAGTTATAATCTTGTTTTTCCAATGAATTTCCTTTTGAAAAAATTGTTCCAATTGGTTCCCATTCGGATTGATTCAAACTTTGAATAACGAACAGGTCAGTTCCTACTTCCGATGCTGTCCTCCAACCGAGCTCTATTGACCCGTCTTGTGGATATCCATCAAAGCTTAGAAGCTCAACTGGCAATCCAGCCTGGAAATTGAGCTTTACACCATCATCTGTATAGATCAAAGAACAGCCACCAGCACAAAACGCAGGATAGCTTATTCCATCAAATGTTCCAGTGCGACAGGGCACCGTGCCATTGCAATGCAAAAATTCATAGACACCATAAGGAACGGCACCTCCACCATTATTGTCAATAACCAATTCATTGTCAACACCCTCTAAAGTAATGTTTTGTGTAACAATTAGTTGATCATGAGTTGTCACCCCGCTGGATTCCAGAAATTCGATAATTAAATTTTTATTGGTGTAATTCCCCTCGATGGTTAACAAACCTGGGGAATTCCCTGGATTGACATTATTCTTAGAAACGGTATCTGCGTCCATTAAATTGAGAATCCCCACACCTTTTATTAAGCCTGTACTGCTCAAGTTTTTTGATATTTTGAGGACGCCAGCGTTGGCAGTAAGTGTTCCGTTATTCGTTAAATTGCTATTGAAATTAAATTGTCCAGTGCCAGATTTTAAGAGGGTACCGTTGTTGACAAACTCACCAGTACTTGTATTGTTGATGGTGCCAGTGTTAATCAATTCAAGTGTTTTGGTAGCAGGTAAAGTGATGACGCCATTATTACTGAGATCAACAGTTGCAGAATTCATTGTGCCACCTTGGGCTAAGATTAAGTTGCCATTGGATATGCCAACGGTTCCCGAAATAGTTGCTGTTGCCAAACTAGTGCTGCCTGTTAGGTCGATTTGCCCTCCTGACCATATAACGCTATTGTTGACAGTTATTGATCCAGAGCCAGAAAGAGCACCACCTGTCAAATTCAAGGTTTTGACGGTCGTGGGGTCAATAATATTTACTGATCCAGAATTGATAACAACATCATCATTTGCATTTGGAACATCATTACAACTCCATTTGGCAGCATTAGACCAATTGCCAGTGCCACCGATCCAAGTGCAAGTGCCAATAAATTCAATGGGAATGGTATTAATAAGTCTGACCTCAGTAGGGGTATATTCAATGCTGCACCCACCGCCGCACTGAGGTGGAAAGGTGACACTGCCAAATGTACCAGTACGGCAGCCACTTCCGCCATCGCATTGCATCAATATCCGGTTGCCAGGAGGAATAGTGCCACCGAGCCAGGGAATAATCAAATCGCCACCAACCACCATGGTTTGACTGACAGAGAGTAAGTCCACCTCTACAATACCTCCACCTCCGCCATTGCCGCCTATTTCCATTTCGATGATTTCATTGTCGTACACACCCGTAGCGGACAAGTCACCAGCCGAATTACCGGGTGCCCATTTGCCATAACCATTTATCACAGTAGCGGTTGATAAATCGATGGTGCTGACCCCTTGGATGGTACCGCTATTGTCTAAAATTCCTGTAAATGCAAGAGGTTGATTCACTACACATTTTGCACCATTTGCAATTACCGTTGGTGCATTGATTGAAAATGAACCAGAGGTATTGTTGATCTGTCCTCCATTAATTGTCAGACTTTTCATCTCCGGTTGAATGTCCAATGTCACAATACCGGAATTGATTATTATACTATCAAAGGGACATGGTACACCTGAGGGTATCCATTTTGCGGGGTTGCCCCACACATCATTTGAACCATCCCATGTTTTAATAACCCCAACCTTTAGAATTAGTTTATCGGTTCCATATTCCAAAGTAAAACAATCACCGCCCGTGATACTGGCAAAAGTGCCTGATAGGTTAACACATTTTAAAATTGTATATGAGCCAGCTGGGATTGAACCATTTATTATACTAATGTCAAGAGTACCATCATTGAGATTGACATTGCCTGACACATGGACTGAATCCTTGGTAACAATCCCCATTGTCTCGTCGAATTCAATTGCCAATATTCCAGCCGTATAATCACCGACAATGATTATTGTGCCAGGAGAGGCTCCTGGAGCAAGTTCACCTGGCCCTTCAATAATAGTTGTCTCAATGGATCCATTGCCTTTGATTGTTCCAAAATTGGTCAAATTGTCTATTAACTTTAGAGTGTCAGCTGTTAAATTTATTATTCCAGAATATTCATTAACCAACAGATTAGAAAATGTCACGTTTACATTGCTGTTTATGATTGCTTCATTTTTTATTGGCATTGAGGACGTTCCAGATATGCAGTTGATATTAAAGGTTCCTCCATACAGATTACTGAAATCTACGTTTGGATTCCCAGCACTAAAACCGCCTTCATCCCAATTAAATATTCCAAAAATGTTATTGATTTTGCAACTAGTTTTATGAATCGCGGAGGTGAGCAAGTTAACTATCCCATCATTTTTAAAATAAACGTTGGTATCCAGAGATGTTAATTCACCAGCATTCCAATCAAAATTACCGCCATTGATAATAGTCCCATTCCAATTTCCATTGAAATTGGTTGTGCCTAACAAAAAGGATTCACCTTCCAAGTTAAAATTCACATTATTAGCAACATTGAGTGTAGAACCTTGCGATAAGAATAGGTCGTATGCATTTATATTACCACCATTGGCGTTATAAGTTCCCTCAATATCTATACCGCCAACAATATTAATATCGCTTGAGGTAGTGAGCACGTCAGAAATCTGCACTGTTATGCGAGCCTCGCCGCCAGGTCCATTGATGGGCTTATTGAAAGTTCCTCCACCCACGAATTGTGCTAGACCCCCAATTTCCAAATTCATATCAAATATTGCAGCTTCATCGATTGAAATTGAATTAAATTCATATCCA
>Ga0209490_10003877_pt1 | contig 13924 bp, 12 predicted proteins | sample MAT06_FD_187209 | JGI IMG/M metagenome (GOLD analysis project Ga0209490, IMG submission 187209) | Freshwater microbial communities from Lake Fryxell liftoff mats and glacier meltwater in Antarctica - MAT-06 (SPAdes) (version 2) | ecosystem: Environmental > Aquatic > Freshwater > Ice > Liftoff...
GTGGTCGGCGCGGTAGAGGGTTTCGTTACTGCGGGCGGCGGGGTTTGAGGAGTTTATGACGCTGGATTTAGCGGGGTATGTGGAGAAGGCGGTGGGGTAGGCTTGGAGCTTTGCGGGAGAGGATGCAGGGGCATTTGCTGGAGTCGGCGGTTTGCGAAACGGTGGAGTTTGCGAGGAATATGGACGCGTTGTATGTGCGATTTGTGGGGCCGGGGTAGACGGGACGTCGGGGGTCCCGGGTCGCGAGTGAAGTTTGCAATCAGGATGGGGAGCAGACGTTTTGGAGCTTGCACCCTGTTTTTCTCGATCCTCGTCACTCGCGGTGCGCCCGCTATCCCGAACAAGTGGCAATTAACAGGGCCAAGCTCTCCGGCTGGAAAGGCGGGTGCGCCAACTCGCCATTTGAGATTGGGGCCGAAATCCCACGCCGGTGCACTGGATGTTAGCATCAGTGCGATGAACCGAGTTGCCTCGACCTACCAGCGAATTCGTGCCTTGCTGGCGGGCGCGGATCTGGAAGGCCATTTAGAGCCACTTGAGCACGTCCTAGAAGTTGAACGCCTGAGGCAAGCATTTCGACCAGAAGGAGACGTCAAGTTCCTCGTCCTCGCGGAATCGCATGTTCGTTCGACTCTGCCCAACTTCGCTAGACAGGGTGCAGGCTTCATCTACGAGCCACGCTACTACACACCGTGGTGGCACCAACTGCTATTGCCGGCCTTTGGAGTACTCCAACCCACGACGGTCGACAAACGCGCAAATTTTCTGTTACGGCTAAAGCAGAGCGGCTTCTGGGTTCTGGACGTTTCGCTGATCTCGCTAAGCGGCTACACGAAGGTCGACCCTAACTGGCCCAATCGCCCGCTGGACCGGATAAAAAGAGAGATATTCAGGGAATCGTGGAATGGGCACGTGGAGCGGCTATTTGAGGAGGTTAGGACCCAGCGGCGTCCCGCAGTAATCTGTGCGTTCGATTGTGTCCGAGACGTATCTCCGCTGCATCTCGGTGACAATGTCACCTTTATCAGGTTCAAAGCCCAAGGAAATTCGGCAAAGTACTCTAGACCCGACTACCCGTTTGGAACCAGCAAATTTCAGGAAGCTGCGAGAAAGGCGGAGCTAGCGGGGTGCCTTCTTTAAATTCGCTTGCATACCGCAGCAGCCTGCCGATGTGTCTCGTCTTACGCTGCTCTTGTCTTATGCTTCTTGCTGCGATCCTTTCTGTCTAGACCGCTTGCTCAAAGGGGTCGCTGGACCGGTCATCAGCCGTTGCTCTGATACTTCGCTATGAGCAATTGCATGACGAGGAATGCGAGCTCAGATTTTTGGCCGACGGGGTGCGTCCCGCCCAGATAATACCCTCTCGTCGTTTGCGCGTCTCAACGGAAGAAACGACTGGGGCGCGTGCGTGTCGGACATCTGTACAAAAATAGGCGGACAACTCGGTCGGTCAATGTGCTTTTAGTCTGTGGAAGTCAGTGGAATCTTACTGACGTCGGAGAACGCTCGTGATGTCGAGTTCTTTGAAAAAAGACCTACGACGCGACTAAGATGAGCGCCCTGTCGCCATATGTTGACGCATTATTCGCCCGCCTGTCGGTTTTGCCGTTGTAAGCTGTTTCCGTAGAGTCCTTATCTGGATGGTTCCATTTGGCTGTCATTGACCAATCGGATGGGAGGAAGTACGAAGTCGAGGAGCCGTTTAATCTCGAGACGGAAGCCCAGAACTATGCGAAGTTTAGGAAATTGACGACCAGCGATGTCTGGGAAAACATGCCGGGGGATTTGGCGACAGCCCGCGTCGTCTGGGCCATCGCCACTAAGATTTTCAGCGACCCCATTGGCAACCCCACCATTCCTGCCGCACGGGTAAGTGGGTACGAAGTCCCCAAATACAATGAATTTCTCAAACTCGAGCGCAAGCGCATCGGCGCCAACCCTACCCTCCTGCAACTCCTCGCCACTTGCCCAATTCCAACATTGATTGGGCTAGGGGCAATACTGTTCACTTAGAACATTTTAGTGCTATTCTGTTTTGGGGCGGGAGGCCCCACGAATGGCCCGTACCGTCGCATCATTGCCGGCCGGGAGCCGGGTTACCGACTACATCAGCTTGGGCGTTCTCAGTTCGGCTATTCCGCGAGACCGTATTGATGCTGTGTTGACGGCGACCGGCAAGAAAAGTCTGCGGCAGCGAGATCTTCCGGCGCATGTGGTCGTCTATTATGTGGTCGCCCTCGCGCTGTTCATGCAGTCGTCCTACCGGGAGGTGCTGCGCTGTTTACTCGAGGGTCTCGATTGGCTGCGGGGCCCCGCAGAAACGATTCACATTGCTGGGAAGTCGGGTATCTCGCAGGCGAGAACACGGCTGGGCTCTGAACCGCTGCGCCTGCTTTTGCAGGAGATTGCGATGCCGATCGGCTTGAAGCGGACGCGGGGCGCATGGTATCGCACTTGGCGATTAGTGAGCTTGGATGGCAGTACGTTGGATGTAGCCGATACCGTGGAGAATGTCAAAGCGTTTGGGCGGCCTTCGGCCAGTCGCGGATCAAGCGCGCACCCGCAGTTGCGTTTTGTCTCCCTCCTGGAAAATGGCACCCACGTTCTTTTCGGTGCCAGGGTGGATGGCTGCGGCGTGAGTGAAATGGCGCTCGCCAAAGACGTTGTCACCGGCTTGACACCGGAAATGCTCTGTTTGGCGGACCGCTATTTTTACAGTTCGGAACTGTGGAGCAAGGCCACCGCCACCGGTGCCAAACTGGTCTGGCGGGTGCGCAAAAACATGCGGCTGGAATGCCTGGAGCGGTTGGCAGACGGCTCCTATCGAAGCGCCGCCTATCCTGGCGAGAACGACTGGCGCCACAAGACAAATGGCATCCCCTTGCGCGTGATCGATTATCAGCTCAAAGGCGTTCCAGACGCCGAGCCCCTCTACCGACTGGTGACCAATATCATGACGCCGTCAGAAGCTCCGGCCGAGGAACTGGCCGCGCTCTACCCGGGCCGCTGGGGAATCGAAACTGTCTTTGATGAACTCAAAACGCATCTTCGCGGCGCGCGTATCGTACTTCGGAGCAAAACGCCAGAACTAGTGCGGCAAGAGTTCTATGGCCTCCTGCTGGCTCACTTCGCCATAAGAAGCTTGATGCACCAAGCGGCATTGGGCAGCGACATCGCTCCGCGTGATGTCTCATTCATCCACGCGGTACACGTGGTCCGCCGGAAGTTGCCGCGCTGGGCCGCTATTCCCCCCTCGGGGAAGAAAAAGACTTCATCGCGCCATCCTTGAGGAGATTCTTCAAGAACGTGTCAGGCTAAATCTACACCGCTGGAATCCCCGAGGTGTGAAGCGAAAAATGAGTAGCTATGCCCTTCGGCCCGCTACCCGAGGCCCCACGGTCCGGCACCAGCCAGTTGTTTGCATCAAAATCGACTAAGTGAACAATATTGGGCCTAGCGGAAGTTTTCGATTTGCAGTAGGTCCCATCCGGAGCTTGAACTTTTCGATACGAGGATTGATTTTCGGTCCGGAGAGACGGTAAAGCCGAAGAACGTTGCTCCGTCCACGCGACCGAGCGGACGGCTTTTGCCGGTTGCAAATGAGAAGAACAGAATCGGCCGGCTTCCGTTCTTCGGAATGCCGCAGTAGTAGAGACCATCATTAAACACCGCAAAATCTCTGGTGGGCGCATCGAAATCACCTAAGATCTCCCGCTCGCGACCGCCGCCGAGCGGTCTGGCGTACAGAGTTGAGGCTCCAAATTTGCTGTAGAAAAGCGTCTTTCCGTCGACGGATTCGAACGCGGCCCAACCTCCAGCGTCCGTTACCTGCACAGCATTGCCGCCGCCCGAGGGGACTCGCCAGATTTCCGGTCTGCCGGTCCGGTCGGAGAAGAAGTAAATCCAGTTTCCGTCACGCGAATAGCTGGGAAGGCCGTTTTGGGAGGCGTCATCGGTTAGCCGGCGCGGGCGGCCACCCGTTGCAGCGATGACGTAGATGTCCTGAAATCCATCCTGCCGTAAAGCGTCGAAGGCAAGCCAGCGGCCATCGGGAGACCAGCGAGCGGTTCCCTCACTGCGCCCGAACCGATTAGTGATTTGGACCGGGTTCGATCCATCGGCTTCGGCAACCCAAATGTAGAAAGTGTCGCCGGTCCTGGCGGAAGCGAAAGCTATTCTCGTCCCATCAGGGGAGAACTGCGGAACGCCGTCATCAAGGGACGACGTGATCAGTGGCGAGGTTGCACCGTCCGACTGGAAACGCCAAATGTCGGCATTCGATACTCCTCTGGAAAACGCGAGCCTGTTAGTGGAGGGGGAATAGGCCGGGGTCATCGCTTTGACTCCGGCCAACTCGATTCGCTCCGGAGGGGCTTCGCCGTTTGCTTTGACTTGATAGAGGAAAGGCAACATGCCCCAACTCTGCGCACCGGTATACACTATCGAGTCGTCGGCCCAAGTGATTCCATCGATCGAAACCGCTTGGTTGGTTAGTTGGCGAGGCGTGTTGCGGGGCGCGTAGTTTGCATCCAGTTCCTGCATGAACACGTCGCAAGCAAAGCGAACATTGCAGCCCCCATAGGCGATTTTCCGGCCATCCGGAGAGAAGGCAGCGGAGCCGTCCGATCCTGGGGCGAGCCGGGTTGTGATGCGGCGGGGCTCACCGCCATCGACGGGTACGAGGAATATGCCAGAAGGTTCACTGGAGTGGGATATTCCGCGACTACGGCTTGCGGCCAGCCACTTTCCGTCTGGCGACCAGGATAATTGGCCATTCGTAGGGAACTCCGCTATCTTCCGTTCTGGTCCGCCCAAGGGGGAGACGAGAAAAATGGTTGATTCTTTGCCAGGCTCGAATCGCAAGAAGGCGATTCGTTTTCCGTCGGGAGACCACGAGGGCTGGCCGTCGAACGCAGGATTTGACGTAACTCGAAGCGCGTCCGTTTCCCCAACAAGTTTTACGTAAATGTCGGAGCCTTTTCCGTTTTCGCCGCCCCAAGTGAATGCGATCTGCTTTCCGTCCGGCGCATAGCTCGGTTGGAAAGCATAGCCCATTAAGGAAGTGAGTTGCACCAGTTTTTGTTTTGGGGCGGGGTGGTTTGCCCGCTGCCAAACCACCCAAGCGCCGGTGAGAACGAGAGGGAGGGTAGCAACGGCCGCCCATTTTCGATAGGGTGTGGACTTTGAGGTGCTGTGTTCTTGTAGCTCGCGCAGGGCGACAAGGACGTCACTCATCGTTTGCCAGCGACGGTCTGGGTCTTTGTTCAGACAGCGGGCGATGAGTTTTTCGAGTTCCGGGGAGATTTGGCTGAGCGGGGCGGGAGTTGCTTCGATGACGGCGGCCAAGGTGGAGGCGTTGGTGTCGCGCTGGAAGGCTCTGCGGCCGGCAAGCATTTCGTAGAGGACGGCGCCGAAGGAGAAGATGTCGGAACGGGTGTCGACGGGTTTGCCCTGGGCCTGTTCGGGGGACATGTAGGCAATAGTCCCGAGGATCTGGCCTGCTTCGGTGGTGCCCATGGTCAGGGTAGGCGAGTTAGACCTGGTGGGCGAGGCGCGCTCGACGGATTTCGCCAAACCGAAGTCCACAATTTTCACGGTGCCTGACTGGTTGACGAGTATATTGCCAGGCTTGATGTCGCGGTGGACGATGCCCGCGGCGTGAGCGGCGGCCAGGCCGACGGCGATCTGGATGGCGTGGGGCAGGGCTTCCTTTACTGGAAGTCCCTTGGGCGGAATTAGCTGGTAGAGCGGTTTGCCCTGGACGTATTCCATAACAATGGCTTCGGTGCCGTGGTCTTCGACGATGTCATGGATGATGACGATGTTGGGGTGGTTCAGAGCGGAGGCGGCGCGGGCCTCCTTGATGAACCGGCGTTTGCGGTCCCCGTTTGAGAATTGGCCGCGACTCAGGAGTTTGAGGGCAACGGTGCGGTTGAGACGGGTATCGCGGGCGCGGAAGACGACGCCCATGCCGCCTTCACCGATCTTGTCGAGGATCTCGTAGTGTTGGATGGCACCAGGGGTTGGATCGGAATCCGGCGGAATCAGAAAGTCCCCAGTAGATTTGTCGTGGGCGAGGAGGGAGTTGATCTCTACCAGCAAATTCTCGTCGCCAGCACAGGCTTGGCGGACGAAGTCGTCACGACGATCCGGTTGGAGTTGGAGGGCGGCCTGCCAGATTTCGTTTAGTTTTGTCCAGCGGAGATCAGTGCTCATTGGATTGTGGGGCGCCGAGTTCGCGGGACAACCAGGCTCTGGCCATTCTCCAGTTCCAACGGGCGGAGTGTTCGTTTATGCCGAGGACGGCGGCGACTTCCTCCATGGACAATCCACCGAAGAAGCGGAGTTCGATGAGTTGCGCCTTTTGAGGGTCGACGATGGCGAGCTGATGGAGCGCGTCATCAAGGGCGACGAGGTCGCGGCTTCTGGCTTGATAGCTTGCCAACGCGTCGTCGAGTTGAATTGGTGTTGCGCCGTCGCCTCGCTTGGCGGAGCGGTGGGCGCGGGCGCTGTCGATGAGGATGCGGCGCATGAGTTGGGCGCTAACAGCGAAGAAGTGGGCGCGGTCGTTCCATTGGACGAGGCGGACATCGATTAGCCGGAGATAGGCTTCGTTGACGAGCGCGGTGGTTTGGAGGCTATGGCCGTCCCGCTCGCCCCGCATGTAGCGATGGGCCAGACGGCGAAGTTCCTGGTAGACGATTGGCGTCAGCTTGTCGAGCGCGGAGGGTTGTCCCTGTCGCCAAGCCAGTAACAACTCCGTGATTGCGTGCGTGTCATGCGCCGTTGTTTCTGTCACCCGGGACCCTCACGAGGAAATATATCAAAAACCGCAGTTCGATAACGCCACTTACGACATTGTTTCCCGCCTACCGAAGGCGAGGAGGCGAGATCGATGTCAAAATGTTGCGTTGGTTTGCTATTTCTGGTGCTTGTGGAAGGCGCAGCGGTGGGGCAGAGTGATCCCTGTCCGAGACTGCAGGCGGGTAATTTACCGGCGGACTTCTTGGAGATGTGCCGGCCGCAACCTATTGGCGGAGGCGAGAAGGAGTTAGTACTGCAGTCGTTGCCGGCTGAAGGTGAAGTTTTGAAGTTCAGCCGATCCGAGCGGAAGAAGCTTGCGGCGATCGACGCCGTTCTGCGGTTGCATGAGCGAGCGGGAGTTTACAAAGTGAATGTGATCGATTTGCCGAGTGCGACGACGGCACTGCACGGGCGGGCGGTGTTGCTGGTAACATTGCCGGCTCTGACTCAGCTGTCAGAGGAAGAACTGCAGGCATTGACGGCGCATGAGATTGGCCACGAGTTTTTGTGGTGGGAATTTGTTTCGGCAAAGATGCGTGGAGATAGCGTGAGAATGCGGGAATTAGAGTTGGTCTCCGATATTGTGGCGGCGGAGACTTTACGGCAATTGGGGATCCCCGTGGAGCGGTTGATGGATGCGCTGGTGAAAATAGCTGCTTACAACCGGGAGAGGTTGGGGGTAGCGGTGAATGAGGACGATTATCCGCGGATTTCGACGCGGCGGGCGGCAGTGAAAGGGTGGAGCGCGTTCGTTGGAACAGGGAAGGCTATTAAGTAGTTCAGATTTGTTGACAGCCTACCCGTCACTTAGCATTTATTGGCCTTTTTGACTGTTTTTGCCAAGGAAGCCGTCAGCCGGATAAAATCAAGTTCTTCATCGCGGCTATGCTGGTCTGTGGATAAGCGATTGTTAATAAACACCTCAAGGGCCACTTGTATCGCCATGTGAGTTGTCCATCTGGCCTTCGGTCGTAGTCCAAATTTCCCCAAAAACGCAAAGGGATGGGTCAATGATGGCTACGAAGTGGTTCTACAGATGCGGAAGCTGACGCGGATGCCGAGCCTTTGGACGGAGGATCGCTGTCAGCGGACGGACTATTTTCACGATGAGGGTGGCGGGATGAGTAATGCTAAAGACCCCAAGTTCGTCCGCCGCTTTTCCTGTGCTCTCAGCTTCAGCATCCAGCAAAGCCACCCATGGCAAGAGGCATCTATCAATGCGATCGAGCAGAGGCGGGGAATGGGGAAGCGCTATGGCTTGCTGGATTCGGTGATCGTCAGAAATTGATTGGACGCAGTTGGTCCGGAGCTTTGTTTTGTGCCTCCGGGCCACTCGATGTCGATGCGATCCACCTTAATTGCAGAGCCAAGGCCGAAGTGAAGCCTGAAGTCGTTCTGCGATAAGAAACTGGATCCAGAGCGAAGTTCCTGGACCATGGCTCTGGCACCCACGGAAACAGTCACGCGAGCTCCAATGGCGCTGCGATTGGAGCGTTGTCCAATCAGTCTGATGTTGAGGTAATTCAGTCGATTGCCGCCATCGTTGCGCAGGACCGTTGGGGGCTCATTGAGATTCGAGATGAGCAGGTCGATGTCGCCGTCATTGTCCAAATCACCGGTTGCCAAACCTCGGCTGGACTTTTTCATAGCCAGAGCGCCGGTTGGGGCAACCTCACTGAAGCGGCCGTTTCCGAGATTGCGATAGAGCAGACGGCGTTGTTCGTATTCGACGCCCTTCAGATTGGGATAGATGTGGCCGTTGACCATGAAGATATCGGGCCAACCATCGTTGTCGAAGTCGAGAAGGGCGGTGCCCCAACCCATGAACTGGCGATGCTTGCCGAGGCCGCTCGAAATCGTCGATTCCTCAAAGCTGCCGTCGCTGCGATTTCGATAGAGATTTGGGAGGTCGTCGACGAAATTGGTTTTGAGCAGATCCAAATTGCCATCGCCGTCAAAATCGATGACGGCGGTGCCCATTCCGGCTTGCTCCCGACCGTCCTCGCTGAGGGCAACACCGGCCTCGATCCCGCGGTCGGTGAAGGTTCCGTCGCGGTTGTTGTGATAAAGCAAACTTGGTTGGGAGTCGACGGCAACGTAAATATCTGGCCACCCGTCGTGATCGTAATCGATGGTAGAAGCCGAGAGAGAGTATCGCAAGCCAAGTTCGCCGATACCGGATTGCTTGGAAACGTCCTCAAACTTTAAAGCGCCTTTGTTCGAGATGTTTTTATAGAGGCGGTTTTTGCCACCTTGCAGCCCAAGCGGTCCGCAGGGGACGGGTTGATCTTTCCAGCGGCATGCGTTGGGCTGGCCGGGCACCGGCGTGTTTTTCTCATCGAATTGAACGTAGTTCGCGATAAATAGGTCGAGCTTCCCGTCGAGGTTGTAATCGAGAAAGGCGCAGCCGGTGCCCCAGCGAGTTTCCCGCTTGGCACTTTCCACAAGCCCGGCGGCTGCACTTAGATCTTCAAAGGTTCCATGGCCGGAGTTGCGATAAAGACGATCGCTTCCATAGTAGGTGACAAATAGATCGGTGAAGCCGTCGTTGTCGATGTCGCCGGCGCAGACTCCCTGACCCCAACCGCTCCTGGTCAAGCCAGCGGCTTCGGTAACGTCGACAAATTTTAGATTTCCCAAGCCGCGATATAAGTGATTTGAGGGTTGGGGATCCTGTAGGGCGTTGCGGGCCGAGGCATTGACCGTGAACAAATCGAGGATGCCATCGTTGTCGTAGTCAAATAAAGCCAGCCCGGCTCCGAGGGTCTCGATGAGCAAAGATTTGCGTTCGTTGTCGCCGCAGATCAAGCGGTGGGTCAACCCCGACCCTGGAGAAGCATCGATAAATTCCGGTGATGGTGGTGACTGGGCTGCGGCCAGGGCGAGGGCCAAAACCAGCAGGCCCCTCATCGGCGGCTCTCGGTGATTGTCAATCGCTGGTCGCCCGGGACGTCTTTCATCTTCTGAACAATCCCGCTCGGCCAGACAATTTCCAGTTCGGCGATCGTCCGGTCTTGGCCGAGGCCGAAATGAACGCGTTTTGAGCTGGAAGAAAGATAGCTGCCGCCGGCGCTAACATAGGCGCGTTGGCGTAGGCCGGAAGCCGTCCTGATCGAAACGCAGGCTCCAATGCCTTCGCGATTGCTGGTGGTTCCAACGGTGTCGATGCCGATCCAGTGGTTGCCGGTAGCACCTTCGTTTTTGAGAATCAACGCGGGTGAGTTGTTGCAGTTGATCACCAGGTCGAGGCATCCGTCATTATTCAGATCACCAACGGCAAGGCCGCGGGCGGCCAGCGGGATGCTAAAAGGTTTACCGCTTTGGGAGGAGATATCCTCGAAGCGGCCTTGCCGGTTGCCTAACATTGCCAGAGGCTCCAGGTACTTTATCCAGGGCTGGGTTAATGCTATGTTATCCATGACGTGTCCCTGGGCAATTACGAGATCCTTCCAGCCATCGTTGTCCATGTCGGCGAATTTGGCGCCCCAGCCGGAGTGCGAAGCGGAGATTGCGCCCAGGCCGCTTTCGCCCGATTCATAGTCGAAGCTGCCATTGCGGTTTCGGAACAGGGCGTACTTTTGATTGGCCAGAGCGTCGATGAAGATATCGGGGCGGCCCGTGTTGGTGAGATCGGCGCTGTCGATACCCATGCCCGCAAAGGCGCGCCCATCGCCGTCGTAAGCGAGGCCGAGGGCCAAGCCCGCTTCCTCGAAGGCGGTGCCATTGCGGTTGATAAACAATTGCTGCGCGACAGAATCGTTGGCGATCGCAATATCGGGCCAACCGTCGGCATTGAAGTCTTCGATGGAAACACCCAAGCCTTTGCCGAACATGCCCTTGAAGCCTGCGCCCGCGCCGAAATTGGTGAAGGTTCCATCACCGTTGTTCTTGTAGAGTAAGTGCTCGACGGCGGGAAACTTGTCCGGGTGGCAATAGGCGCGGTAGCCTTCTTTTCGCTCGCCGCACCATTGGTTTTTAGAGAAGCTCCAACTGAGGTATCGAGTAACAACCAGATCGAGGTGGCCATCACGGTTAAAGTCGAAGAAACTGGCTCCAGCGCACCAGCCAGAACTAAGTAGCCCCGCTTTCTGAGTAAGATCTGTAAACGTGCCATCGCCGTTGTTGCGGTAGAGAATGCAGCCGTCCAGGTTGGTGACAAGCAGACTCGGACGGCCGGAATTGTTATAGTCTCCGGCAGCGACGCCCATGCCGTATCCGGAGCCACGCAGGCCCGCTTCTGCGGTTACATCGGTGAAGGTGCCGTTTCGATTGTTGCGGTAGAGTCGATTCCAGAAACGTGGATCAGACTTGTCGGGTTGCTGACCGGGTGCCATCGGACTGGATAGTTTGGCACCGTTGACGAAGAACAGATCCAACCAGCCATCACCGTCGTAGTCGAAGATGGCGACGCCACCGGTCATCGATTCGGGGAGATACTTTTCGGCTGTCGGGCTGGATTGGTTGACGAAGTTGACGCCGGAACCGGCGGTGATGTCGCGGAATAACGGTATCTTTCGCGTGTCACCAGAAAGTGCCGAGCTTAGTGCCTGGGCGGCGGCGCACCGAAGCAGATCGCGGCGAGTCAAGGCTTGGACTCACGTGCGGAGCGCCGCGCATTCATCTCCCGGACAATTTTGGCTTCAGCGTCGGCCTCGGTCGCGCGGCCTAGTTTGCGGTAAGCATTTACCAAAAGGACATGAACGCTCGACTCTTCGGGATTCATTGTCACAACCAAACGGTATTGCGCAACGGCTTGTTGCAGATCACCCTTGGCAGCCAGTAGGCGGCCGAAGTCCAGGTGGGCTTGAGCCAGATTCGGGCAGATCTCAAGCGCCTTGGTTACCCTGCCGATCGCTTCGTCCCGATCCTGGCTCAGATTTAGTAGTGAGTTGGCAATTTTCCATTGCGCCAGACAGTTGTAGGGATCGGCAATCAATTCGAGCTTCAGTTCCTTGATGGCCAACTCCCATTTTCCTTCGAGCCAGTAGATGTTGCCGACATTGTAATGCGCGCCACGAAACTTGGGTTCCTTTTCAAGGGCCTTCCGATATTGATCCAAAGCACCGTCGTAATTTTCCGTGCTCTCCTGGACTTGGCCCGAGATCAGATTGGTGAGGTAGGAATCGGGCGCTTGCACTTCCAGTTCCCGCAGTGTCCCTTGGGCGAGCTTCATATACATTTGGCCGAGGGTATATAGAGCTTCGACGTTGCGAGGGGACTTTCGAAGGAGTTTTTGGACTACCGCAGCGCCAGCTTCGAGTTGACCAAGCGAAAATAGGGCTCGACCATGGTAAAGCTGCGCGGCCTCATCGGAGGGGTTCAGACGGGATGCGCGGTCGAGGAGATCACGCGCTTTGGCGAACTGACCCACCAAGAAGTAGGCTGTTCCTAGCGGTACGAGTGAGCTTGTCATTTTGGGATCGACGCGAAGTCCCGCTTCAAAGCTTTGGATGGCCAGAAGATATTCATTGGATTGAAAGAAGAGAAGCCCCAGGTTATTGTGGGCAGCGGCGAGTTTAGGATCGAGAACCAGGATGGCATTGTAGCGGGCGATCGCGGTGGTTAGATCTCCAGCGCGCTTGGCGGCGATGGCTTCAGCGTAAAGGTCGTCGACACTTGGTACGGGGGCCCTCACCTGCGCACCGGCTGAAACGCTAAGCAAACCGAGCACGATCAGTAAGAATGAGGCGACGTCACCTTTAAGGTTGGTCATTGGTTACTCGCTTTTCTGGCCGCAGTAGTTCGCGTGCGAAGGAGGCAACCCATTCCGGGCCAGCGGCTATCGCGCGGGCGGCCATGGCCTGAGCTCCTGAATCGCCCTTTGCGGCGCAGAGCATGGCGAGTCGCAACAGGTATTCTCCGCGCGGATCGAGCGCGACAGCTTGGTCCAGGAGGACTCTTGCGCTATCGAGATTCCCGTCGAGGAACTCCACCGAGCCGAGCACATACTTTCCGGCAGCCTCGAACGAGTTCCGGGTCCGCAGCCAGACGCCCGCTTCGGAGGCAGTAGGAATCGTCTTCCGCTTTAAGAGATCCAAGGCAGTGGCCGCGAACGTTTTTGCTTCCATGCGATGTTTGGGGGGATTTTCGATTCCGGGAGCGACGATCAGGCGGGCTGACAGGAGTAAGGCATCAATATTATTGGGGTTCGCTTGCAAGGCCTGCCTAGCCAGCCCGGCGCATTGCGAGAGCTTTCCGAGATCGCAACTGCTATCCGCACCGGCCAAGGCAGCATACACGATGAATTCCGAATTTGGATAGGCATTGAGAAACTGTTGGGCGGTCTCGACGGTCCGCACGGGATTTCCAGCCTCCATTATGGCTCCAAAGGCATCCAATTCTTCGCGGCTTTTCGCTTGTGGGCTGGTGGAGTTCGAAGGAGGGGCATGCGTCTGAGCAAATGCCATGTCCGCACAAAGCAAAGCCACGATACCTAGCAAGCCGCTATTGACGTTGGCCCAAGCCATAGATGTCCTTTAGGGTTTGGAATTCGGTCAGCCGCCGGTTCGCGCCGTCCTTATCGCCCATGGCACTCAGTACCCGCGATAACAAATAGTAGGCCTGAAGGAAGGCTGGATCGATTTTGATCGCGGCGTTGAGCGATACTACGGCAACATCGTTTTTCTTGGCGGCCCATGCCACCTTGCCGTGCAGAAACTGGTTCATTGCCACGCGGGGAGCCAGTGCTACCGCTTTGCCGATCATGCTCTCGGCTTCTTCCAAACGGTTGAGTTGCAAATAGTATTCAGCAAGAGACTGATAGGGCAAATAAAAAGACGACTTACTTTGTTCAGCAAGTTGCACTGACTTAAGCAAAAGCGGTTCAGCCTCCTCCTCTTTGCGCATTTCGCGCAAACAGATGCCCAAGTAGCAGAGCGCCTTGTAGTGATCTGCGGATCGCACAAGAGCTAGCTGAAATTGCTTTGCCGCAGTTTCCACATCTTTCTCAACTTGAAAGCGATAACGGCCTTCGACGTAGAAAGCTTCTGGATCGAGAGGAAAAGCAGCTTTGGCTAAGGCTATCTCTTCCTTGAACAGTTTTCGTTGATTCAGGACGAAGTAGGCTTCGGCCAACGGCAGGTGGGCGCGCAGATCCCCTTCGGCCAGTGCACTGCGGAGA
>Ga0209490_10003880_pt1 | contig 13915 bp, 15 predicted proteins | sample MAT06_FD_187209 | JGI IMG/M metagenome (GOLD analysis project Ga0209490, IMG submission 187209) | Freshwater microbial communities from Lake Fryxell liftoff mats and glacier meltwater in Antarctica - MAT-06 (SPAdes) (version 2) | ecosystem: Environmental > Aquatic > Freshwater > Ice > Liftoff...
GTCGGCAAGAACCCAGGATGGAAACAGTCAATCAACATTGGTAAAAAGAACAATCAAGCATTTACCAATATTCCCCATTCCAAACTGATTAGTTTATTGACATATAAAGCACAATTGGCAGGGATTGTTGTTACCTTAACTGAGGAAAGTTACACGTCAAAAGCGAGTGCTTTAGATGGTGATAATTTGCCGATTTACAACAAGACAGAGACCAAGCCTGTTTTTAGTGGTAAACGTGTTCAGCGTGGTTTGTATAGAGCCTCCACTGGTAAAACAATCAATGCTGATACCAATGGCAGCATAAATATAGCGAGAAAAGTAATTCCCAACTTCATGAAGGGAATAGAGGGATTGCCGTTTATTCCTGTAGTTTTAGGACTGTGGACTAAAATTACCAACGTAGATGTCTAACATTGACTACTTTTGGGTAGCTTTGTCCAGGTTTTTACGAGCGGTGAAATTGATACAAATTAGGGATGCCTAAGTCCCTATTGGTAGTGTGCTTATTTAACCGGATTCTACCTCAGCCATGAACTGAATATTCCTGTGGATTTTTCGGACAAATATAAGCTGGCAGGAGTATTTTACTTTTTGTGACAACTCACTCGTCTTCATAAGTTCTTCAGGTTTTAGTTTTATGTTTAAGCAGAACGTCAGGGATCGCTCCTGACTGTTGGCAGACACATTGGGAGAAGACGACTATGCCCTCAGCTTACATTTTGCTACTAATAGTTTCTCTGGCAGCAGTCTGGGTTTACTGGCAAACCTCTCAAGATATTTTTGTTCTTGTGGCTTGGGCCGGGCTGGGTTGTTTTATTTGGGGTTTCTCTTGGGCTCCTTGGAGCGTTCAGCTTTTGATTGTGGTGTTACTGTTGGGCCTCCAAAAGTGCTACTTGCGTGACGCTCAAAGCTGTGAGTGAAAGAGATTTTTTATTTTTGTGCCTGGAATTGAGATGTGCAGGCCTTCGTGAATCTCTCTAATGATTGGGTTATCGCTCCATATCTTCAAAAAAGGTTTAAAATATCATGAATAGTTGCCCTTGTTGCTCCTCTCAATTGCTCCGTCACGCTCGCCACAATCGCGTTTATTGGTTCTGCTCGCACTGCTGGCAGGAAATGCCGGATCTGTCGGAGATGATTTTAGGTCACAGCGCGCGGACTCACAAACGAGAAGGTTTGGTGAAGCTTCCTGCTTTGACTCCTAAATTGAGGATTTTGGATTCCGTAGGAATTGCTTAGTTTGCTGGAGTTAGTCTCGCGATAAATATTGAGACGGAAAAGATTTTTGATTGTGCCATCTGTGAGATTTTTTGATAAAAAATGCAAAAGCCCCTTCAATGTGATGAAGGGGACTTATTAGCGGGGGGGCGATCGCACTTGTGATGGGGTCGATCGTCTGAATTTCAGCTATTGTGCAGTTAAGCTGATTACATCAAACCGATTTGAGAGAGAATGCCTTGACCGGTGAGGAACTCGGTAGCTAAGCCAATAACGAAGCCCAACATTGCCAAACGGCCATTCCAGGTTTCAGCGAACTCGGTGAAGCCAACTTTTGCGTTTTTGTTTTCCATGACCAGAAACCTCGTTTAATTTCAACCTTATGTAACTAAACTTAACACAACCGTACAAACTTTGCAACATATTTTTACATTTGCTGTTCAAATGCCGGAGATAAGCGGGATGGGCCCGCAGGGAGAGGGGCGATCGGGCGATCGCATCGGGAGCGAGAAACCGGGTTTCTTGGAATATTTTCCGTGACTCATTGCAAAAACTCGTAGAAACCGGGTTTCTGAGGTCAGGGCGCGTGGGTCGAAGGATGTCAGAAAAATAATTTTTAGTTAATATAAAATAGCAAAAATCTAGTGACACTCCGCCTGGGGTGCCCCGGAAGAGCAAACCCTAATTGTTTCGCACACAGCATAATTCCGGGGCACCCTACAGCCTGAATCTATTAGATACGAAGGTATTTCACAAAAATACTCATCACCTCACCACTTTTAGGAGTTGGTAGCAGGGGACTCCAGACACCAACCTCAGCGTACCCGCGCGCGTGGAGTAGGTGAATTGTACTCCTGACAGCTTGGGGAGAACCTATCAGCAGATGTTTGAGGGGTTCTTTGTCAGGATTTGCTGCGTCGGGAGTTAGCAGGGACGCGGGAAGTTGAATGGCGTCGCTGCTGGAATTGGATAAAAAACTCTGTGTCACAGTCATTAAAGGCTTTTCCTAGTTGAGTGGTACATCCAAAAAATACAACACTCAGCTCGATCGCCACCACAAATTTAGTGTAATTATTCACCCATTATTTGGGATTTGTTTTTAATTCGCTCCAGTACCTCCTCCAAAAAATCTTCATTTTTGCCAGCAACCTCTATCATCTCTCGCAGCGTGTCAGCGTATGACAAGGTACGCTTGTGGTGGTCTGGCATTTTTTCAAAACCCGGCCCCCACCGCTTGACGGCATCAATATTAACGCCTAAAACCTTTACCAGAAGCAGGTTGCAACGTGCTTTGTAGCCTCTGGCTTTTTCTTCTTCTGGTGTGGCGTGGAACCACCGACGGCAAAAATCCCAAGCTTCCATTGACTCACTCAGCCAGCTAAACCATTTGTCGCGTCGCGACGTTCTGCAAGTTCGCAACATAGGGGAAAAATTACACTGTTTTAGGATTATGGTATCATCCCATTTGGTGTAAAATTTCCCCTAATAGACTATAGCTGACAATGGATTCGACGATCGTGCAGAATGAAGTTCCGCTCGCACTTGGCAGACTTCCTCCGCAGCAGTCGATCGTTCAGGGCGATCGGCAAAGCATTTCAGCAAAATTAGTAATAAATACTCATTGCATTTAATTGCTATTAGTGCTATCCTAATATTAAAGCTGATTTTTCAGCATCCAAAAGCGCAAAGCTGTGGGATGTTGTTGCAGCCGCAGGAGTTCTGGTTACGACCGATCGAGTCGTCAACCGTGAGACTGGATGGACAGCTATATATTTTGTTAAAAAATGAGCTAAACCTTCAGATTTTTAATCGAATGTTTAGCTGTGTATCCATTCTCACGCTTGACCACTCGTTCAGTCGTAACCAGAACTCCTGCGGGTTCTGCAACTTTAGACCCACCCCCCCAGTAACACTTAAAAAAAGTTACTGGCGGAGAGAGTTGTTAGATTGGGGAATTTCCAAAACGGAAATCCTCTCTTCAATGCTTCTTGTGCGCCAGATGCCTGATTTAAACGCCGTTAAGCAAACTAACAAATCTGGATGTACTAAAATGACTCACACTCGTTTAGAAATTGGCAAACAAATCAGTCATCAACAGCCTTTAGTTTCGGTTTATTGGGATTATCAAAACACCCCAAATAAAAACCTAGCAAACAACTTGTTGCTTTTTGCTGATTTATTGGGATATGTAGTCAACATAAAAGTTTACGACAATTGGAAAAAAGACAACAAGGTCGATCAAAAAAGGAAAAGAACCTTAGTTCATCTTGGCTGGGAATGTGTTAATGTATCCCAGACAATCCCAAATGCTGCTGACTTTAGTTTGTTGTTCGACTGTTCAGGTGAAGCAGCAATTAGTCCATATTCACATACATTTATCATTGTGTCTGGAGACGGCTATAGTGAAATCTTGATTCCTAAGCTGCAAGACAAGGGTAAAAAGGTGATAATCTTGGCTCGACGAGATAGTGAAAATAAAAATCTGGAAAGTCTCGCCAATGAATTCTACTTTCTGGATAAATTACAGAATTTGATCGAGGCCTACAAACAAGTAGCTTAAATCTCCCTGTAATTCGCCTAACCGCCGATAGCAAAAATCCAGTTTATTTGATAAACTAGATTCTCCAAACCTACCGCTATCTGCGGCTATTTCATGTCTACTCCCGCAATAGCCCTCAACTCTGCCCAAAATGACAAGTATCAAACTCCTATGCAATTAAGTCATCCAACAAAAGAGACACAAATGACCCTTCCAGAATTCAACAATGACAAACTGCTGCGCCAAGCGCTCACCCATCGTTCCTACGTCAACGAAAATCCCACATTCCGCGAAGCAGACAACGAACGCTTAGAATTTCTCGGCGATGCTTTGCTGACATTTCTCAGTGGCGAATATCTCTACCAGCGCCATCCTGAAATGGCAGAAGATAGACTTACTCGCCGCCGTTCTGCATTGGTAGATGAAAAACAATTAGCCAGATTTGCTACCGAAATCAGTTTAGACTTAAAAATGCGGCTCGGAAAAGGAGCTTTGCGAGAAGGCGGGATTACCAACCCCAATTTGCTCAGCAGCACCTTTGAAGCATTCATTGGCGCTTACTATCTGGACACGGAAGATATGGACAAAGTTCGGGAGTTTGTGTGGCAAATGTTTGATTCTGTTCCCGAAAATGTTGTGGAAACGCGATCGACTGTAGACTCGAAAAACCGATTTCAGGAGTGGGTACAAGCCAACGGTGACACCACTCCGCCCAAATACGTGACCATCCAAGCAGGAGGAACGCCTCACAAGCCGGAATTTCTCGCTAAAGTTTATGTCGCAGAGAAACTCTATGGAGAAGGTAAAGGCAAAAGCAAAAAAGATGCTGAGAAAAATGCGGCCGAAGATGCGCTAGCAAAGCTGAAAAAACGCGGACTGATCTAAACTTGAAAACATCGGTAAAAACTACTAGGTTTTTTGTGCGATACGGGCGTTGGCGAAGCCCTCGAAGTCGATCGCCAGAATTGATTGCCAGAGCACACAATCGGCTATAATCAGGACTTGGGCAAGTGTTACCGCCGTCGATCGAGGGTTGTAATGGCAGAAATTCGTTGACGAGTAGCCGAGTGTCGATCGTAATTTTGGGAAATATCAGAGCAATTCATGTCTACTCAAAACCAGACTACCCTAACTGTTGAAGAAGCACAGCAAATCCTCAAAGATTTCACTTGTTTGGATATGCAATCTGTAGCATCACCGCTGGAAAAACAGGCGCTGCGTCAAGCGATTTTGCTGGTAGCAAGTTTGTCGGATTATCAAATGTTGGGAGTGTGCGCTGCTTCGACGGATGAGGGATTTTTAGCTTTAGAAGCTTATTTGAAAGCTTTGGGGTATCAAGCTGTTTTAGATCCCAATGCTGTCTCGACCTTTGCTGGTTCGGTTTATATTAAGTTCAATACTTTGAAGGGGTCGTATTATGTTGACGGCTATCCCGGAACTTACCGGGGCGTTTTGATTTCGTGTCAATCTGCCTCAGAAGGTGGAGTTACTGGCACTTACGGTCATTTACCTCTCGATTTATTTATTGATTAATTTGTCAGTAGTCAGTCGATCGATCGATCGATTAAATTGAATCAAAAACTGACTGATGCACCTTACTAAGCTGTAGGGTGCGTCAGTGGATCGCCCCTCGATTCAGTCGAATCAAACACCGACTGACGCACCTTACTAAGATTAACCCTTACCAACGATCAATTCTGGCTCTGGTTCCGGTGCAGTTTCTTCTGGCGGCAGCCCCAAAATATCGCTGTACAAGTTGACGTATTTCTGGGCAGAAAGATCCCAGCTAAAGTTTTCTCTCATGCCGCGCTGTTGCAGTTCTTTCCACTTATCTTTGTAGCGGAAACCTTCCCAAGTTCTGATCATGCAGGTGAACAAGTCTAGGGGTTCGTAGCGATCGAAACAGTAACCGGTACCTGTATTGTCGATCGGGTTGTTGTGGGAAACGGTATCGACTAAACCGCCGGTGCGGCGAACCATTGGCACGCACCCGTAGCGGAGGGCGAGCATTTGGCTGATGCCGCAGGGCTCGAAACGGCTGGGCATCAGGAAGGTGTCGCAGCCTGCGTAAATGCGCCGGGAGAGGGCGTCGTTGTAGAGTAATTGGGTGGACATCCGACCGGGATAGCGGGCTGTCATTTGCCAGAGTTGGGTTTCGTAGTAGCGATCGCCCGTTCCGAGTACAATAAACTGAGCGTCGGTATAGGCCATGAACAGATCGAGCATTTGAATTATCAAATCCAATCCCTTCTGTTCTACCAGCCGCGTCACCATGCCGATCAAAAAAGCATTTTTATTCACTTCCAAACCGACTTCTTCTTGCAGCGCAATTTTATTAGCGGGGCGCTTTTCAATAGTATCAACACTAAATTGTTGATGGAGGTACTTGTCAGTGGCGGGGTTGTAAGATTCTGTATCAATTCCGTTCAAAATGCCCGATACTTTACCGCCGAGGTAAGACAGCAAACCTTCCAAAGTTTCCCCATAAGCTGGAGTTTTGATTTGCTCGGCGTAAGTCGGTGAAACTGTATTTACTCGATCGGCAAACTGTACTGCTGCTGCCATTGTATTGTGACCTTGCATATACCAAGGACACCAAGTCATCTGCTCCAAACGCCAGCGCCACGGCCCTTGATAAGCTAAATTGTGAATAGTAAAAACCGTGCTGATATCGGGGTCTGGGCTCATCCAAACAGGTATCATCCCCGTATGCCAGTCGTGACAGTGGATAATTTGGGGCTTCCAGTGATTCCAGGCAAATTCAGCCGCAGCATTAGCAAAGAAAGTGAACCTCCAATCTTCATCTAAACCGCCGTAAACGCGGCGCGGCAAGAAAGATGGATGTTGCATTAAGTATAAAGGTACATCGGTTCCCGGCAAAACAGTTTCAAACACCGAGAAGCTTTGGAACATGGCAGCCCCATCCCAAACAGGTTTTTTGGGAACGTCCATTTTGTCGGGGATGAAACCGTAGTAGGGCATGAAGATGCGGACATCGTGTCCCATGCGCCGCAGAAATTTAGGCAAAGCGCCGACGACATCGCCCATACCGCCCACTTTGGCAAGGGGTGCTGCTTCGGCGGATACAAATAAAATACGCATTATTTTTTTGTGTTCCTTGAGGTAGTTAGTCTAGATTAAGTTTAAATGGCGATCGACACAATATTAACGCGCCGTCCAAAAAACCAGTATAAATCTGAGTTGCTGTGTTGCGAGATGCTATAAATCCCCGTCTCTACAATAGTAAGTCCTAACCCAGAACAAGCTTCCCGCGCGGGACACGGCTTAGCCTCAGTCGCTACAGATACTCGCGTAGAATCTATAGGTGGCAATACTTTTCATAATTGGTATTAGTTAAAGCTTCCAGTACAGGCTGTGGAGTAAATCTCAAATCTCAATCTCAAATCGTTCTGCCCTTGTCAATCTCAAATCTCAAATCTCAAATTATTTGAGACAAGCGAGAATTTTATTCACCTGTTTAGGTGTTTTCATTCTTTGGAAAACTATAATAGCTTGTTGCCAATGTTTTTCCGCTATTTCTAACTGCTCCAAGTCGCGATATGTCAATCCAATGTAATAATTACTGGTCGCTAATTCGTACTTAGCACCAATTTTAGTGTAAAATTCAATAGCTTAATTTTGGTATTTCAGGGAATCGGAAAAATCATTTATTTCTCGAAAAACTTCCCCCAGAATGTACCAGGCACGGGCTATGTCAGAAGTAAAGTTAAAGTTTTGAGCGATCGCTACAACTTGCTCTAAAGTTTGCTGAGCTTGTTCGTACTCACCAATATTTTTTTGAGCTAAACCTGCCATATTCAAATCCCAGCAAGCTTGCCAAGGCGGAACGCTTTCTAAAGGTTGTTGCAAGTGTTTTGTAGCTTCTTTCAATGCTGCTTTCGCATCCGAAATTTGTCCTAAATAAGAGTGTAGGAGCGCAACTTCGCAGTAACAACTATTTAGCCTAGATTTAATTACAGGAGATACTGGGGATAAAGCTAGATTAAGTTTGGCTTGATAAATAGCTAATCCTAACTCGTATTCACCAGCAGCAATATAGCACAAACCCATATCACTATATGAGTTAAATTCTGTCCATCGATCGCCTTCACGTTTAGCAGCAAATTGAGCTTGGCGGTGATATTCTAGAGCTACTTCAAAACCATCTGCTAGCAGATAGGCGTGACAGTCGCCGATGCAGCGATACAGACTGGCCTCCCGGTTAGGTGAAACTCGATTTACCAGTTTTTCTGCTAATTCTAGAGTTTGGCTAATGTATCCCCAGGATAAAAAATATAGGAACAATTCTTCTGGTAAAATAGGTATAGCAGGGCGGCACAATACATCCCAGGCTGAATTATAATCTTCTATTTCTCGGAAATGATAGTAAGCTTCTAAAATTTGCAAGCCTAGCTGAGGAGACTGAATGTTTTCTACACTAGATAACCAATGTTGAGCGATCGCCCTTTGAGTTTGCTCCCATTCGCTGCTATTTTGCAAGCGATTCAAACTCGCAGCTCGAATTGCTGGGTGCATTCGGTATTTGCCCCGATGGAATTGTAGCAAAGAGTAGTCACACAACCGCTGCGTTTCTTTGAATTGTTCTGCTGGCGTTACATCCCACAACAAAGCTTTCATACAAGTATCGGGCAACCATTCAATGTCTTGATACCGACAAGCTGCCAAACGGCATAGCAAGCGGTAAGCTGGATGAGAGTGAGCATTGAGACGATTTAACTGATTATTAATAAGAAATGAAAATGGATCTAGCTGCTGTAATTCCTGGCGATTTTGCTGCCAAGATTCGGCAATACTTCCGTCATAATTATTTTGAATATTATTGTACAGCAGCTCCATAGCGAGGGCATTGCCTGTGTAAACTGCGTGCATTTCTTGCAGAGCTTGTAAATCTTCTGGAGTTTCTGGATATTCAAAATATTGCTGCCATGCTTCAGGTGTTAATCCTGTTAAAACGTGAGTTTGACAGCCTCGCAGGTCGGGTTCTTTTAATCTTTCTCTACAGGTAATCAGCGTGATTCCTGGGATTCTTTGATCGCTGAGTACCCGCAGCAATTCTACATAATTGCGGTACTCAGGTAAAAACATACCGTTGCTTAAAGCAGGTTCTAAGTTATCTATGAAAATTGCAACTTTGATTTGACGCAGCCTCTTTTCTAGCAAGCTTAAGCTCAGGCTAAAATCTCTGGGTGCATCTTCCTGAAAGTCTTGTTGCAGCCAACTATGAACAAATGACTCAGCACTTCGCACGTTTTCTGGGGTTAAGGCAATTTTCATATCCAGTATTTTTTCAAATTGGCTACTGGCTAAGTATTGCTGTGATAACGTAGTTTTGCCAATCCCACCTTCTCCTACTACGATCAATATTTTGTATTGTTGCGATGTCCACTGTTGGAGTTTAGCAATATCTGAAGTTCGCTCTACCCAGCGAGAATTTAAGGGTAGTATTTCTACAGGTGATGATGGGATTAATTCTGGCATGAATTGAAAAAATAATGCCTGCAAATGTGACCAGCTAGAACGCTGGTTGTCTCCGAATCCAAAGGCTTGATATGCTTTGCTCAGATGTTGCCGTACAGTTGCTTCTGTGTTGATTTCGAGAATTTGGGCAATTTGTTTATTGGGTTTTCCGGCTAATTTTTGCTGCAAAACTAGCCGGCATTTTTTACCTATATAGTTGTAAATGCTGATAAATTCTGCTTGTTTCATGGGTTTTTGGGTGTGGGTGCGGGTGCGGGGACGAGATGTCAGAAGTTGCAGGACTTCAGCAACGGGCATCGGGACGGGGCTAATTTTTAGGTACGTTATTGCACTTTAGCGCTATGCGCGTATATGAAATAGCGCTGGAACGCAACAACCTACCTTTATTTAAGGTGACAGTTGCGTAAGTATTGAAGTTGGGAACTGCGGCCTAGGACTGCACAATTGTGAGTTTTGAATGTTTATTGATTTTACACTATGTTTTCGATTACAACGTTATCCAATGAATGTTTTTTTTGCATAGACCATTTTAAAGGTAGGAAGTATGGAGTTTCTGCCAGATCGGATGCGTCGAGATAGTTTGGATACAAAGACTACCAATTGCCAGTGGCGATCGCACGTACTGACTGCGATCGCACCTACTGTACCTGACTATCTATGTCGCTGCGGGCGATCGTGTAAATTATTGTTACAAAAGCTGGGACTGTGCGTAAAAATACAGAGCTTTTCCCTAAATACCTATAGAGGCTGGAAAAGTTCTCTGATGTTTGTTTGGGAAAACGTTTGAATTCAACTATTGCGGGGGTAAGAGGTATGGAGTTTGTGTCAAGGGATGAAGCAGGCGATCGGGCTTATCAAGTAAGCAGCAGCAACGGCAAAACTCAGTCTAACCAGAAGGTAAAAATAGATATGTCATCAGGGCCAGAAAGCAGAGAGAATCAGATTAATCAGGTTTTTGATAAAATCGAGGAAATTTTGTGTCAAACTTGGACAGAAACTGGGTTCGGACAGGTAATAATTGAAAGTGAGAGGGCGGAGAAAGGCCAAGGTAAAATTCAAGTAACTGTCAAGGGTTCAATTTATTATCGGTACTATATTGCCGCTGAAGATGTTGAGGAGTGGAATTCGAGAAGGTAAAGTGCGATCGGGGTAGTCAGTCCAACGGAAACCTATTTGACGATTTTGTAGGGCAATCCCCCTGTGGTTGCCCCTACCTCTAAGAATGCTGCGTAAGTCATGGGAAAGTCATTTTTCGAGGCAATTGTTCTTTGACAAGAGCGATCGCCTGACAAATTCGCTCCTATTCTTTTCTACCAGAATTGCCGCGAAGTTTGTCGAGAAACTCTGGATAATTTTCGATATCGTCTAATGATTTGAGGGGTGGAAGTGGCACTTTATTGGCAGCTTCAGCAGAAATTTTGTCAGCTAAGGCATAGAAGGCATCATTATCATCTCGATGAGCGAGAACATAGGTGCGTAACTCTTTTCTACTCATTTCTTGGAAGTTAGGTTTCATACAAATATCGCTTCTCCGTTTGGTTTGATTTCAATTTCGATTTCTTCGCCAACTAAGATGAACACATTTCCTGTCCGCTCATCTAAGCGGATTAAGTTAACACTTTGATACAATTTTGTTGCCGAGCAACAAAGGACGAAGGTTTGCCATATCTGCGCTGTTGTGGGAATAGCCTGCACTCCTGAAACTCACCATTTTTTATTTTACACTTTTTCGGGATTTGCGGCAATGCTTGTGTTGGTTGGGTTTACATAATTTGTCGGCGGTGTGGGGGCGGGTTTTTATCATTTGTTGGTGGGTGTCAAAGATTTCGGCGAACCCAACCTGCAAGGCATAATGAAATATTTGGATAAAGTTGTAGGGGCGGGTTCACCGATCGCTTCTGCCACCCACAGATAATCTTGATAAACCCGCCCCCACCCAACCATGAAACTCATTACAAAAAAGATCGGCGAATGTATTGACAGGTTGAATTAAATGCTGTAGATTATTTCCAATAGTCGGGAAGTACACCCGCAAGCATCTATCCTGTACGGCTGAAATGGTCGGCAGTTTCATACTTTCAAACAATTGAATATTCGTAACAGAAAACCTGGTTCGAGACGGATGTGAGTTTCGCGGGGCTGGGGAAGTGGTGACGACGCATGGTTTGTGCGATCGCCTCTTCTCCGGCTTTTTTGTTTTTTGGCCAACAATTAGTTGTTTTGAGGAGATTGGATTATGAAAGGGCTAACAGATGGCGTGTTGGAATCTCTAGAAGAGGTTAATAGCAATATGGAAGGATCTGCGATCGCTCCAAATAGCAAGACAAATCAACAGATAAATGAGTCTGGAGATACTGGCTGCGGTTGCAATGGTGAGCCGAATACCATCACCAGCGTCAAGGCAAAGGATTCGCAAATGAAAACCAAAGTTTACGATCCCCTTACTGGTGAGACAATAAAAAGTTTGCAGATACCCGATCAAACTTCTTTAGCGGCCATTGGAAGTGCATCATTTGATGGACTTTCGTATGTATTAGATAACACAGCTAACAATTTTACGCTGACTCCTGGCTTCCTTAATGCTTATCCCAAAGGGCTTTTTGCACTTGATGGAGCGGATACTGTGATTGGTTCAGTGGGATCTGAGATCATTAACGGGAATGAAGGGAACGACAATCTTTTCGGCGGCCAAGGGAACGACACAATTTATGGGGGAAAAGGTGCTGACTTAATAGACGGTGGCGATGGCGATGATGTCCTGTACGGTGACTTTGGGATAGATACTTTGATTGGCGGTGCAGGTCAAGATATTTTTGTCTTGCCCAGTAATAGTGCTGTGAGCGCCCCATCTGTGGCCGATCTAATCAAAGACTTCAATAAAGATGATGATTTTATCGGGTTAACTGATGGTTTAACAGAAGCAGGATTAACCTTAGAAGCTGCTTCTATCGTACCAGGATCTTCAGATACGGTAATTAAAAATAGCGCTACTGGTGCTATCTTAGGTCGAGTGGCAGGAGCGTCACCAACAGACCTGCGAGGACGCTTAGTAAAAGCAAACATTGTCACTTATGACATCCCAACAGCCAGACAGATATCAGCCGATACCTATGAAATGACTCTAGCAGGCAATGATGGAAGTCGGTTTGTTTCTACAATCAAAAAAACAGATACTCAAGTTTATCAGGAATCTGTGAGATACACACCATCGAATCAGGGCAACAGTGGCCTTCAACCATTCACAGTTCGCTACAATCCAGATGGGACAAGAGCCGAACTTCAACAAGCAGGTTCCTCCAACTCAGTTATCCTGCAACGAATTGACAATAAATCAGGCAGCATAATAGAGAAAAGTGCGACAGGCGAAACCGAAGTTGGGAAAATAGGAGACTTGGGAACTGACTTTGCCAGAAATTTAGCATTAGAACTTAGTTGCATTTTTGGCAAAGGTTTTTGTCAAGCATTTGAGCAAACAGCAGAAATGGTAGGTAAATGGAAAGAGGGTGCTGAAAAGGTTGGTTCTGTGTTGGAAAAATTTAAAGTACCAGTAAATGGGAGTAGTAGTGCGATTGAGGAATTTGAAGGAATCAGTCAAGTTTCTGGTGTTATTTGTACAGCTTTGTTTGGCGATGACAAAGCCCTCAAAGAAGCAGTAACAGGAGCGGCAGAAGATAAAATTCCTCTTCCTAAGCCACTGACAAAATTCCTTAAGATTGGCGATGCAGTTCAAAACTTATTTAGTGGCATCAACAAATATTTCTTTGAGGGTAAGGGCGAACTATCATCTAATCTTCGCAAAGAATTAGGAATCAATGCTTGCGATCCGCAATCTCCAACAGTTCCCCCACCGCCAAGTACAAATCCAAGTCCCCCACCACCATCCACTGCCTCCTTAAAAATAGAGATACAACCGTCTGCTATCCCTTATCTGGGGACTGCTAACCTGAATGTCAAATACTCGAATCCAGACAACGACAGCAGAATTGTAGAGATCACAGGTAGTGGTCAAAAAGGTCTTGGATCTACCAGTTTTCTAATTCCAGAAGATAAAAAAGGTCAAGGAGAGTTGAATTTTACTTTGACAAATGGTGGCAGACAGCTAGGCGGTCCGGGTATTGCAGACCTGGGAAATTTCTTAGACGTTGGAATTGGGAATGGACGGGGAGGAGGACTATTTGCTAGTGATTACAAACAACTATCATTTGATATTCTTGGAGCTCCTAATCCTCTAGATGATATCGTGCCTAATGTCTATACGGTTACTTCGGTGGAGGGTCTGATGAGGCGATAAGGTCTGATTTAGTCATCAGATAGGTTAGTGATTTAGGCGATCGCCTCTCCATTGCCCAGAGCGATCGCCTTTCCCAGCAAACAGGCGATCGCTCTTACCTAACAGCAAAAAAATCTAGCGCAGTTCCAAAATTGTAAAAAAACATTAGGAGATATTGAAAATGGATAAAAGAATAGATAAAAATAGTGTAAAAGGTTTTTGGATTTGGCTGTTTTGGCTGTTAATTACTCTATTAATTTTCGTAATTGCTCAACCCCCTTGACAAGAAGACGAGATAGACATTAGATAAAGGAATGGAAAAACTCCCCGACTTAAAGCAACTATCAAACGAGGCAAAAGAAGCCTTGATAGTAGAGCTATGGGAGAAA
>Ga0209490_10003887_pt1 | contig 13900 bp, 8 predicted proteins | sample MAT06_FD_187209 | JGI IMG/M metagenome (GOLD analysis project Ga0209490, IMG submission 187209) | Freshwater microbial communities from Lake Fryxell liftoff mats and glacier meltwater in Antarctica - MAT-06 (SPAdes) (version 2) | ecosystem: Environmental > Aquatic > Freshwater > Ice > Liftoff...
GGCCTCGACTTCGACCTGAAGGGCTGCGGCTCGACGCTGGCGAAACCAACCCACGGCTTGTCCGGCGGTGGCAAACCAGGCGCTGCGTTGTTTTAAGGTCGTGAGCAGTTTTATATAAAATTCGCCCCATAATCTTTCCGGAGCGATACTGCGATCATGCCAGTTAATGGTAAACGCGCCGCCGAACCGGGTGAAGTTTTCCAGGATTTCGGTGACGCGACGATAGGCCTCGGGTTCATCGAGATTAAGGTAGTCGGGATAAAACAGCGCCGTATCCATGACGTGGAGCGGCAACTCCAACAGCTGTTCGGCTTCGAGGGGGCGGAAAACCTGGGTGGTGCCGGCGCGAAACCCGATTGTCTGATTGTAACCGATGGTCGAATCGTACGCGAAACCGGCTTGGTCGAGCACGGCGGGCGAACCTTCGTCGAAGTAGAGCCAATGCATGCGCAGTCCGATTTCGGTCGAACGGGTCACGGGTGCGATCAGCGATTTTTCCCGCTGGGCATTGGGCGAATCGAACCAGGCATTCAAGCCGTGCAGGCCGATTTCATTACCGGCAGCGAGTATGCGCTGCATCTGGGGCTGCAATTCGGCCAAGGTGTAACGGCAGGCGCGCTTCGCCGGGACGGAGCCGTTTTTTTTCTTACCCGGGTTGTCTCGTTCCGGAATGAAAAAATAGGTGGTGGCGAGGCCGGCTTCAATCTGCAGGTAGCGATCAAACTCGCTCCAAAAATCCCGGGCCAATCCCAGATATACAAAAGGCAGCCGGATGGCCGCCGCCCAATTGCGGATCATGCGTCCGACCGGGATTCTGCCTCGGGCGGCCTTCATCAAGGAGCCGAGCGTGGCCCGATGAAGAAACCCGATCATGGTGTTGTCGCCGCAATGATTTCGCAGCACCGGATTGTCGATATCATGCGTGAGGCAAACGATAAAATCGTGGTCGCCGGGGAGAGGCGGAATTTCCACCAGGGGCAGCCCAGCTCGGGTGATCAGATCACGGAGCAGTTGGACATGCAGTTCCAAGGTGGCGGTGCCGGCATGAGCGGCGGGCTGGCCCGTGGACAACAGATGGCGAACCTCGGCAAAAAGATTATAACCGATACGGATTACCGTGATCGCCTCATGCCGCTGGGCATGAATGACGGATTCGCGAGTCACTTCATCCACGAGAAGCCGGGAAGTGCTTTGGGGAAAGGTGGTCGTCGCTCCGAAAAGCGGCAGACGATCATTGCCATATGATAGCGCCCGGCTGGCTTGCCGTGATTCGGTGCCGGGTTTATCTCGGGCTGCATGGTCCTGAGCGGGAGGGTCGAAAACCAAAAGCAGTCGGGTGGCTTTGCTGGCCGTCGATCCCGTGGTGGAAAGAATTATTTCATACGAGCGGCTAGTCTGGCAAAACTCCCATGGGGTTTTGCACAGCTCGAAAAATTCCCTGGCCGCTTTTATCTCAGCTGGTCGGACAAGTACGCCAATCATTCGTCACCTCGGGTCCGGACAGTTGCGGGTGATTTATCTGCCGGCAAATGGGCGACGCCGAGCGTTTTGGTGAAGAGATTCATCAACTGGGCCTTTTCATGGGCCCAGTCATGCTGGCGATAGATCAATTGCCCGCGTTTGATGATGGCGGCAACCGCCGCCGGTTCCTGATAGACGTAGGTGAGCTTGGCGGCCAAATCGACGGCGTCGCCCAGTTCGAAATAGATCAAATCATCGGGACCGAAATAATCCTGAATGCCGGGGGCGCGCGGGGCGATGACGGGCTTCGACTGTGAAAGATATTCGAAGATGCGGGTGGGCGTGTTGAGTTCGGTGAAAATACTGCGGCGGTTGGGAATAATGCCCACATCGCAGCCATTGATGGCGGCGACAATCTCCTGCTGGCTCTTGGAACCAATATATTTCACGGCCGCTCCGAGACTGGTGGCCGTGGGCGAAGCGAGGACTTCTTCGAGATAGGAGTTGCGTGAGCCGTAGATGTGCAGCTCGGCATTCGGGATCGAGGGCTTGATGCTGGCCAGCGCGTCGACCGCGAGATCCAAGCCATGGCGTTCCACCAAGGAGCCATGATACATGATCACGAAGGGCGTGGCGCTGGAGCGAGCCGGCGGGGTGAGAGTCGCGAGTTCCCGGGGCTGGAAAATTTTCTCGTCGGGCGCGTTCATCACCACATGGACTTTCTCTGCCGGACAACTGCGGGCGGAGAAAATTTTCCGGCACGCTTCATTGACCGTGACGATGGAATTGGCGAAGCGCATGCTGGCCTTCTCGAGGAACTTGAGTAAGCTGACCACCATGCTGCCTGGCTTGACGCCATAGATCGTCATCATGAGTTCCGGCATCGGGTCGTGCAGATCCAAGATGATCTTTGCGCCGCGCAGCTTGGGGATCAGCGTACTGAAAACCAGAATGTCGGGCATGTTGTGGACATGGACGACATCATATTTCTTTTGAAAACTGCGTTTGGTGAGAAACCAAAATGCGGAAGTGATGAACCGGCCGTATTGCAGGAAATACATCAGGGCCCCGCTGCGCTTGTGCTTGAGCGGAATCCGGGTGACATCCACTCCATCCAATACTTCATGCGGTGGCTGGACGGCTTTGTCGCCCAGGCAATACATATCCACTTCCATCCCGGCTTCGTACATGGCGCGAGCGGCGCGGTAGGGGCGGGGATCGCCCGGGTAGCTGGAGTATAGGAGGACGGCGGCGCGTTTGCCCCTTAGGCCGGAATAATCCATGGTGCCGGGCGAAGGCACGGTCGATGCGGTGGGGTTGGTGAACGAAAGGGATGGAGGCACGGCAGGGCAGGTTGATCGAAACCAGCTGGCCAATTCACGGGGCAGAGGCTGCCAGTAACGGCCCGGGTATTTGTTTTTAACTGCTTCGAGGAGTTCGGTGTAATATGCGACGGGGAAAGTATTGGGGGAAGGTTTTTCACCGTCGAATCGGAGGTAATCCGGATGCACGTTCACGAGCGCCATCCCGCCGTGTTGGGCGACCCAATCCAGCTTGAGCAGCCAGCGCGCGGGGGTCTTTTCCTTGAAGAGGAGAAACAGCGTCGAGTCTTGGGCAAGCGTGTAGGGCAGTTCGACGTAGCCCTTTTTCGCCGGCCGCGATGTGGCGCGTGACGACTTCGCTTCATCGCCGTTAACGCCGGTCTTTTTCGGTTTGGTCGGAAGGATCAGAAAAGGGAAAATTGTGCCCACGCCATCCGGCTGGGGTTCGAAGGGGTCGGTATCAAACGTGGTGGCGTCGTACTCGACTTCCAGCTCATGGTGCCAATCGAGATTGCGCAGCATGAAGCCCGAGCGATAGCCGACCGCACCCCAATCTTTTAAGTAAGAGTTGATCCGGCGCGCGTTTTCCTGGAAAGCACTTTTTGAGGAATAAAGTTTTCCGTCGTGATGGAGATCATGCACCCCGACTTCAAAACCGTTCTCCAGCAGCCAGGCGCGCAGCTCTGCCGGCACGGAGTAGGAGCCTTCGGGGATGAAATTAAAGGAGGAGCGAAAACCCAGTTTCATTTCGCATTCGGCGAGCTGGCGGCACTTGGCCAGCCCGGCGGGGCCTTCCACATCGTGGGTGATGACGAAGGAAAATTGTTTTTTTTCTGGCCAGCCCGGCCAGTCGGGTGGGGTGGACTCTGAGCCGGGTAAAATCGGCCAGACTCCCGAGAGCTTCGCCAGTCGGCGTTCGGCGAACCAGCGGCGTATGCCAAGACGAATCCGCCGGGGGACAAACGGCTTTATCCAATAATAAATATGGCGACGAAGCATGAAGGAAAACGAGCTGAGGGGCGTCCAGTGAATCAGGAATCCAAAAAGAATTCCCGATCCTTAAAGAGTTTTCCGGGAACGTAGGTTTTGGTTTTGTTCAGGATCACGCCGACATTGGCGTTCGCCTTGCTGAGCAGGGCGGCGGCTCGTTGGGCCATTTCGCGATCGGTTTTTTCCGACTCCACCACCAGAAGCACCATATCCATCGCGGCGGCCAAACGGGGCGTGACGCTGATTTGACTCACGGGCGGCATATCAAAAATGATGTAGTCAAAGTTGCTGGCTTTGAGTTTGGGGACGAGTTGGCTGAAACGTTGCGGGAGTTGTCGCGAAAGTTTTTCACTGGTGGAACCTTCGGAGACGACAAAAAGTTTATTTTCACTCTTGGTGGAAATTCGGCTGTCCAAAATATGATCAATGTCGGCAATGGCTTTGCCTTGGAAGAAGGGAACGGCGGTGCCTTCCCCTTTTTTTTGGGTCATGTCGACCAACAGGACGTTGCCTTCACCGGTTTCCGAAAGAGAGCGGGCGAGACCGGCGGCAGTCATGCTGACCCCGCTTTCTTTGCCAAGGCCGGTAACGGCGATTAATTTGGGCCGATGGCGCAAATTGATGCTTTCGAAGTAGGCAATCAGCCGGTCACGCAAAGTTTCGAAATAGGGATTCAGGATGTTCGCCTCCTCCTGTGGGACCATGGACTCGCTCGTATCCGAGGGATCCGGATTTTGGAGCAATTTCACGTCCTTATTCGTGAGGGCATTTTGTGGCGAACCCAGCGTCAGTCTGGGAATCGCGAGGAAGAGAGGGAGTTTGAGTGACTGCTCCACATCATTGGTCCGGCGGATACTGCGATCAAAAACATATTCAATGAGTACAGCCCAACCAAGACCTAAAACCAAACCGCCAGCCGCGATTCCCGCGATGATTTTGTAGGTCTTGGACCAATCTCTGATGGGCGGAGTCGGAGCTTGAATTTGATTGATATTAGATACCCGATCGGAACCTAGGGCATCGGAACTGCGATATTTCGTGAGCGTTTCGGAGAATTTGAGATAGTTTTTTTCCTCGAGTTCCTGTTGACGCCGTAGTTCGACGATCGATCCCTCCATTTGGTCAAGAGCGGTCGCTTCCGCCTGTACCTGCTCATATTGCTGGCGAAGCGTTTTTATTTTAGCTTCGGTGGAGGCCAAGAGTGCGGTGGTGTCGGCGATCTGCGCGATGGTTTTATTGACTTGGTCTCGATTGGAGTCGGTTACGATCACCGCGCGGAGGTTGATCTGCGGAAATTCTGTCTCGAGTTGAGTTTTCCGGTTATCGACTTCGACCATCATTTTCCGGATATCTTGTACGCGGGTGTTTTCCGGCGTGAATTGAATGAGCAGGTCTTGCTCTCGTTTGCGGAGGGCTTCAAGTCGGGCGATTACATCTCGGTGTGCTTGGATCGCCTCCGGTGGAATCAGCGGTTGGTTTTTATCGTCTTCCCCGCGCGAAGGCTGATTCGTGCTGATGGCTTGGAGTATGGCGGTTTGTTCGGCCAATTGGGCTTGGGCGGTGAAAATCTCCTGTTTGAGGTTGGTGATCAACGCGGCATAGGCTTTTTTAGATTCTTCCGGGGAAATTACGCCTACTTTTATGCGGGCTTTGCGCAGGTCTTCTTCGGTTTGCGCGAGGTGGGCCCGCAGTTGGTCCGTCTCCTTCGATAACATATCGCCCATCGGACCGTTGGAGCTATGCACCTCGATATGCTTTTTTTGATAGAGTTTAATAATCTCATCCAGTACTGGTTGCACGATCGCCGGGTTCGAGTGATCGAATACTATACTGATCACATTGCTTCTTGGTTGGGGTTCAACGAAAAGGCCTGAACGAATCGCCCAGATCGCGGCATTCAACTGACTTGGCTCAGTTATATTTGGCGCGATTTTTTCCGGACCGATACTCTTCGCGACATCTTTAACAAGATCCATGCTGGTAAGAATCTGGACCTCGGAGGTTATGATATTCTCGCCGCGCTCATCTACGGATTTCATCCTGGCCGTATCAATCGTACCGAGTGTCTGGCTATCCAAAACGTATTTGATGTAAAGCTTGGCTTCGGATCTGTAATGGGGCGGCCGGCGATGGTAGGTCAGGCTCGCGCCTATCAGGCCCAGCGCCGTGCAGATGATGATTTTCCATTTGTGCCGAAACAGCAGATAGTAGATGTCGCCTAATTGCAGACCGGGCCCAGTGTTTGTAGCAGTTATGTTTTCCATGTGCGAGAATTGGTCAATAGACGGAAAGAGGGGTGTGCATAGAAGCGATCACGCTAACTCGAATGGTTAAGGAGTCTATGGGAATAGTGCAGTGACTAGCCGAATGGAGAGGGCTGGAAATCAGCGTGCGCCATAAAACAGGAATTGATTGTCGCGATTGTCCTGACATCGCGGAACCAGTATATGCTGGATGAGCGAATCTACGGTTAACGATTAACCAATCAGTTAGCGTTGATCGGGCAAGCCGGCCCGAAACCCCGATGCCGCCGAACGCCTCAGAGGCGGGTGTTTCGACAGTGAGCATGGGGCAAATTTCGTTTCAGATTGGTCAGCTCGTGCGTGCGGCCAGGCAGGTTTTGAGCTCGCGGACCACGGCATCGATTTGCGCATCGGTTAACTCAGGGAACAGGGGGAGCGAAAGATAGGAATCAGCACAGGCTTCGCTCACGGGGAAGCTGCCGCGTTCGTGTCCGAGATTGGCGTAGGCATTCTGGAGATGCACGCACACCGGATAATGGATGCCAGTGCTGATGCCGCGATCGCCGAGTTGTTTCATCAATTCGTCGCGTTGGCTGACGCGCACCGCATAGATGTGATAAACGTGATGGGCATAGGCCGCTTCAACCGGGAGCACCAAGCCGGGGGTGCCGGCCAGCAACTGATTGTAGCGGGCGGCCGCGCGACGACGGCCGTTGTTCGCGTTTTCCAGATATTTGAGTTTCACGCTCAGAACGGCAGCCTGGATGCCATCCATGCGACCGTTCCAGCCGACGACCTCGTGGAAATATTTTTTCTTTTGGCCGTGTTCGCGGAACATCACCATGCGTTCACGGTAGTCGGCGTCCTGCGTGGTGATGCCGCCCGCTTCACCCCAAGCCCCCAGATTTTTGCCTGGATAAAAACTGGTGGCCCCGGCATGGCCCATGGAGCCGGCTTTGCGGCCCTTGTAGAGGGCACCTTGGGATTGCGCGCCATCTTCAATCACGATCAAATGGTGTTTTTTCGCGATGGCGAGAATGGGATCCATATCGGCGCACTGGCCGAAGAGGTGCACGGGAATGATTGCCTTGGTGCGTGGAGTAATGGCCGCTTCCACTTGGCTCGCATCCATCGTGTAGGTCTGCTCATCGATATCCACGAAGACCGGCTTGGCGCCCGCATAGGTGATCGCTTCAGCCGTGGCCATGAAGGTCATGGGGACGGTGATGACTTCGTCGCCGTGGCCGATCCCTTTCGCGAGCAGGGCAAACCAGAGGGCGTCCGTGCCGTTGGCGACACCGATACAAAATTTCGTATCACAAAACTTGGCGTATTCTTCCTCGAATTTGTTGACGAACTTGCCGCCGGCGAAGGCGTTTTCGTCGATCACGGCGTTCATCGCAGCCATGACTTCTTGGCGGATGGGATCGTGATGGGCTTTTAGGTCGAGGAAGGGGACTTTGACGGAGGACATGTGGGAGTAAGTGGAAGGTTAAGATGAAAAAAAGAAACTCCGGGTGACTTAGACGGCACGAAGAACCTTGGCGGGATTGCCGACGACAATCATGCCGGGAGGAACGTCCTTGGTGACCACCGCGCCGGCGCCGACAACGGCTCTTTCACCTACGGTGATACCGCAGAGCAAAGTTGCCCCTGAGCCAATGGAGGCGCCTTTTTTAATGAAGGTCTTTGCGCATTTCCAATCAGCATCGGTTTGCGGACTGCCGTCGGCGTTGGTGGCGCGAGGGAGGAGGTCGTTGGTGAAAGTCACGCCATGACCGATGAATACTTCGTCCTCAATCATGACGCCTTCGCAAATAAAGGTGTGGCTGGAAATTTTGCAGCGTCGACCGATTTTTGCGCCACGCTGGATTTCGACGAAGGTGCCGATCTTTGACCCATCACCGATCTCGCAACCATAGAGATTCACGAAACCGAAGATCTTGACGTCCTGGCCCAATATTACGTCAGGGGAGATGAGTTGATGGGGGTTCGGGGCAGGATTCATGCAGGATTAAGCGCGGTGGTCAAAAATTGGCAGATCGGATACTCGGCGTAAATTTAGGATTACTTTCCGCGGGAGACGGGCATCGGTGGCGTGGACTTGGATGATTTCATCGGTGGGTTTGATACGCTCGATGAACGACCCTCTCGAGAACCATGCGGGAGATCGATGGGGGCGCCTTTCAACTTTAGTGAGGCGGAAGATGCTTCGAGAATTCGTACCACCTCGAGGCCTTTGGCGCCTGACGTGATCGGCGTCTTGCCGTTGCGAATGCAATCCAAGAAGTGCTGACATTCGGTCTTCAGTGGTTCGTCTTGCTTGATGTACGGGCTATAGGTGTCGCCGTAGTGATAAGCATAATGGAACTCCGCGAAGGTGTCGTAGTGCGGTGGCCGATCAACGCGAACGTCGAAAATTTTAATTTTCTCCTGAGCGACGATGTCGTCGTAAACAATCATGCGTTTGCTGCCGACGATGGTCATCTCCCGCACTTTTTTCGGATCGAGCCAACTGCTTTGGATCGTGGCGGTTTTTTCGTCGGAGAAGTGCAGGTTCATCGTCGTCACGTCTTCGATTCCCGGAGTCACATGCGCGGCGCCCCGGCAATTGATGCTGATGGGATTTTCTCCCATGATATACAAAATAATCGAGATATCATGAGGGGCCAAATCCCAGGCGACATTGATGTCTTTTTGGAACAGACCTAAATTTAGACGGCGCGCTGAAATGTATCGTATTTCTCCCACGTCACCCTTGTCGACGAGCTCTTTGATCTTACGTACTGCGGGTGAATACAGGAAAGTGTGGCCGACCATGAGAATGAGTCCCTGCTTTTTCGCGAGAGCGACCAGTTCTTCGCATTGCTCAAGGGAGGCGGCCATGGGTTTCTCGATAAACGTGTGTTTACCGGCCAGCAAACTGGCCTTGGCCATGGGGAAGTGATGTTTGACTGACGTGGCGACGACGATGGCGTCGAGACTGGCATCGCCGAGCAGTTTGTCGTATTTCGTCTCTGTTTCCACCTCGGGATAAAGTGATTGGAGATGCCGCAAGCGGTCTTCGCTCACATCACAGATAGATTTTAAACGGCAGTCAGCCAGCGAACGGAAATTGCGAATCAGATTAGGTCCCCAGTAGCCGCAGCCAACGACGCCAACAGAAATAGGTTTCTTCATGGAAATATTTACAAACTGAAACGCCGGGCCATAGCAAGCCCCTGTATCAAAATCACGCAATTAGCGACGGATCAGCGATTGCTGGCTGGGTTGGTTTGCTTTGGGAGACTGCCAATTTGAGCTGAAGCTGCCGTGGAAGTGGATTTGCGTTTTTTGACGGTATCTCCCACTTGCTGAAAAAGTGCGGGTATCGTCCCCAGGATTATTTTGATATCTTGGCCGAGCGCTACGTTACGGGCATATTTGATATCGAAGCGAACCATCTCATCAAAAGTGGTTCTGTTCTTCCCTGAAACCTGCCAGAGACCGGTTAATCCGGGAGTGGCATTGACACGTTCACGCTGCCAAGGGAGGTATTCTTCGTACTCACTTGGAATGCATGGACGCGGTCCCACGAGACTCATTTCGCCCCGGAGCACATTGAGCAATTGGGGTAGTTCATCGAGACCAGTTGCGCGGAATATCCAACCCAAGGGAATCAGGCGTTTATCACCGATGGCATCCAACTTGGTCATCGGAACATTCGTCTGCATCAAATCCTTGAAATAGCTTTGATGGATACCGGTGTCGGCGGCGACATGCATCGTCCTGAATTTGTAGATTTTGAAGCGCTTTCCTTGATAGCCAATCCGCTCCTGCTTAAAAAGGATGGGACCTGGTGCAACAAGCTTGGTTATGATTGCTACGAACAAGGTGCAAACGCCAAGAATTGGCATAGCTAACAAGCAGCAGGTGATATCGATGGTGCGTTTCCAAAAAGGCATAGTTGATGAGTAGGTTTGATAACCAGACAAAGAGGGGGAATTGATACAAATGTATTCCATGGGAAAAAAGGTGCTGGTGAATTATGGATGGAGTTTTTCGCCCGAATCTTGAGTTAGCCTTATCGTACATTCAGTTTTTTGTACCTAGACTTGATTTTTATAGGGCTTACGCTTCGAGGTTGTGTGTCGAAGTGGATTGGAAATATGAGTAAATTACTTGGTTTTCTCTTTGGAGGCTTTGCTTAAATGATTCATCAAAATCGTCAGATTTGTTTTGAGAGGTTATGCCAACGATTTTATGTCGGATTATAAATATGTTTGTGTGTAACATTTCCGTGTCGGCCATGTGATTGAGTGTAATATTGCGAAATCGCAAGTAATAAACCTATTAAAACGGATGAAAATACCTAATCGTTTCGTGGTTTAAATATAAATCGTTATTAATCATATATTAGAAGTGTCGGATATTCGTTTTTGTACAATGTTTCATGTTTGTTACGAGCAGTGTGAATTTAAGGTTTTAAATACTCATAACGCAGGGTAGTTAATCTATATTATATTTTTTATTTACTTTAACATTAGTTACTTAAGCGGATATTTTATAGATATTCTTCTCTAACAAAATTCTTTTCTGTTGAGTCATACTCCACCTATTGAGGAACACAGTGCTCAGGGATTAATTTATTAGTCGAAAGGCTAATTTAATGGGTATTTAGCCCTATTTAAGTTCGGGATTATATACTATCGAAATGAGCATTTCGATCAGTGACTCGGTCATTAATGAAAATATTCCGCCGATTTATTATCACGGCCGGTTTGTAGCAACCGGGCGGCGATCAGCAAAACCGCTCCGCCCGCCTTTGGCCACCGTATGTTTTTTCGGTTCGATGAAGCGCACGAACAGCACCCTATCAAACGGATACATACGATGGCATGAAAATCAGGCGCTGGAGGTTGAGTTCCTGCGAGACCGACGCGGTCGCAGTCTCGCGGGAGCTCGGCCATCACTCCAAACGACGTTCCCGATAGAATGTTATTCGGATGATTCTTTAACCGTCCGTTGCCATGTCGCCGGGAGCTGCCGATGAGTCGCCCGTAGGCGAAGGTCGGCCCGCCAAGATATCGTCGCTGGTATACATGAGTCGGTCGGCGCCGGCCGATCTTACCTCGACTGAGTTCCGGGAATTCTGATGGAAAAAGAATGGGGTGCCCCAAGCATCGACCAGCTCGCCCTGGGCGTTGAGTCGCGGATGATTGTGCGGGAGCAACGGCAGTTTTTCTTTATTGGCACCGAGCAGGGCGTTCACGAACTGGTGGTTGTTTTCACCAGCCGGGTACGTCCCAAACAAACGGCGATAAAGTTTGAGCAGATCCAACACAACCTTGGCCTCTTGTTCTGGCGGGGTATTGGGCGAACCAATCTTGTCGGCCAACGCGGGTGACTCAGTCGTGGTCAGCTCACTCAGATGTGGGGCAACTAGCGCCGGCTGCCCCTCCACTTGGTCGCGCGTGGGAATAATTAAGTCGTTTACTGGTGAATTTGCCGTCCGTGACTCAAGCGGTTTCGGCTGAGCCGGATTGGGCGCGGGTGATTTTTGCGAGGCAGGGCTGCGCGCCGACTCGGCGACGTCATCGTGACGCAGCATTACCACTACGAGTGAAACAAGGGCAAGAATCGCACCTGCTCCCAAAACTTGGCGCGTTTTCATGAGCAAGCTGCCGGTTGGTGCGCAGGAGAAATTGAGTGGAGCCTCGCGCCGGATGGCTCGGATGAAACACCGGCGTGATTTAAGTCGGACTTCGCCCGGCCGCATTTTCCGCAGCAGTGGGCTTTATCGTGACGACCACAGGACGATAACAACGAGGGTTCTCGGCCCACCGCTTGTCCGGGAAAAGAGCCCGAGGAAAATTGAGCGGGATGTTCGCCTGAGCGCCCGCCCGCCCCCACGGTGGCTTCGAGCGCGATCATAGCATGAAACCGAGATCAGGCTGAGCAAAGCGACCAATATTCGGCAGGACCATGGCCATGTTGCCCGGGCTGATGCCGAACCATTTGGCCAGCGTGGCGGAATATTCGTCGGTCGAGATACCGGGAATCCACGAGCCACGACTGCCCGTATCATTCGGTCCCCCGAGCGTCAGGTCTGGCATGTTACCATAAATCTGCCCGCCTTTCACCGCCCCACCCGTGACAAAGTGATGATTGCCCCACGCATGATCGGAGCCGGTGATATTACCTGCATAGGTCCGGCTGAAATCGGACGCGGTGAAGGTGGTCACATTGTTCGCCATGCCCAGATCCGCGACCGCTTGATTGAAATCAGCGAGACCATTGTCCAGTTGGCCGAGCAATTTTGCCTGCCCAGTCAGTTGGTTGTCATGGGTGTCGTAGCCGCCGACCGCCGCAAAATAAATCTGCCGCTTCATACCCAGCGCCTTCTGGGCCGCAATCATGCGCAAAATCATGCGCAGCTGGGACGCCACCGGATTGAGCGTCGGATTGGCCGTGCCGAGACCACTGGTAGTCGAAGCGACGAACTTTTCATTATATAGGGGAATTTTGCTAGGATCTAGTATGCCTTTCAGCAGAGTGTCGTTACCAATGGCCCGGCCCATGACATTGACGTATTCCTGCTCGAAAACATGCCCGTAACTGTGACCGACCACGGCTTGAACGGCCGCATACTGTTGTTTGGTCGGCGTGGAAGTACTCGTGTAATTGGTCAGCCCGATGCTGCCGCTGGTGTTCAGGGGATATTGGAAAACCTCGTTGCCCACCTGGAAATAATTTTCCCCTGCGAGCGAGAGGTTCATCGAAATCTGGGAGCCAGTGTTGAGCGCCTGGGTCATATCAGCCAGCCGACCACCCCAACCCACTTTGAGTGGAGAATCAGGCACGGAAGTTTGCCACTGGACCTGCTGGTCGCTGTGTGAAAACAAATAAGGCGGCACTCCGGCGCCTCCCTTCTTATATTTAGTTTTGTCCAGCGGACCGACCAACGTGCCGACATTCGCAATGGCTGCTGCCTTGCCAGCGTTAAAGAGTCCGGCCAGACGGGGCATGGAAGGATGCAGACCAAAGCTGCGCCCATCTCCCGCCGGCAACGTGAGGGCGTTCAAATTCGTGCTCGGCAACGCCAAAGCTGCGCCCCGCGCAGTCGCATAGGCCGCATAGCCGGAGGCATCCATGGGGATGATGAGATTATTGCCGTCATTGCCGCCATATTGGAAGAGGCAGATCAGCGCCTTGAAGTCCGTGTCGAAGGGAATCGTCTGCGCGGAAAGCGAGGCATTAAACAAGCGCAGGGTGCCCATGGTCGAGAGCATGCCGGCGAGACTGAAGCCGGCGCACGTGGCCTGCCCGATAAATTCGCGTCTGGTGTTCATGAGAATATTTTTTGTTTAGTGCTGAACGTTGAATTCCGGGGAGAACATCACGAGGTAGAGCCCCATTTGCACGCGTTTGAGTTCGTTGGCGGAAGTGTAGGTGAGGGGGTTGGAGGCGGCGGTCGCGGCTGCGGTAAATGAATCGAGGATTTTCTGCCGCAGGAAGGCTGACATCATCCCGCCCAGAAGCCGCTGGTTGAAGTACTCCACTAACACCGCCTGGGCTTCCGCCCGGGTGCGGACCGGGGTCGTGGCGGTGAGAATCGCGAGCGGCTCGCTCAAATCGAGTTTGATCGTCATGCCCGTGGGGACCGGCTCGGTGACCGTAATATTGCTGTAGATCAGCGTGTAGTTGCGATTCGACTCCTGCATGGCCGTGACGTCGTCATAAATCTGAAATTCCGGAGAAACCAAACCGGCCGTGGTAATCGCGCCCGGTTTCGCGAAGCCCGGCTTGAAGAAGTTGAACACTGTCGGTGAAAACAACGGGGACTGTTCATCCATGTAATAGGGATAGCTCAGCAAATTCAGAAACAACCGGTTGTCTCCTGAC
>Ga0209490_10003888_pt1 | contig 13895 bp, 11 predicted proteins | sample MAT06_FD_187209 | JGI IMG/M metagenome (GOLD analysis project Ga0209490, IMG submission 187209) | Freshwater microbial communities from Lake Fryxell liftoff mats and glacier meltwater in Antarctica - MAT-06 (SPAdes) (version 2) | ecosystem: Environmental > Aquatic > Freshwater > Ice > Liftoff...
TTAGTCTGACGCGACGGGGTTTTCCATTGCGCTTTCTGCAGGCCGGGAAGAAGAAAGGGGTGTGCAGACATTGACGAAGTTCTCAGAGAGGCCGTCGTATAAATGGTGGGTGCTAGCGGTGGTGCAGTGCAGCTTCATGTTGGTCGGGGTGGATTCGACGATCGTGAATTTGGCGCTGCCGACGATTTCGCGGGAAATGGGGGCGGATTTGGCGGCGGCACAGTGGACGATTGCGGCCTACTTCACGGCGACGGCGGTCATGTTGCCGATGGCGGGGCGGATGGCGGACGCGTTCGGTCTCAAAAAAGTTTTCCTGATCGGCTTCGGCATTTTCACGGTGAGTTCGTTGGGATGCGGGCTGGCGCCGAATTTGGAGGTATTGATCGCGATGCGCATCGTGCAAGCCGTGGGAGCGGCAGCCTTGTTGGCCAATAGCAACGTCATCGCGCTGGGTGTGTTCCCTCTCAAACAACATTCGTTGGCAATGGGACTGAATGGGACGACTTTCTCGTTGGGCTTTGGACTGGGCTACACGCTGGGTGGTTTTCTCATCGAGTGGTTCGGTTGGCGGTCGATTTTTCTGGTGAACGTGCCGATTGGACTGATGGCGATGGGGCTCGGGATCTATGTCCTGGTGGAGGAAAAAATCCGACGCGTGAAACCTGAGAAAGTTCCGTTTGATATCTTCGGTGCCGTGCTGTCAGTCGCGGCTTTGGCGTTCATAATGGTGAGCCTTGATCGGATGTCGGAGAGGGGGGGCGTGACGTTGCCGTTGCTTGCGCTGTTGGCCGCGGGGGTTGCCGGGGTGGCGGCGTTTGTTGGGGTAGAGCGGCGAACGAGATATCCGCTGCTTGATCTCAGACTCTTTAAGATTGGGGATTTCACGATGGGATTAATCACGCGTTGGCTGAGTAATGCGAGCTTTACGGCGTGTGCATTTATGATCCCGTTTTACACGCAAACGGTGTTGGGGTTTTCGCCGATTGAGAGCGGACTCATGATGTTACCCTTTGCGGTGATGTTCGCGGTGGCCGGGCCGCTGTCGGGTCGTGCCGCGGACAAAATCGGAGGCCGATATCTCACGTTTGCGGGGTTTGCCAGCAGCGGAGTGGCGTTTGTGATTTTGAGTTTCCTCGGAACATCGCAAGGGGACCAGCGAAGCTTGGTGATGCAAGTTGCTGTCGGCATGGCACTGCTGGGTCTCGGCAGCGGGCTTTTTATTTCACCAAACAGCGGGATCACGCTGGATTCTGTGCCGAAGGAAAAAAGCGGTGCGGCGGCGGGGTTACTTTACTTCATGGCGTTTCTGGGTTCGGCAACGGGCACGGCGTATGCCGCCGCGATGCTCGCCGGGGGACTTCGCGAACACGGCGGGATGGCTTCGCTGCACGATGCGGCGTCGAGGGTCGCGAGTGAGGGGGCGTTTATGCAGACGCAGGAATTTGTCTTTCACACGCTGATTGCATTGAGTGCAGCGGGAATGGTGGTTTGCTGGGCGCGGCGCGGCAAAAGGAAGCAAGCAAATGGTAAATGAGCGAAACCCCCGTTGCCAACTGCTTGCTAGATAGGATGCGTTCTGAGTCGTAACCGTGCGCACTTCCTAATGGGGGGGAATGGGTTGGGTGGGACTCGAACCCACAACCAACGCCTTAAAAGGGCGCTGCTCTACCATTGAGCTACCAACCCGAAGGGATGACAAGTTTAGTCGGTTTGATGGGGGAATCAACATCGAATCCTCAATAAATTTTTTGCGCATATCCGTTGCCGGCGGCGTTCCGGATGCATTCGATCGACATCGGAAAAATGTTACAAAAAACCGCTTGTTTTCGTGCGCGGATCGCGCGGATGCTACTCTTGCATGAAATCTCAGACCCCCGCCTCTCAGGGCTTCGCAATGCCAGCCGAGTGGGAGCCCCACGCGGCGACATGGATGTCGTGGCCGCACGCGGGTTGCCGCAGTTTTCCCGGCAGCTACGAACGGGTGATTCCGACTTTTGTGAAGATGGCGGAGGCGCTTGCGGCGTCCGAGATCGTGCGCATCAACGTCCTCGATGCAGCGGAGGAAAAAACCGTCCGGGCCCTCCTGTCAAAAGCACCTCCCGAGCGGATCGAGTGTTTTCACATTGCGACCAACGAGCCGTGGTGCCGCGATCACGGCGCGATTTTTCTCAAACGGAAAACAGCGCCGCAGTTGGCGGCGCTCAACTTTGGCTTCAACGCGTGGGGCTATAAACTTTCGCCCTTCGAAGATGACAACGAAGTGCCGTCCAAGATGGGAGACGCGCTCGGGATTCCGGTGTTTGATCGCACGGACTTTATTCTGGAAGGTGGCTCGATTGACGTGAACGGGGCGGGCGTTGTGCTGACGACGGAAAGTTGCCTTCTCAATCCAAATCGCAACCCGAAGCTCAACCGGCGGGAAATCGAGGCGAAGTTGCGCGAGAGCCTTGGCGTCCAAACGGTTCTCTGGCTGGGCGACGGAATCGAGGGCGACGATACCGACGGCCATGTCGATGATATCACGCGATTTGTTTCGGAGACGACGGTGTTAACGGTTGTCGAGGAGGACGAGAACGATCCCAACTTCGAGCCGCTCCGGGCCAATCTCGACCGGCTTCATCAAACGCAACTTCCGGGTGGCGAACCGCTGCACGTGCTCAACCTCCCGATGCCTTCGAGGGTTGTTCGCGACGGCATCCGGCTCCCGGCCAGCTATGCGAATTTTTACATTGCGAACGAGTGCGTGCTTCTCCCTGTTTTTGGCGAGCGCAACGACGCGTGGGCGGCGTCTATACTCGCCGAGGTTTTCCCATCGCGGAACATTGTGTCTATCGACTGCCGTGAACTGATCTGGGGTCTCGGAGCTTTTCACTGCCTCACTCAGCAGCAACCGGCGGCAGGCGTGTAGTGGCGTGGAACACCCAAATCGGGAACATCGAACATTCAACATTGAACATCGAAATTTGAATGGGGCCACTTGGCGGCGGGCGTCGATGTTGAATGTTCGCCCCCCTCTTGTGGCGACAGGCCACTAGCGCTCGACCGGCAGCCGGTTGTCCTCAATCGTCTTGACCGCCTCGCGCACGTCGGACTCCTCGCCCGACGAAAGCCCGCCTTTCAACGCCGCTCGATACGCCGCCAGCGCCTGATCCGGAAAGCCGCGCTTGGCCCAGGCTTGGCCGAGGTAGATCTGCACTCTCGCCCGCGAAATAGGCGAGCCCTCCGCAAGCGAGAGAAGTTTTTCAAGGGACGCGATCTCCGAAGTGGGATCGTTGGCCGCACGTGATGTCCGCGCGTGTAGCAAAAGGATGCCCGCATCGCGCGGAGCCCGCCCGACCAACTCGCTGGAAATAGCATGTGCCCGATCCGGCACCCGCGTCTCCAATAGACTCAAGGCAAACAGATACCCGGCCTGGTGCGAGCGCGGATCGATTTTTAGTGCCTTTTCGGCGTCCGCCCGCGCTCGCTCCCAACGTCCTTGCGAGGCCGCTAACGAGGCGGCGCAGGTTAAGACGCGAGCGTCGTCCGGAGCGCGCTCCACGGCCTCGCTCATCGACGAGCGGGCTTCGACCTTTAAGCCCGCCTCATGGTAATTGAGAGCCGTTCTCGCGAGCACGTAGCCGTGCTGATCGAGATCGAACCCCGCGACGATCTCAGCATCTAGACGGGGCGAAAAATTCGGGCCGTCACCGTGAAGGAACAAAAGCCCGCTGTTGTCCACAAACGCGAGACGCCAGTCTGGCGAGGCCAGCAAATGCTCGATGAGCGGACGCGCCTCGGCGACGGTGCCGGCAATCAAGACGCCCGAAGCAGGATCCTCGCGATCCTCCGCACGCCAGCGCACCGGTGAGCCCATCATTGCCGCTCGATCCTTCAATATCCGACCGCCCAACAAGTCCGGAGCCAACGCGGCAACGTCAAACGTCGCTGACGGGTTCACAAAAACCCGCCCGCCGTTTTTGTTCGCCAATGCGATGAGATCAATAGGCGTAAATAACCGTGCGTCGCGCGCATTGTTTTTCCACCCCGCTAAGCCGTCCCAGGCCCCCATACCAAAAACCGTCACTGCCACGACCCAGCAAAAAATCGCGCCCGCCCGCTCCCGTTTCAAGCGAGACGCTGCCCAGCGAATCAACAATAAGAGACCCGCGAGACCCGCGAACCAAATGCCAAACACCATCGCGCTCCGCACCGCCGTCGCCCCGATCCACCCGCCCACTCCCCAGCCGAGCGCAACCAGGCGATCTCCCCATGGTGCACCAACGAGTCCGGCCCACGCTGCCGCCCCCTGACCTGCCGCTTGCAGCGTGGCCTGCGGCGCGAACCATGCGCCTGAACTCGCGACGAGTGCAGCGATAAGCGCGACGATAAGGAGGGTGCGTGTTCTCAAAATGAAATGGAAAATTGCGGTGCAGCGAATTCCGACTATCGTTGCTCTTCTATGTTTCGTGCAACCGTATTGATTATTACCATGTTCACCTTTTTAGGATTCGGAAAAAAACTCGTCGCGCTCGAAGTCGGTGCACCCGCGCCACAAATCACCGCCACTGACGAGAACTCAAAGCCCGTTGCCCTCGCCGATGTTTACGCCAAGGGCATCACGCTCGTCTATTTCTACCCGAAAGCCGAAACCCCCGGCTGCACCGCCCAGGCCTGCTCCCTCCGCGATGCGTTTGCCTCCCTTAGCGGTGAAAAACTTCAAGTCCTCGGTGTCAGCCGCGATTCTGTTGAAGCGCAAAAAAAGTTTCAGGAAAAATACAAACTCCCCTTCACCCTTATCGCTGACCAGGACGGAAAAGTCGCCGAGGCCTTCGGCGTTCCCGGCATGATGGGACTCCCGGTCAGCAGCCGCCAATCCTTCCTCATCAAAGACGGAAAAATTGCCTGGGTCGCGAAAAAAGCGAAAACCGGCGACCACGCCGCCGAAGTGCAAGCCGCCATCGACACGCTTCAGTAGGTCAACCTAAATTCCGGAACGAGGGATGATGGTTGAGAGTTGATCGGCTGAAAATGAGCAAGTCGCGTTGAACCAAGGGAATCTTCGCTATTTTCAACCTCATCATTCGCGTCCATTCGCGGTTCCTTTTTCCCATTTAGGCTAAACGGCTAGGTCGTTTGATCATGAAGCGCCGGGGTTGGAGTGCAAAGCTCCCAAAAAAAGGAAGCCAGGAGCTTGGGAAACTCAGAGATAAACTGGCCGAAGAACAACCCGCAGGGTGACGGAGGCGGGAGCCAAAGGAATCAGCGGAGAAGAACTTAGCAACTGCTTAAAAAAACGTCTTCCTTTCGAGAAGGGCGATGACTCGCGTCCGGGGAATTTCACGCGAGGCGTTCGCCGAAGAGGGCGGAGCCGATGCGGACGATGGTGGCGCCTTCGGCGATGGCGGCTTCGAAATCGCCGCTCATTCCCATGGATAGGTCGTGGAGGGGGACCGCGCTCGTGGCGAGTTCGTCGCGGAGGGTGCGAAGAGCGGCGAAAAAGGGGCGGGCGTTTTCGGGATTGTCGTCGTAGGGGGCCATGGTCATGAGGCCGGCAACTTGGAGGCGCGGGAGGGCGAGAATTTGATCCCATGCGGCTCGGAGGGCGTCGGGCGAAAAACCGAACTTGGTGTTTTCGCCGGAGACATTGACTTCAAGGCAGACGCGGGGTCGAAGGTCGAGGTCGGCGGCGATGCGATCCATTTGCGTGGCGACGTCGATGTTGTCGACGCCGTGGAAAAGGGTGAAGTGGGGAAGGGCTTTTCGAACCTTGTTGGTTTGAAGATGGCCGATGAAGTGCCACTCTGCGGAGGCGGGAAGGAGGGGGATTTTCGGAAGGGCTTCCTGAACGCGGCTTTCGCCGAAGACGGTTTGGCCTTGATCGAACAGCTCGCGGATCTTTTCCGGGGGATTTTTTTTAGAAACGGCGACGAGGCGGATTTCGGCAGGGTCGCGGTGGGCGCGTGCGGCGGCGGTAGCGATGCGGGCTTGGATGGAGGCGAGGGCGGTGTCGGGCGAACTCATAAGAAAATCTGCGCTGGTGTTTGGAGAGTTATTAGAATACCTTATCCTCTAGGAGTCGAATGCAAATCCAGACGTTTAAAGTATTTTGTGATCTTGCGGATACCGAGAGTTTCTCGAAAGCGGCGGAGAGGAACGGGGTCACGCAGAGTGCGGTGAGCCAGCAGATTCGGACGATCGAGGCGCAATTTGACGTGCGGTTGATTGATCGCGGGCGGCGGGCGTTCAGCTTGACGGCGGAGGGAGAGGCATTTCTGGCGTCGAGCAGACAGATTGTGGGAGCGTATGAGGATCTGGGTTCGCGGATGGCGAAGTTGCAGGAGGAGGTCTCCGGCGAGTTGCGGATCACGACGATTTTCAGCATCGGGCTGCATGAGTTGCCGCCGTATTTGAAGCGGTTTCGGCGGGAGTTTCCGCAAGTGAATGTGAAGATGGAATACCGGAGGTCGGCGCAGGTGTATGCGGCCGTGCTGGAAAATCGGGCGGATGTGGGGCTGGTGGCATATCCGGCGGCGCGACGGGGCATTTCGGCATCGGTGTTCTGGAGGGATCGGCTGGTGGTGATTTGTGCGCCGAGCCATGCGTTGGCGGCACGGAGGAAGGTGGCGTTGGCGGAGTTGGGCGGGGAGAAGTTTATTGCGTTCGAGCCGGATTTGCCAACAAGGCGGGAGGTCGATCGGCAGTTGAGGCAGTCTGGCGCGAAGGTGCGGGTGGCTTTCGAGTTTGACAATATCGAGACGGTGAAGCGGGCGGTCGAGATCGAGAACGCGGTGTCGATTGTGCCGCGGACGGCGGTGAAGGGTGAGGTCGAAGCTGGGCAGCTGGCGTGCGTGGAGCTGAGCGATCCGGACATGTGGCGTCCACTAGGGACGCTTACGAAAAAATCGTCGGCGGGAACGGCGGCGTTACGCGAGTTTTTGGCGCTGCTGGAGATTACGGATTTAGGCGGTGAGGGCAGCGAGTTTCAGGGGCAGAACAACAAAAAGAAAGGCAAACGGGAATGAGTGCATCGATTGGGATCATTGGAGGGAGCGGGCTGTATCAGATGGAGGGAATCGAGGACGTCCGCGAAGAGGCGGTCGAGACGCCGTTTGGGTTGCCGTCGGATGCCATCGTGAGCGGGACGCTGCATGGGCGGGCGGTGTTTTTTCTTCCCCGGCACGGGAAGGGACACCGGATCGCTCCGCACGAGATTAATCACCGGGCCAACATTTGGGCAATGAAGTCCCTTGGCGTGCGCTGGATCATTGCGGTGACGGCTGTCGGAAGTTTGCAGGAGCAATACCACCCGCGGGACATCGTGCTGCCGGATCAATTTTTCGACCGGACGAGCCGTCGGGAGTTTCACACATTTTTTGGGAATGGGATTGTCGCGCATCCTGCGTTTGCCGATCCCGTGAGTGACGGGCTGCGTGGAATCCTCGCGGCGGCGTGCGAAGAGTCGGGGCGGAGGTTTCACAACGGCGGGACGTATGTGTGTATGGATGGGCCGGCTTTTTCAACGCGGGCCGAGTCGCGGATCAATCGTCAACTCGGCTGCGATGTGATCGGGATGACGAATCTGCCGGAGGCCAAGCTCGCGCGTGAAGCTGAAATCGCCTTGGCGACGCTGGCGATGATTACGGATTACGATTGCTGGAAGACCGACGAAGCTCCTGTGACTGCCAATGCGGTGATCGGGCATCTAATGGCCAACGTTGTGACGGCGAAGGATGTCCTCGCGCGGGTCATCCCGAAGGTTCCGCTGGTGGCCGACTGGCCTGAGCACCGCGCGCTGGATGCGGCGCTCGTCACGGCACCCGCGCTCTGGCCTGAGGAGACCAAGAAAAAACTTGGTGTGATTTTGGAGAGGTTTGTGCGATAAATCCCAAAGATCTCAACAGACTGCATGAAAACTCGCCCATGGATTTTGATTCCCGCCGCAGCGGTATCGCTCGTTTGCGCGGCCTGCCAATCCGGCCACACGCAATCGGCGGGTCCGCAGGTTGTCTCTGTCCCGGTTGATGAGATGACGAGGCCGCCAGTGCAGCCTGCCGTGGGTGACTCGACGCCACCGATGCAAGCCGTCGCCGCGCCGGTTACGGGCACGAACAGGCTGAGCTACAATTCCTGCAACGTCGAGGGGCCCTACATTGCGATGACTTTCGATGACGGTCCCAAGCCGGGGCAAACGGACCGCCTTCTCGACATGCTCAAGGCCCGCGGGATTCGGGCGACGTTTTTTGTTGTCGGGCAAAATGCAGCTGCCTACCCGGAGATGATCAAGCGGATGGTGGACGAAGGGCACGAGGTCGCCAATCACAGTTGGAATCATCCCTCTCTGACGAAGGTCGGTGCGTCGGGCGTGCAGTCGCAGATTTTGCAGACGGACGCTGCGATTATTGCCGCCGGGGCGCCGAAGCCGACGATCATGCGTCCGCCTTACGGAGCGACAAACGCGACCATCAACAAGCGGCTCAATGAGGAGTTTGGGCAGAAAGTGATCTTATGGTCAGTCGATCCGCTCGACTGGAAGGTGAGAAACGCGGCGCATGTGACGAGAGAAATTTTAAAGTCCACCGTGCCGGGGTCGATTGTGTTGGCACACGATATCCATGCGTCGACGGTGGATGCGATGCCGGGAACGTTGGATGCGCTGACGGCGAAGGGATTGAAGTTTGTCACGGTAAGTGAGTTGATCGCGATGGATCGCCCGGTGGCCGCGGCGGTAAAGGTGCCGAAGACCCCTTGATTTAAGAATCAGCGATTGCGGAAGGTGGGAAGGAGCACGATAGTCGTCGGCTGATGTCTTTCGATCTGGCTTCTCCATACCAACCGTGCGGCGACCAAGGGCGGGCCATTGAGAACCTGACGCGGTCGTTGGAGGCGGGCAACCGTCATCAGACCCTGCTCGGGGTGACGGGGTCGGGGAAGACATTCACGGTAGCCAACGTGATCCGCAATCTCGGGCGTCCGACATTGATCATGTCGCACAACAAAACGCTCGCCGCGCAGCTCTACAGCGAGTTTAAGCAGTTTTTTCCACGCAATGCCGTCGAGTATTTCGTGAGCTATTTCGACTACTACCAACCCGAGGCTTATATTCCGCGGACGGATACATTCATCGAAAAAGACTCCGCCATTAACGAAGAGATCGAGCGTTTGCGGCTTTCGGCGGTGAGTTCTTTGGTGACGCGGCGGGATACGATTGTGGTTGCGAGTGTATCGTGCATCTACGGCTTGGCTTCGCCAGAGGATTTTTTGCAAATGCTGATCACGATCCGGCCCGGGCAGAATCTGACGCGGGAGGGGTTGCTCTCGAAGTTGGTCGAGATGCTTTACGAGCGAAACGACATCGCGTTTGCGCGCGGGAAGTTTCGGGTGCGGGGCGACGTGGTGGAGATTCATCCGGCGCAGAATGAAGACGAGGCGATTCGCGTGGAGTTTTTCGGGGATGAGATTGAGCGCATCAGCGAGTTTGATCCGCTGACGGGAAATGTGTCAGCGACGCTTACGACGTTCACGCTTTTCCCCGCCAAGCAATTCGTTACGCCGCACGATAAGCTCAAACACGCGATGGGAGAGATCCGGAAAGAGCTCGATCAACGCGTGATCGAGTTTGAGCGCGACGGCAAATTCATTGAAGCGCAGCGGATCAAGATGCGGACAGAGTTTGATCTTGAGATGATGCAGGAGATGGGATTCTGCAACGGCATCGAAAACTACTCGCGTCACCTCACGGGACGTCCGCCGGGGTCGAGCCCCTACACGTTGATGGACTTTTTGCCGAAGGACTATCTTTTGGTGATCGACGAGTCGCACGTGACGATCCCGCAGATTGGCGGGATGTTTGCTGGCGACCGATCGCGAAAATCGGTGCTCGTGAACTACGGATTTCGTCTGCCGAGCGCGCTCGACAACCGCCCTTTGAACTTTGGCGAATTTATGGATTTCGCGGCTCAGTCGATCTACGTCAGCGCGACACCGAGTCCGTTTGAGATTCGCAATAGCGTGGTGGGAAATAGCGAGTGGATTGCGAATCCTGACAAGGCGTTGAAATTGCCGAAGGTGCCGTTTATCAGCGCGGGGTCGCGAGAAGGGGCGGACATCTCACCGCCTTTACTTGACGTCGCAACGCCCGGGATGGCATTGATCGCCGAGCAGATCATTCGCCCGACAGGTCTGTTGGATCCGAAAATTACGATCCTTCCGCTCAAGGGCCAGATCGATGCGACGATCGAGTATTGCCGGCAACGGATCAGCGCGGGCGAGCGGATTCTGGTGACGACACTGACGAAACGCACGGCCGAGGATCTTGCCGATTACTTGCGGGAGATTGGGCTGAAGGCGCGCTATCTGCACAGCGATATCGACACGATTGAGCGCGTGGAAATTCTCCGCAGCCTGCGGGCCGGGGAATGCGATGTGCTGATCGGAATCAATTTGCTGCGCGAGGGTCTCGACCTGCCGGAAGTTTCTCTCGTTTGTATTCTCGATGCGGACAAAGAGGGTTTTCTGCGGAGTCAGACGAGCTTGATCCAGACAGCCGGACGCGCGGCCCGGCACGTGAATGGTGAGGTGGTTCTTTTTGCGGACGTGGTGACGGGCAGCATGGCGGCGCTGTTGGAAGTGACGCGGCACCGGCGCGCGCGGCAGATCGCTTACAATGAGGCCCACGGCATCACGCCACGAAGCGTTCAGCGAGCGGTGCAGGAAAGTTTGCACGTGATTCTTAAAGCGCGGGAGATTGAGCAGGGCATTGTGAAGGAGGGGCCGGCGGATTTCGATTTGCATGAACTCGTTCGCGAGCTTGAGCAGGAGATGTCCGGCGCGGCGGCGAATCTCGAATACGAGCGTGCGGCGCTGCTGCGGGACCAGATTTTGGAACTTAAAAACGGCACAGGCACGGCCAAGATCGAGCCGATGCGGCGCGGGAAGTATCCCAAGCCCTCGCGCAAAAAGCGCGGGTGACGGGAAGCTTGTTGGCGCAACTCCGCACTGGTAAATCTGAACCGTGAACTTTCAATAATCGATGGCGGCCGGCAAAACGAAATCAGCAGTTTATTTTGTCAGTGGTTCGGACGAGGCGAGCGTGAAAAAAGCGGCGTCCGGGCTGGCCGCTGAACTTGCGCCGGGTGCGGATGCGTTCGGGCTGGAGACGATCGACGGAGCGGTAGAGACGGTGGATGCGGCGACGTCGCGGATCAATCAAGCGCGGCAGGCAGTGCTGACGATGCCGTTTCTCGGCGGCACGAAACTTGTGTGGCTGAAGAACGCGTCGTTTCTCGCTGACACGATTGTCGGAAGATCTGAGACCGTGCAGTCCGCTCTGGAAGCACTCTGCGAGACGCTCGGCGAGGGGTTGCCCGACGGAGTGCAGTTTTTAATGAGTGCGCCGGAGGCCGACAAGCGGCGCACGGCCTACAAAACGCTCGGCAAGCTCGGGACGACGCAGATCCACGACAAGCCGGATCTTGGATTTCGGGCTGGGGAGGAAGAGGTCGTCTCTTGGACAGCCGGGCGGGCGCGCGAGGTGGGTGTGCTGCTCATGCGGGACGGACTGGAAGCACTCGCGGCGCGGGTTGGACTCGAAGTGCGGCAGTTGGACAACGAATTGGAGAAATTGCTGACGGCGTTTGGGTCGGGGCACAAAGTCAACGCCGATGAAGTGCGGCTGCTGGTGCCGGCGACGCGCGAGAGCGGGATTTTCGATGTTGGAAACGCGATCTCCGCTCGTAATCTCCGGCTGGCACTCGCGACGTTGGACCATCTTTTCTATCAGGGCGAGCGAGGCGTGGGCATCCTGCTGGCGTCGATCGTGCCGACCGTGCGCAATCTCCTTCTGGTGAAAGATCTAATGGTGCGCCACAAGATCGCGGCGCCGTCAAATCCGAATCAATTCGCCACGTCTCTCAACCGCCTTGAGTCCTCGCAGATCGAGCACTTGCCTCGCAAAAAAGACGGGACGCTCAACACTTACCCGCTCGGTCTGGCTTCTCAAAACTGCGCGCACTACACGCTGGCCGAGTTGCGGCGGGCGTTTTGGAGTTGCGGTGAGGCAAACCGCCAGTTGGTAACGACCCAAACGGCGGAAGACGTTGTGTTGATGCGCCTCCTGACCGGGTTTATGGCCCGGGCCTGAGCGGCTCGATCAGGGCGTTGGAGCAGGGGTCGCTGTCGCGGCCGGGCTCGGCGAGGGGGAAGCTTGCGGCAGGACGCCGCGATTTTCCAAGACGGTCGTCGCAATGGCCAGCGCGCCGGCGGAGTCGAGGCCGGAGCCGTTGGCGTCGCGGGTGAACCCGCGATCGAGTTCGGCGCGAACGCGGCTTTGTCCTGCAAAGCCAAACGTGAAAGTCGAGTTGGCTGTTGTGGAGTTGCTCGTCGTGGAATTGGAGGTGGTTGCGTTGATGGATGAGGATTCGGCGGCTGAAGCAAAGAGCACGCCGCGCAACGTGCGGGCGACATCGGCGACGCGGCGCTGGCTGATAGGAACGCCGGAGGAGAGCTCGCCAACGACCTGAAACGCGAGATTATCCGCCCCGCTGCCTGCGGCTGAGGACGATGCCAGAACGGCGTATTCGTTGCCATTGCCTTCGCTGAACATCGTGGTGTAAGTGCCCGAGAGCAATGAGGTGGTCGAGAAGAGCAGCGCGGTATTCGGATCTACCAGAACAATCACGCTGGAGAACGTGCCTGCGACAGGGTCGACAACAAGAAAGCCATCCTGGGCGAAGGCGTAATTCACCGTTGTCGAGAGATTCGAGAAAGAGAGATCGTAGATGAGCAGTTCAGCCCGTGCACGCGTGCTGAGAGCAAGTGTGCACGCTAGAGCGAAGAGCGGGGCGAGGCGGTAGAGAGCTTTCATCGTCAAAAAGCTAGCTCTCCGCGAGCGCATTGTCCAACGCGGTTCGGGGCGGGTCCTGGAAGAGTTCATCGGGGCGGTAGGGATGGGTGCGTGGTTTCCCGATGAGGTAACCTTGACCGTATTGGATGCCGAGTCCGGCAAGAATGTCACAGACAGATTGCGTCTCGATGTGCTCGGCGACCATGGGGATGTTGAGGGTCGCAGAGAGCGCGTGGACGGAGCGTATCACGGCCATATTAAAAGGGTCGCCCTCGAGGTCGCGAATGAAGCCGCCGTCGATTTTAATGATGTCGAGTGGAAGAGACTTAAGGTAGTTGAGAGACGACGCGCCAGCTCCGAAATCGTCGAGGGCGAATCGGAAACCGAGACCCTTGAGGTGGCTCATCGTTGAGACGGCGCGCGGGACGTTGGCGAGGACTTCGCTCTCGGTGAGTTCAAAAATCACGCGGGTCGGCGAGATGCGGTTCTGCTCGAGAATGTCGCTGACAAACGATCCGAAGTCATCCGCCGCGAACGAGCTGGCCGAGATGTTGATCGAGAGCGCAGTTTCGTCCGATGCGGCCAGGGCGGCGACGGCGTTTGTGATGACAAAGCGATCCAAACGCGCGGCGAATCCGCTGCGCTGGATCGACGTCATAAACGCTGCTGGGTGCACCGGCCCGATCTCGGGGTGATCGAGCAGGCGAACGAGAACCTCATGGCAGATGATGGCCCGGTCGGCAAACGCGACGATCGGCTGGAAATACAACTCGAGCTTGCCGTTGGTCATCGCGTTTTTAATGCGCGTTGACCAGTCGGCGTCCGCAACAAGATTGGCGAGAGCGTCGTCATTCTCGCTGTGAAGTTCCACGCGATTGCGACCGTGCGCCTTCGCCGCGTAACACGCCATATCGGCCAGCGAGATGATGTCGGTGGCCGAGCGAAGTCCGTCGATCTGCGTGACACCAATGGATGCTCCGATGCGAAACGAGCGTCCGCTCTCGGCAAAAACAAGATCGTCAATGCTTTCCCGCAAAGCCTCGCCGATGCCCATCGCTTCGGCGACCGAGCA
>Ga0209490_10003890_pt1 | contig 13894 bp, 13 predicted proteins | sample MAT06_FD_187209 | JGI IMG/M metagenome (GOLD analysis project Ga0209490, IMG submission 187209) | Freshwater microbial communities from Lake Fryxell liftoff mats and glacier meltwater in Antarctica - MAT-06 (SPAdes) (version 2) | ecosystem: Environmental > Aquatic > Freshwater > Ice > Liftoff...
TACCGGGCGAATGCTCGTTCAATGGATCTCAAGCGAACGCAGCAAACGATCGATCGTGCCGGTTTCGTTTTGGTGGATGAGCCTCATCGGGGCCACGATGCTGCTGGCGTATTTTATTTGGCGCCGCGACATTGTTGGGATTCTTGGCCAAGCTACCGGTTGGATTATCTACATCCGAAATCTGGTTCTCATCCACCGCGCCAGCTGCGCGGGCGTGAGCTAGGATTGCGGGCGCTTCAACGGACGCGAACGCGTCGGTTGGGCGTGGAGCAAGGCTTCGAGCGCGCCGATCATAGGATCGATAAGTTCGTGGCCCTCGAAGCGTTTCTTCACTTCCACAAAATAGCAATTGATGGAGTCCAGTCTGCGGGCGAGGAGCTTGCAAATGTAGTGACTCATCTCAGGCGAGGATTTAAGAAAATCCGCAGCGCCCTCGACGACGAAAAACGACGATTCGGTCACGGCCCGCACCGTGGCTGTGTGGTGAACACCTAGGATTGCCGCCAACTCGCCAAAGACTACTCCCGGCTCCGAAGCGGAGGCCACTCGCACATTGTCCTTCAAAATGTCGACCGACCCTTCGATCAGGAAGAAAAGGCAACCGGTTTCATCGCCTTGTTGTAGAACGTTTTGGCCTGGCGAATACCTCCGAACTTCGCGGCCCTTGAGGATATCAAAAATGTCAGACATCGTCGGAGGACTCTAGGTGGGTCTGAGAGGACACGGAAAGACATTTGTGGCTGGGCGGCGGAGCGTCAGGCTTTTGCAAGACGTTCGCGGAGACGACGAAGGTCGTTGAGAACGTCCGTGTCGTCACGTGTGAGGCGTGAGGCCGGGAGCTTGAGCTCGAGTTGCTCGAAAACAGGACGACGGTTGCTTTTTGGGTTCCAGAGAAGTTTGCGGATGGATTTGATGTTCATAACGGGAACACCATTACACATGGGGTAGGACAAATGCTGTCCTAGGCTTAAAAAAAGCGCGGTTTTTTTCAGGCGTTACATTTCGTCCTTGGGCTTGACGAGGAGGAGTCTCCAGAAGGGTCGGCGGGCGATGACGATTTCGGCCTGCACTGTGGCACCAAAGGCGAGTTCGTAGGGGGCGTTTTCGACCGCGACGGTGACGCGGTAGGTGCTTTGGGTTCCGGCGGCGTCGGGATCCGTTTCGAGATCGCGATCACCTGCTACGGACGTGACACGACCGAAGGCGAGGCGGGCGAGACGGTCGGGGTTGTTATTGGCGCGAAAACGCACGGCTTGCCCAGGCGTAATGAGATTGACGCGATCTTCGGTCGCGTAAAGGCGGAGCTCGATGGCGTTGTTCTGGATGACCTTGAAGAGAGCGGTGCCGGGCGTAATTTTTTCTCCTGGGAAGCGTCTGGCTGTGGCGAGAATGGTGCCGGTCTCCGGGGCGACGACTTCAAGGCGTCGCATGTCTTCGTCGGCTTGCTCCAGACTGGCCTGTAGAGTGGCCAGCCGACTCTCGATCATGCGGCGACGGGCGCTGCCCTCCGCCTTTGCGGACGTTCCGTAGTCTCCGGTGAAAAGCTCGTTGGCTCTCTGACTGCGTTTGAGAAGGGAGTCGGTCGCGATAAGCTGAAGCCGGATATTGAGCAACTCCGTGCCAGAGGCGGCACCGGTTTTTTGGAGATCCTGCAGTTTCTGAAGATAATCTTTCTGGAGATCCTGCACCTCCCGCTGGCGCTCGACCTCAAGGGCGCTGAACAGAAATTCCGGCGGCACCGGGGCGGCTTCTATTTTCCGGGACGAGGCGGCGGAGAGATCGAGTTCGGCTTTCGCTTGAGCAATGTCACCTTCGATTTTGGTGATCTGTTTCTTGAGTTCCCATGGATCGAAGCGGGCGAGGACGTCTCCTTTTTTGACTGGCATACCGTCGGTTACGAAGACGGAATTGAGAATTCCGCCGGCACCCGAAAAAACGAGTGTGAATTCCGCGGGGCGAACGACGCCGGGGGCTACGACGTATTCGTCCATGTCACTGAGGAGAACGGCGAGTGTAACCAGCACGGCTGCAGCAAGGCTTGCCGCCAGGCCCCAATGCATCCAACGAGGTGGGAGGGCGGGGCGCAGCACGTTGACCGGTTTGCGGAACTCTTCATCGCACAACGGCGACAGATTGCGATCCGGAGAGGGGTTGTTCATCGGGGACGGTGACGACGGGTGGCGCCGCTCATTGGGATCATGCCTTCGACTTGGGCGTTGTAGAGTTCGCGATAGTGGCCGGAGGGATTGGTGAGGAGTTCGTCGTGTGTACCTGCTTCGACAAGGCGGCCCTGGTGGAGCACAAAAATCTGATCTGCTTGAAAAATGGTCGAGAGCCGATGGGCGATCACGACGGATGTTCGTCCAACCATCAGCGCGTCAAACGAACGTTGGATGGCCTTTTCTGTCTCCGAGTCGAGCGCACTTGTGGCTTCGTCGAGGATAAGAAATGAGGGGTTTTTCAAGAACACGCGAGCGATGGCGATGCGTTGTTTTTGGCCACCGGAGAGACGGGTGCCGTTGATGCCGCTCTCTTCATCGAGTTGTTTGGGAAGGCTTCGGACGAAGTCGTCGATGTGCGCAGCGGCAAGCGCAGCCCAGATGCGTTCGTCGGGGTATTCTTTCCCCATGCAAAGGTTCGTGCGAAGGCTCGCATTGAAAATAGCCGCCTCTTGCAGGACTGCCCCGGTGTGGCCGCGTAGTGCGCGCAGATCCCATTCGCGAATGTCTGCGCCGTCTATCAACAGTTTTCCGGCTGTGGGCAGATACATCCCGAGGAGCAGGCTCGCGAGCGTCGTCTTGCCGGAGCCCGATTGACCGACCAGTGCAACCATTGAGCCCGGCAAAATCGTGAAGGTCAGGTCGCGCAGGATGGGCTCCAGCTCGTTGTAAGAAAAACTCAATCCTTCGGCGCAGATGTGCCCGTCGAAGCGTTCTTTGCTGATGGCGTTGGGGTGGCTTAAATACGCCTCCTGCGGTGTTTGGGCGAGTTCCTCGACCTTCTCCGCGCTGGCCGTCCCGCTTTGGAGGATCTGCCCGGCATTGAGGAGAGTTCCAATCGGCCCCCAGAGCATGGCTTGGTAGGCATAAAATGCGAAAAACGAACCGAACGTGATCTGCCCGTTGATGGCCAGCACGCCGCCGATGAGCAAAAAAATGTCACCCCCGAGGCTGCTCAGGAGCACGAGAAGAAGATTGATGGCGTGAAATCGCGTCCAGTGATGGAGGCCCTCGTAGCGAAGCGCCTCACTGCGCGCACGAACCCGGTCGAGAAAAAATGGCTCGGCGGCAAACGTGCGGATGATGCGCATCGCGCTGAATGTCTCCGTCGTCGTGGCCGTGAGATTAGCGAGTCGATCCGATTCCTCACGATTGAATTGCTGAAGCTGGCGATACGACCATACCGTGAGTGCTGCTGTCACCGGCATCGTTGCAAGCACGACCAATGTCAGCCAGACGTTGAGGAAGAGCATGAATCCCACCACGACGATCACCAAAAAAATACTTGTGAGAAAATTCCGAAGGATGGTGAAAATCGCGCCGTCCATTTTTTCCACATCGAATCCGAGACGCGCCGCAATGCGGCTGCCTTCGATCTTTTCAAGATCCTGCTGACGGGCTCCCATGAGCTTGAGGGCGGTGTCGAGCCGAAGTTCGAAGAGCGACGTGCGCGTAATCCTCAAAATGTAGTGGCACTGCCATGCCCCGAGCAGGCTGCCGAGAAGCTTGAGAAGCACGCCCAGGAGGACGATCGCTGCGATCATCCAAATTGTATGAGAAACACCAAACCACGCCGTGACCCCGCTTGTTGCTCCAGCCCCGCCGCGAAAAATCAGATCGTCGATGATAATTTTCGCAAGATACGGCGTTGGTGCACTGACCAGACTTGAGAGGAAGCCGAGGGCGAAGATGAACGCCAATAGACGCGGGTGGCGGCGGGTGAGAGCGACAATGACCTCCAACCCCGACCGGAGTGGGTGACTGGTTTGGGAAGATTCCATCCGATCAAATAGGCGCTTTCTGGGTCTGAGTGAACCACTGACGTTTGCAAGAGCAACAACAAATCGAAACGTTTCTTAATTTTCCATCCGTCACCGCCCTTGACTGCGGGGCATTCCCGTGGCACGTGAAGGTTGCGATGAGGCGCATGGTTCCATTTGTGGCGGTCTGGGTGCTCGTCGTGTCAGTCTGCCATACCCGCGCCGAGCCAGAGAAGTCGCAGCTCGGAATTCCCTACGCAGTCATCCCTGGAGTCGACGCTAATTTGCTGAGTTTGGATATCTATCGTCCCGACGTCCAAACAGCGAAACCTCTTCCGGTCGTGGTGATGGTGCACGGGGGCGGGTGGGCGATTGGAGACAAAGGAAACCCGTCGGTGGGGATCGACAAGGCGACGTTTTTCAATGCAAACGGCTTCGTCTACGTCTCTTTGAACTATCGACTTTCGCCTGTAGTGCAGCATCCGACTCACGCAGAAGATGTCGCAGCGGCTGTGGCTTGGGTCTTGGAACAAATCGGTGATTATGGAGGCGACCCCAATCTTGTGACGTTGATGGGGCACTCCGCTGGCGCACATCTTGCGGCATTGGTGGCGACAGATGAGCGGTATCTGACGAAGCACGGCAAGTCGGCGTCGGTTCTCAATGGCGTGATCCTTCTCGACACGGCTGGATTCGACATCCCGCGCAACCTCGAAGAGTTTTCGGAGGCCCGAGCGGCCCGCGCGCTTTACGAAACAGCATTCGGCAAAGATCGCGACCGATGGATCGAAGCGTCCCCGATCACTTACGTCAAAGAAGGGAAAAAACTCCCGCGGTTTCTTGTTTTTTTCACGAACCGCAATTCGGCGTCCACGCTCTCAAAAGCCTTTGTTGAAGCTGCGCGCAAGGCCGGTGGAACGGCTTCCGCTGTGCTCGCAGAGGGAAAGTCCCACAAGACCATAAACACTGATATCGGAGGAGCGAACGACGGTCCAAGCCGATTGATTCTCGATTTTATTGCTGGGCGGAAGGTGTTCCCAGACTCGATCTAGCCGTCCACTCAGACGTACCCGAACGACCGCGCGAGTTCCGAGACTTCTGGCTTGAGACCGAATCCGTCTTCGCGCCATGGCAACGGACGATCTAAAGCACCGGGTTGTCGATCGGACGCGCGGAAATGCGGAGATCGCTGAAAGCCCGGGTTGTTTCCCGAATGAGCGCCAAACGGGCCGACGCAGGCGTAGGGAGAGTTCTCGGGATGCATCATTTGCGAGCCAATTTCCGCTGACCACTCGAGACCGAGCCAGCCGCAGATGGCTTTCAAATTCTTTTCAGGCTCGCCGGTAAACTCCTCGCCGCGGAGCACACATTTTCGTTTCTCGGGAATTTGTTTGAGAAAATGAAGAATGCGGGTCTGGGTTTTATACCATTCGTATTGAGGCTCCACCCGGGGGGGATCGAAACTGAAGTCAAGCGAGCGGTTGCCCAGAAGCTCCGTGAATCCCTGCTGCGCCCGAAGCATCGAGTCACCTTGGTCAATGGGATTTCTAATGAGGTAGAGATATTGAGTGTCCGGAAACTCTGCCTCTATCCGCGCGAGAGCCTCTGGCCTTTTCGAGTAAACCGGGCTCTTATCGGCCAAACGGAGGGGAGCAATTTTTTCGGCCAACTCGCGATAGATTTCACCGCATGTGCGCTCAATCCTGGCCTTGATCCAGCGATTGGCCATCGCGATGGTCTCAGGAGTCTGCTCTCCGGAATAAAGTTCGGCCACCGCACGCAGCAGACCATGCAGCAGGAATTGACGTTGAAGCGTCGCGTATTCGGCGAAGTCTCCGAGTTTTTTGTGGGCAAAGAGATTGACCTCTGGAAGTCCATAAGCCCCGGGATGCTGGCCGATCATTGCACAGACAACCGACGTGTAGGAGCGAGGCGAGGCGAGGATGATAATCGGCGCGTTTATGGCAGAACCCATTGCTGTAAAAATGTCATTAACAGATCGAAAACGCCTCGCGGTGTCGCCAAAAATTGGCTTTGCCGCAACTTCGTTCAACGATACACCTAGATCCTACGTGAGGCAGGGCACCAGTCAATTCATCAGCGCGAGAAGGTCTCTCGATCGCACCAAGGCACCTTCACCCCGGGCTCCCCTCGGGTCGGCGCATTCTACCAATTTGGCCTCCGTCCGCCAGGTGCTCCCGTTAATGACGGATTCTGGATTGAGCAAATGGTTGGAACCACACTTGGTCTCCGCACCGGCGCGTCCCGTGGCACCGGCAAGGCTCTGGGTATTTCTCTCCGGATCCTATGGCTTGCCACAAAGGCAGAAATCTCTCATCGAGTTTTTGGCGGATCGCGGGTATTGGGCGATCAACCTCCGATACCCGAACGATTGGACGATCAGCGGATTAAGCCAAGGGCACCCCGATAACCATATTCATGAGTTGCTCCGACTCCAGGTGATCGATGGTCAGCCGCGCACCGATTTGATCAAGATTCCCGCGCCGGATTGTATTGAGAACCGCCTGCAGAAGTTGCTCGTATGGCTCAATCGCTCCCGACCGGGTGAAGGCTGGCATTGGTTTCTCAACGACGCACAGATGCCGCTTTGGCAGCACATCGCGGTAGCCGGTCACTCGCAAGGCGGCGGACACGCTGCTATGCTCGGCAAGATCCGCCCTCTACACCGCGTCGTAATGCTGGCTGCACCGAGCGATTCGATCATATCGGGCCCATTCCCCGCCCCATGGCTGGAGGCTCCCGGGCAAACATCGAGTGATCGGTATTTCGGGTTTTCTCATGCAAAAGATCCCGCAATCCGTGCGATCCTCGCGGCATGGCAAATGCTGGGCCTTGCACAATTTGGACCGGTCGTGACTCTGGAAGATCATCATGGCCAACTGAAGGAAACCCACCGCTTGATCACGACCTGTCGCGTGCCCGAAGACGACCATCATGCAAGCGTGGGAGCGGATCGGTTTTTTCCACGGCAACCTGACGGCAGGCCAGTATTTGAAAGGGTTTGGAGTTACCTTTTTGATGCCTGGGACCAAGAAGAATGAGTATGACCAAAAACACTTCAGCACCTCTTCGCAAGCTCGTTCTCGAGAGTCTCCGAGCGCGCTGGGGCAAAGAGCGCAAGGCGGAGTTGGATCAGGGCGAGCACTTCCGCATTCAGCCGTTTCTCGAATTTGTTCAGATCGCAGAGCCCGGTGAGCCACCCTCCTTCATTGAACCTTCCGAGGAGCAGATGACGGAATTTGTCGCGGCAAGTCGAAGTCTACGGGCGGACTTGGATTTGCATCCCTTCCAAGAACGAGCGGATGGTGCGTCGCGCGAAGTTGTCAAAGAGGACAAAAGGAGGGAACTCCTCGCTGAGATTACCGGCGATCATTTTCGCCGAAACATCGGCACCTGGATGAGCAGCACCCCGATCGAGCATTACGCCGCCTCCACCCCGGTCGAAGAACTCGAATCGATGCTCTCCGAGTCGGCTTACCGGTTGAAGTTAATGACCGCCGCCCTCAAAATGATGAGCAGTGAGGTCGGTGCCTTGGAAAGGCAGATTCGTCTAAAACGCGAGTTGGACGATCCCGCTGCCAGTTCTTAATCTCCGCACCCATCTTCATGCCCAAGACACTCATCATGCTTTCGCCGCCGAGATCGTTCTCGTCGGTGGTTTCCACGATGATCGGCGAGCACCCCGAAATCTACGGTTTTCCTGAGCTTCACCTGTTCACGGATGATCTCCTTCAGCAGGCAGTGGCCCGCGAGCAACGATTCAAGAAGCGCCCAGTAGCCGGCTCTCCTGGATTGTTGCGCACGATCGCAGAGATCCATGACGGGGTCCAAACTTCCGCCTCGGTGATTCGTGCCATCGCCTGGCTCCAAGAACATCGCGACTGGTCGACGAAACAAATGATGGACTACCTTCTCGAAGCAGTAGCTCCGAAAATTGGATTGGAAAAAAGCCCCGGAACTGCCTCGAAGGCGGAGCATCTCGAAAGAGCATATACGTTTTATCCCGATGCCTTTTTCCTTCACCTGACCCGCCACCCTGTCTCGTCTCGCTCGTCTTTGACGGAGTTCAGCGAGCACATCCAGCAGAGAGGCAACGACGACCTTAAACGCGTGGATCGCTTGATCGCCTGGTATCGCTGGCATACGAACATCCTTCGTTTCACAAGCACTCTCCCTCTCGGTCAGACCATGAGGGTTAAAGGCGAAGACGTCCTGTCGGATCCGGATCTCTACCTGCCGCAAATCGCCGAATGGCTCGGAGTAGCAACCGATAGTGACGCGATTGAAGCGATGAAACACCCTGAAAACTCGCCGTTCGCAAAATTTGGTCCGAGCCTCGCGAAAGAGGGAAACGATCCCAAGTTTCTCCGCAGCCCCAAGCTGAGAGAAGGGCGCATCAAGGAGCCCAGCCTTGAGGAGTTTTTGGCGAAGGAAGATATTGAGTGGTTCCCTGATGGCTCCGTGCGCCTCGCAGCAGAGAGGGCCGGTTTGCGAATTGCCCGCGATGAGAAGATTATTGAGCCAATCGCGGAACTCGCCCATTTCCTCGGGTATACGTAAGCCCATCGTTTTGCTTCGACTATGAGCCTAATAACTATCACTCCAACCGACATCCCGCTTGGGGGAAACTGTGCGTGGGAGGTCAGCGCTTCCGAAAAGGAGATTCTTCTTTGCGTTCTTAGTGTGGATGTCGATTTGCACAGTCAGAGTGTGAGAGTCCTTCTGAGCAATCCTCCGGCGGGCGAGTGGGAGAATATCTTTGAGGAGACCCGCCGTCTGCCGGATGGTGAAATTGATGGGTCTATTCCTGTTGTTGAAATGCCTGTTCAGATTCCGTCTGCTCCGAATCAGAGCATCGCGCGCATCGTTTCATCCGCCGGAGTGGAGTTTCTGCACCGCTCGGATGGCGCGGCTTTTGCCTTGCAATCAGAATCTTCGTCCCATTTCGAATCCGACCTGTTGGTTCACCAATCTGTCACCGTGGACGGCATCGAGTTTGGCTTGTTTGGTAATGGTTCGCTTACTTTAGGCCGACGCTCCAAGGACAGCCCGTCGGAGGGCTGGGAATCTCTCGATTTGCCGACACCAACTGGCGTAATTTCCCAACTCGCCCTGTGGAACGGGAAGCTTGTTTTGTCGGTGGATGACCCTGTTCTCGGCTTCGGGCTGCACACGGCGCAGCCCGATGGCGCGGGAAGTCTCGAGTGGAAATCGATATTGGCGCGGGGGGCGGATCGTTACGCTGCGAATGCAGAGGTCTTCTGTCTCCTTCCGAGCGGCCCGACGCTTTTTGTTGCGTGTGGGCGGAGCGGCGCGAAGCACGCTTGGTTGAACGGGGGATTTGAGATTCTACAGTTTAACGAGGATGGGACGTGGGATGTTCTCGTCGGTGTGCCACGCGTGAGTTCGTCCGGCCTGAAAGTCCCCCTGTCCGCCCGCGGACCGGGATTCGATGAGTTCAATCCCGGCACACTCTGTTATTTCTGCCGCGATGGATTTCGTTTTTATCTCGCCACGTTCGAGCCCGTCGATGGGCTGAAGACATGGACCTCGGAAGACGGCTTGGAGTGGACGGTAGATGCCAGCGGTGAGTTGATCGGTTGCGAGGGAGTGAGGCGTGCAAGAGTTCTTGGCCTCGGCAAAAGAGTCGCCGTCGTTCTCGAAATCGATCACGCCGTGCGGGGAAGGTCTCTGCATGGCTGGATTTCAGCCGAATAGACGTCAGGTGATTAGCGGACGTTCTTTTTTCCCCAACCAAATTTCGAGTCCGGCCTTTGGGTTGTCCTCATACGTCCAATCCCATTCGGTTCCCTGGCGTTGAGCCGTGCGCGGTCCGAAGGGATTTGCTGTCCCAACGAACAACCCGTAAGGCGTGCTCGCGAGAGTGCGGCATCCGTAGTTGAAAGCGTTACCGAAACCCGTGTGCGTCACGTTCACCCAGTTTTCGCCATCCCGTGTTCTCCAGAGATCGAAGCCAGCGTGGTTTTTTATGAACCCTTCGACACCAGCCTCATCGAGGAGGCGCGGCCGGCGACGCGGTTTCTTCTTCAAGTCCGAGAAGCGTAGAATAACACCCCAGTCGAGCGTGCCGGCGTAAAGCCAACCATCGTGCACGTCCATTCGCCAGAGGTATCCGGAAAAGTGGTTATTGAAACCGGCAGTGAGGCCACTGAGAGGCTTGTCGTCCCCGCGAGGGTTCCCGACAATAAGGTCCCATGTATCATCCGCATTAATGCGTATGATTTCAGCCGCGGCCGGGCCGACATTATTGCGCCAGTCGAAGCCGCCGTTCTGGATTCCAGAGCCGACGTAGAGAGCCCCATTGAACTCGTGCATGGCGATGGCGATCTGGTTGAGCGCACCTCGTCCGGCACCGCCATCGACGATCTTTTTCCAGCGGAAGGGAAGCGGGCCTTCACCATCGGTTTTCCAGATTTGAAAGCCCTGGAGTCCCATCGTGCCGGCATAAAGATGGTCGCCGAAGACGGCCATTTCATAGACGCAGAGAGTTTCGGGTGCCGTGCCGAATCCCGGCTCGTTGACGACGCTCCAGTTTCCGCTTGCCGGATCATCGGTGCAATAAATCAGCGAGGACCCAGCTCCGTTGACACGGCCTTTGGAACCACCCGTGGGAGTTGTGTAGAGGCGGCCTTTAAAGGGCATCAAGGCGCGGATCGCCGTGATCGTGACATCTTCAAGTCCGGACTTGAGCGGGAGGCGTGGCATGACTTCGAAATTCTCGCCATCCTGGCACCGCAAGATCTCGGGTCCCGACGACCGGGATCGCGACCATGCTGCAGCGTAGAGAGCGGGCTTGGGATCGCTCTTACCCTGAAAAATCGCCATCACCCGGTAACCCAAATCGCGGCTGTATTCCACGCCCTCGGCGTCGGTGATCAAGGGAGCTTGAAAGACACGCTTCCAGACATCGGTTGGAGGATGATATCGCCAAATTTCGCCGCGGGCGGGACCGTGCTCAAACTCAGGCGAATAGTTCGTATGCACAACCTCGACGGGCCACTGATCGATTCGCACAAACGGCATCGCCATTTTGAGAAGATGCAGATTCGCGCGCGCCGTCCCGACGTAGAGGTGATCGTTAAACCATGCCATCGAATACGCGTAGGCATTGAAACCGTCGCCGAATCCATTTTTGGAAATCTTGCGAAAGTCCCTCTGCCGCAAACCGGCTTCAACAAAAGGCCGGGGCTGGTTGATGGTGGAAAGAGGCGATGTCGTCACGGTTCGGAAAAGTCGAATATGGCGCGGTGCGGTATCCGGTCAATCACTAGCTGAATCAAAACGCTCGTGCGGCAGCGGAACCCACATCGAGCCATGGGAAAGGAGGAACTGGCTCACGAAAGTGGCAAACTCCTTCGGGCGCATCGCCGGAAAAAAATGTCCGGCCTCATGGATGATGCGAAGTTCAACTTCGGACCTCGTTGCCTTGAGCTGCTTGCCGCTCGGTAGCAGGGGGGAAATCTCGCCGTAGAGTGCAAGCAGGGGCAGGCGCAAACTTTTAAGTGATTCCAGATCGAGACGGTCGTGGCGCTTGATGTCGTCCAGAAGCGAAGTTACTTCGACGAGCTTGATCCAACGCATGGCCGAGTGACGGCTCACTCCGCGTCCGAAATACGCACGCACCCAGCGCGGCAGAGTCGCGTCGTCGTCCGGGGCGGCTTTTTTTGCATGGAGCGTCACGCGGGCCAATGCGGTGAGGAGCGAGACGCCTGCTTCGTCATCAGTGTCTTCGAGTTCAAATCCGAGCTGTTCCAGAGTCGCCCGCTGTTCCTCGCGCATCGGCCAAAACTCGGCGTCCAGCACCGGTTGAAATTCCTTCAGGCGCGTATCCGCAAGCACGAGGTGGCGAAAACGATCTGGTTGATCGAGCACCGCCCGCATCGCGACGCAGCCGCCGAAACTGTGCGCGATTAGTGTGGCCTTTTCAATGTGGAGAAAATCCATCAGCTCGATGAGGTCCTTCGCATGATCCGCTACAGTGTATCCACTTGGGGGAATCGAGCTGCGGCCATGACCCCTGAGGTCATAGGTGAGCATCGGAGCCAAGTCGCCGAGAAATTCCGTGGCACGAAACCAGAAGGCCGAACTGGCGGCTAGGCCATGAACAAAAATGATTGGATATTTCTCACCGTGCCAATCGCCCAGCTTTGAATAGCTGAGGGTGACTTGACAGAGGCCTGCTTTCTCCACGGGGTTGCCTCAATAACCGAGCCGGGCAGCCAGTGAGCGGGCCTCTTCGCTCAACGACGCGTCGGATGTAAACTTCCGCCAGCGGTCGGCAGCATCGGGTTCGATCCGGCTGTGGAGGTGAAACTTCAAGTCTCCGCTGTATTCGCCCGTGGAGTTGAGACCATCGGTCATGCGTTGCTCTTGGTCGGTGTACGGATTAAGCATGCCGGAATCGAATGGAACTTTGAGGAACTCGCAGATGCCGCGCAGGGTTGGTTCAGGGTGGCGGACGAGATTTTCATACTGCACGCGGAGCACACGTTCCGGGGCGATGGTCTCGGCAAACTCAGCGATGTTTTTGTTGCAGATCAACCATGTGAGCTCTGCGAGGTGGCGGCTGGACATTCCGCTGTCGCGAAGGAAGGGAAAGAGTTGCTCGAATTTCGCATCCTGAAACGATTGGATCGTTCCGCACGGGTGCCGAACGAGATGAATGAAGAGCGGTGAATCGAAATCGGTTTCGGCGCGGTGGAGAACATCTGCGTTGTAGGCGTAGGTCGGGGTCTTATCCACAAGGAGGCGGTCTCCGAGCAATTTCTGGAGTTCACCGTAAAACTCTGCCACCGGCATTTCGCACGCTTCACAGGCTGTGGAAAAGGCTTCCGCTTCTTCGACGGTGCAGGAGCGCAACTGCATCAACGCCCTCACGGTGCCGCTCAGCAGGTGATCGTTGGAGGAATTGTTCAGGGCCGCGAGCCGCTGGGCCATCGTGGAAAAACCGAGGAGGTGCAACTCCGGCGGTGCGAACAATGCGGGGTTACCGGCCAAAAGGATTCGAAGAAGTGTCGAGCCCGAGCGAGGCGACGAAAAAACAAAAACGGCTCGCTTTTTTGGATGGGGTGCCGGCACAAAAGATTTTTGCTGGACGCTCCTCACCTGCGCAAGGAACGTCTCGATCTCGGGTTGAGTGAGGGGCGACTGCACGCAATCGGGTTTTGGCGAATAGCTTTCCTGCAATTCTTCGGCCGGATCCGCCGCGCCGGAAAGCCGTTTCGCGACGAACTCCACGACCGTTCCGACTTTCAAATCATCGACGTATTTTCCATCAGGCATGATGAGATCGTGAAACCCCATTTTCTGCCCAAAGCTCGTTTCAATCTCGACGATGAGGTGAATGAAATCGACGGACGCAAAGCCCAAGTCGGCGATGAGCGCCGTATCGGCATCAACCGGGCCATCCACATCCAGTTCCAAATCGTCGATCATCCCATTGATGATCCCGATGACGGTTGGCAGTATGTCGGACGGTTGATTAGGCATGAAAAATCACTCTTCTTCCGGGCGCGAATCCAGCCCGGCGAGCAGACCCTCTATCATGCGTTGTTGGCTGGCAAGAAACTCTTGCATCAGTTGCTCGTGGGCTGCAATGACGGTTGTGCCGGGGAGGGGACTCGCTCCACTTCCCAGATTGGCCGGGCGATGGCGGCCTCGGATTTCGGACACAACTTGCTCGTCGAGTTGCATTCGCGGAAGAAGGAGATTGAGGGGTTTGTTCGCTTTGCTGGTTGGCCGGATTGGTGCCGGGCTCGGAAAAATGAAAGGCGGGCGGCGTTGGTAAAGCCGCTTGAAGTCGATGTCGAGACCGCGACACCAGAGGTGGCCGAGAGTCCGTTGCAAGTGTTCCAACCCGGGACGAGTGCGGTC